>JGI24140J50213_10000542_pt1 | contig 17443 bp, 16 predicted proteins | sample BarGraIncu00222A_FD_50213 | JGI IMG/M metagenome (IMG submission 50213)
AGGCCGCCTTCCAGGATGAAGCTCGAGGCGATGCCCTGGTGCTGGTGCACGCCGCTGCGCACGAAGCGGTCGAAGCGGATCAGGCCGAGGTATTCGCCGCGTTCGTCGTCGATGCGGATCGTCTTCATCGTCAGACCCGGGCGGGCCGTTTCCTCCCATGGCATCGGCGTGGCGTCAAAGATGTGGACGCGCTCGTTCGCCTGGCGTTCGTAGACGGCGGTTCGCATGCGAAAAGTCCTCGGGCCGTGCCTGCCCGCGCCACTGTACCGCAGCTGGCGGATCGATCGTAACGATCGTTACCAGTTCGCCCGGTGCCGCCTCACACCTCGGTCGGCCGCGGCGCCGGCCGCGGCCCGACGACGCCGGTCGCGAGCGCCGTGCCGAGGAAGACGACGGCACAGCCGAAGGCGATCGGCCAGCTCAGCGTCTCGTCGAGGAACAGGCCACCCCAGGCGACGGCGAAGATCGGCACGAGGTAGGTCACTGAGACGGCGTTGGCCGGCCCGGCGTGGGCGATCAGGCGGAAATACAGGATGTAGGCGACGCCGGTGCAGAAGAAGGCGAGGGCGGCGGCGGTGAGCCACGCGCCCGGCGCCGGCATGACGGCGGGCCAGGCGAAGGCGGCCGGCACGGCGAGCAGGACGGCCGCGGCGAGCTGGCTGCCCGCCGCGACGGCGAGCGGCGGCACGCCCGTGAGGTAGCGCTTCGTCAGGTTCGGCGCGACGCCGTAGCACAGCGTTGCGACGATGCAGGCGGCGACGGCCCAGGTCGATCCGCCCGGCTGGAACCCGGCCTTGTCCCAGACGATCCAGACGACGCCGGCAAAGCCGATCGCGAGTCCGGCAATGCGCGCTGGCGTCAGCCGGTCGCCGAGCCAGGCCCAGGCGATGACGGCCGTGAAGAGCGGAGTCGCCGAGTTGAAGACCGCCGACACGCCGGCGCTGATCGACAGCGCGGCGTAGGCGAAGCACAGGAAAGGCAACGCCGAATTCATGAGGCCGACGATGGCGATCGGCCGCCAATGGCGAACGAGCGCCGGCATCTCACCGCGTGCGCCGAGCAGGGGAACGAGGAGCAGCGCGGCGCCGGCGACGCGCAAGGCGGCGAGGACGACCGGACCGAACTCCGGCGCGGCGATGCGCATGAAGAGGAAGGATGCGCCCCACAGGGCCGCGAGCGCGAACAGCTCGGCGATGTCGCGCCGTCTCAATGGGTCAACCTCTGTGCCGTTCCGGTGGTGCCGCGGCCGGAGCGCGCCGACTCGATGCGCAGCAGAGCGGTCTTCCGCTCGAGGCCGCCGGCGTAGCCGGTCAGCGACCCGGTGCTGCCGACGACGCGATGGCACGGAACGATGATCGAGACGGGATTGCGCCCGACGGCGGCGCCGACGGCGCGGCCCGCCGTCGGCCGGCCGAGCCGGCGCGCGATGTCGCCGTAGCTGCACGTCGCGCCGCGTTCGAGCTTGAGCAGCTCGCTCCAGACGGCGCGCTGGAAAGGCGTTCCGTGCAGGTCGAGGGGAACGTCGAAGCCGGCCTCGTCGCCGTCGAAATAGGCTGCGAGCTCGCGCGCTGCTCGGCACAGCAGCGTGTCGTCGTCGCGCTCGGGCGCGGCGATCGGCGCGGGGTGATGCTTCTGGTTCTCGAACCAGGCTCCGGCCAGGCCGTTGCGCGTGCGGGCGAGCAGCAAGGGTCCCAGCGGCGAGGCGATGCGCAGCTGCGCCGTGCAGCGGCCGGGGATCGTATGCGTATGGTCGTTCATGATGTTCCGGCTCCAGGAGAAAGTGAGTTCCACAGTCGCAGCAGCGCATAGGCGCGCCACGGCCGCCAGGCCTCGGCGCGGGCTTCAGCCTCGCGCGGCGACGCCGTCGAATACAAGCGCTGCATCGCTTTCAGTGCGGCAACGTCGCCGGGCGGAAAGGCGTCGGGCCAGCCGAGCGCGCGCATCGCGACGTAGTGCGCCGTCCACGCGCCGATGCCCGGCAATCGGCACAGGCGCTCGACGAGGCGCTCGGGCGCCGCGCCGATCGACAGGAGCGGCGCCAGTGCCGGCCATTCGCGGGCCAGTGCCTGGATCGCTGCGACGCGGCTGCGGATGATGCCGAGCCCGGCAATGCGTTCGAGCGGCGCCGCGGCAAGCGTTTCGGGCGCGGGGAAGGCGCGCGTGACGTCGGGCCAGGGAGTCGCCACCGCGCAGCCGAAGCGCTCGACGAGTCGGCGCGCCAGCGTCCTGGCCGCCGCGACCGTGACCTGCTGGCCGAGGACGGCGCGCACGGCGAGCTCGAATCCGTCGACGCTGCCGGGCAGGCGCAGGCCGGCAGGGCCGGGGAGGTCGGCGAGGCAGGCGTCGATCGCCGCCGGCGACGCGTCGAGGTCGAGCCAGCGACGCACGGCGGCAATCAGCGCGCCGCTCAGCGGCCCGAGCTCCGGAGCGAAGGAAAGACGGACGCGCGAATCGGCGGCGACGAAACGCACGTCGAGCCAGCCTGCCGGGCTCGCGTCGTCGTCGGCGCCGCGTGCCCCGAGCGCGCCCTGGCGCAACGTGCGGCGGATCGAATGCCCTTCGACGACCTCGACTCCGGCGATCGCCCGCTCGGCGATGAAGGCGAGCAAGGTGCGCTCGTCGTGCGGCGGGCGGTAGCCGAGCGTCACCGTGATCGGCTCGGCCTCGGCGGCGAGGGCGGCGGCGTCCTTCGCCTCGCCGCGCACCTTCGACGAGCGGCGCAGCCGCGTCGGGTTCATCCGGTAGCCGTCGGCGAACGCCGCGTTGAAGCGGCGCAGGCTCTTGAAGCCGCTCGTCAATGCGATCTGCGCGATCGGCAGCTTCGTGTCCGTCAGCAATTGCTTGGCCAGGAGCAGGCGGCGCGTCTGCACGTACTGCAACGGCGTGACGCCGTGCTCGGCGAAGAAGATGCGGCGCAGATGACGATCGCTGACGCCGAGCTCGGCCGCAAGCTCGGCGACGCTCGGCGTTTCGCCGCTCGCCGCACTCGCGTCGAGGAGCGCTCCGGCCTGGCGCGCGAGCGTCCGCGAGGCGTCCATCACCGTCCACGGCAATCCCGGCCCCGGCGCGATCTCGGGCCGGCACTTCAGGCACGGCCGGAACGCCTCGGCCTCGGCCTGCGCCGGTGTCGCGAAGAAGCGGCAGTTGCGCCGCGAGGGCGTGCGCACGCGGCAGATCGGCCGGCAGTAGATTCCCGTCGACGTCACACCGACGAAGAGGCGCCCGTCGAAGCGCGCGTCGCGCGCGAGGAGGACCTGGTAAGCGGCATCGCCATCGATCGTCATGGCTTGGATTATCGCCGTTCGCACCTTCGCGACTCGCCGTTTCCGGACATGTGCGCGGACGACCCGGCGCTGCCTATACTTTGGCCTGGGAGGCATCATGACACCCGACACCCAGACGCTCGAAACGTGGACTCCGCGGGCCCTCTCGGTCCTGCGCATCGTCACCGGCTTTCTCTACATCCAGCACGGCATGGCGAAGCATTTCGGCTTCCCGCACGTCGCAATGTTCGACCACCTGCCGACGTTCTCGCTGATCGGCATCGCCGGCATGATCGAGATCGTCTTCGGCGCCCTCGTCCTGATCGGTCTGTTCACGCGGCTGGCCGCCTTCATCCTCTCCGGCGAGATGGCGATCGCCTATTTCATGGCCCATGCGTCGGCAGCGAATTTCCTGACGCCGCTTCTCAACCAGGGCGAATCGGCCGTCCTGTTCTGCTTCATCTTTCTCTTCGTCGCCGCCGCCGGCGCCGGGCCGTGGAGTCTCGACGCGATGATGGCGAAGGGCAAGCCGCGACCGTGAGGTTCAGGTCGGCCGCGGCGCAGCGACGCGGCGGCCGGCGTTGCTTCAGGAAGCGTCGAAGCGGCCGTGCCGACCCGTGCCCTCGACGAAGCGCCTGGCCCCGCCCTCGGCCTCGCCCGAGTCGAGCGTGACGCGGCCGAGCGCGAACTCCTGCGCGAGCGCTTCGCGCAGCGCGAGGCCATGCTGGCGGCGCGCGCTCAGCCGGTCGTTGCGCATGCAGCGCTGCGGGAACGCGGCGATCTGCCTGGCGAACGCGAGTGCAGCCGAGAGCGCCTCGCCTGTCGCGACGACGCGGTTCGCCAAGCCGAGCTGCAGCGCTTCGTCGGCGCCGACGGCGCGCCCGCTCAGGATCAGGTCGATCGCCCGGCTCTCGCCGATGAGGCGCGGCAGGCGCACGGTTCCGCCGTCGATGAGCGGAACGCCGAAGCGGCGGCAGAAGACGCCGAAGGTCGCCGTCGCCGCGGCAACGCGCAGATCGCACCACAACGCGAGCTCGAGGCCGCCGGCGACGGCGTAGCCTTCGACGGCAGCGATCACCGGCTTGGATAGCTCGAGGCGGGTCGGGCCCATCGGTCCGTCGCGGCTCATGTCGGGGTCGAGGGCGAGACCGCCGCCTCCTCCATTCGAGTCGTCCGACGCCGCGCCGCGCGCGACCGTGCGCAGGTCCGCGCCGGCGCAGAAGTGGCCGCCCGAGCCGGTCAGGACGGCGACGCGCGCCGTGGGGTCGACGTCGAAGGCGCGAAAGGCGTCGGCCAGGGTGCGCGCCGTCGGGCCGTCGACGGCGTTGCGGACTTCGGGGCGATCGATCGTCACGACCCAGACCTCCTCGCCGCGGTCTACACGTACGCTTGTCATGCGTCTACTCCTTGCTTCGATGCGCGTCGCGCAGCACGAGCGCGACCGTCTCGTCGGCGAGCTCATCGAGCGAGACGCGCGACGCCGTGCGCGGCTTCGTTCGATACCACGTCGCCGAGAAATTGATCGCCCCGAGAATCATCATGCGGGCCAGCTTCGCGTCGGCGCCGAGACGGCCTTCGCGGTGCAACTCGTCGAGCGTCGCCTGCCAGATCGCGTCGTAGCGATCCTTCAGCTCGATGATGCGCCGCTTGTACTGCGCGGGCAGCGAGCGCCAGTCGTACAGCATCACGGGGATGAAGTCGCTACCCGTGTCGTGCAGGATGCCGTAGTGGGTGCGGACGAGGCGGCGAAAACGCTCGGCCGGCGCGAGGTCCTCGGCATCGAGGACCGCCCGCGTACGCTCGAGCCCCAGCCGCAGCCCTTCTTCCATCACCGCCATCAGCAGCTCGTGCTTGTTCGCGAAGTGATAGAACGGGCTGCCCGAGCGCATGCCGACGGCGCCGGCGATGTCGCGGACCGTCGTTCCTTCGAAGCCTTTTTCGCGGAACAGTTGCGCGGCGGCGCGAACGAGCTCGCCGCGGCGGTTGTCGGGCGCGCCGTTTTTCGGGTTTGTACGCTCGCGAGCGGCAGGCATCTTCGCTACAAAGCAACTGCTTGCTTGGCAGGCCGAGAATAGCCGAAGGAACGGCCGCACCGGCAACGACGACGCGGTCTCGCAAGACCCGAGGAGACCCGTGCTTCAGGCACTGCAGATCGTCATCAGCGGCGTCGCGCAAGGCTGCATCTACGGCCTCATCGCGCTAGGCCTCGTCCTCATCTACAAGACGACCGAGACGGTGAGCTTCGCGCACGGCGACCTGATGATGCTCGGCGCCTTCGCCGGCTTCGGCTGCATGACGCTCCTCGGCCTGCCGTTCTGGCTCGCCTTCGTCGCCACCGTCGTGGCGATGGGTTTGTTCGGCATCGTCCTCGAGCGCATCGTCATCCGGCCGATCCTCGGCCAGCCGGCGTTCGCCCTCGTCACGCTGACGATCGGCATCGGCTACGTCGCGCGCGGCCTCGTGACGATGATCCCCGGCGTCGGCACCGAGACGCACAGCCTGCCGGTGCCGTACAAGGACCAGACGTGGAACGTCGGCGCCCTCGTCCTCAACGTCGAGCAGATGGTCGTGATCGCCGCGACGACGATGCTCAGTGCCGTGCTCTACGCGATGTTCCGCTACACGCGCGTCGGCGTCGCCATGCAGGCGGCCTCGCAGAACCAGCTCGCCGCTTACTACATGGGAATCCCGGTGCGACGCCTGAACGGGCTCGCCTGGGGCCTGGCCGCCGCGGTCGCGGCGATCGCCGGGCTGCTGCTCGCGCCGATCACCTTCGTCTACGCGAACATGGGCTTCATCGGCCTGAAGGCGATCCCCGCAGCCGTCGTCGGCGGCTTCGGCAGCCTGCCGGGAGCGATCGTCGGCGGGCTCGTCATCGGAATCGTCGAGTCGCTCTCGGGCTTCTACCTGCCCGAAGGCTTCAAGGACGTCGCGCCGTATGCGGTCGTGCTGATCATGCTCGTCGTCCGCCCGAACGGCATCTTCGGCGACCAGCTGCGCAAGAAGGTCTGATGCGCTTCCTCTTCAAGACGACGTACCTGCAGGACATCCGCCTGGCCCGGCACGGCGGGTACGTCTTCTGGTACGGCCTGCTCGTGCTGGCGCTGCTCGCCGCGCCGTGGCTCTGCTCCGAGTACTGGCTCGCCCAGCTCACCTTCATCCTGATCTATTCGGTCGTCGGCCTCGGCCTGATGCTGCTTTCGGGCTTCACCGGGCTCTTCTCGCTCGGCCACGCCGCCTTCCTCGGCGTCGGCGCGTACACCGAAGCGGCGCTGGTCGGCATCGGCACGCCGTTTCCGATTGCGATGGCAGCGGCAGGGCTCGTCGCTGCGGGAGTCGGCGTCGTCGTCGGCCTGCCGGCGCTGCGCGTCAAGGGCATCTACCTGGCGATCGCGACGCTCGCCTTCGGCTTCATCGTCGTCGAGATCTTCGCCCGCTGGGAAAGCATGACCGGCGGCAACGCGGGCAGGCAGGTCATGGCGCCGAAGCTGTTCGGCTGGAGCGCCGACTCCGACGCCTCGTTCTACTTCGTCTGCCTCGTCGTCACCGTGCTCGCGACGCTCGCCATCCTGAACCTGCTGCGCGCGCCGACCGGGCGCGCCTTCGTCGCGATCCGCGATTCCGAGATCTCGGCACAGAGCCTCGGCATCCACCTGGCGCGCTACAAGACGCTGTCGTTCGCGATCTCGGCGGCGCTCGCCGGAGTCGGCGGCGCGCTCTACGCGCACAAGCTCAAGTTCATCTCGCCCGACCAGTTCGACATCCTGCAGTCGATCGACCTGATCCTCATGATCGTCGTCGGCGGCGTCGGCTCGGTGCACGGCGCCTTTCTCGGCGCGATCTTCCTCATCACCATGCCGCAGGTGATTGCGCTGGCGAAGGACTTCCTGCCCGCCGCGGTCGGCCAGGCCCCGGGGCTGCAGGGAACCGTGTACGGGCTCGTGCTGATCGGCTTCGTACTGTTCGAGCCGCTCGGCATCTACGGGCGCTGGCTGAAGATGCGCACCTATTTCCAGATCTTCCCCTTCTACCGGCGCGGCATGTTCAAGCGGCAGAAGAGCTTTCTCAAGTCGGACCGGCTCAAATGAGCGACGGCGCGGCGCTGCTCTCGGTGCGCGGGCTCGGCGTGAGCTTCGGCGGCCTGCGCGCCGTCGACGACGTCAGCTTCGAAGTGAAGCGCGGCGAGGTGTTCACGCTGATCGGCCCGAACGGCGCCGGCAAGACGACCGTCTTCAACCTGATCAGCCGCATCTACCTGCCGTCGAGCGGTGAGATCGTCTTCGACGGCGTGCCGCTCGCCGAGAAGGCGCCGCACGAGGTCGCGGCACTCGGCATCGCCCGCACCTTTCAGAACATCGAGCTGTTCGAGAACGCGACCGTCCTGCAGAACCTGATGATCGGCCGGCACACGCATCGAACGACGGGCTTGTGGAGCGAGCTCTTCTTCACACCGCGGGCTCGTGCCGCCGAGATGGCGACACGCGAGGCGGTCGAGCTCGTCATCGACCTGCTCGAGCTGCAGCACGATCGCGAATCGCTCGTCGCCGGCCTGCCGTACGGCGTTCGCAAGGTCGTCGAGCTGGGGCGGGCGTTGTGCACGCAGCCGAAGCTCCTCCTCCTCGACGAGCCGTCGTCGGGCCTCAACGTCGAGGAGACCGACGACATGGCGTTCTGGATCGACGACATCTGCCACGAGCTCGGCGTCACGGTTCTCATGGTCGAGCACGACATGACGCTCGTCTCGCGCGTCTCCGACCGCGTCCTGGCGATGAACCAGGGCCAGGTGCTCGCCCTCGGCACGCCGGCCGAGGTGCAGCGTGACCCGGGCGTCATCGAGGCCTACCTCGGCTCGGCGGAAGACGTGTCGGCATTGCGCAGGGAGGCGGCGTGAACGGGACGGGCGATGTCGTCCTCAGGCTGCTCAACGTCGAGAGCGCCTACGGGCCGATCCGTGCCGTCCGCGGCGTCAGCCTGCAGGTGGCTCGCGCCCAGATCGGTACCGTGCTCGGCGCGAACGGCGCCGGCAAGTCGACGATCCTGAAGACGATCTCGGGAATCATCGACCCGCGCAAGGGCCGGATCGAGTTCGCCGGCGCGGACATCACGGCGCAGGACCCGGCACTCATCGTCCAGCGCGGCCTCAGCCACGTGCCCGAGGGTCGCGAGGTGTTCCCGCTGCTCTCGGTGCGCGACAACCTGATGATGGGCGCGTACACGAGGCGCGACCGCGACGCCGTCGGCCGCGACCTCGAGGCCGTCTACGCCTACTTTCCGATCCTGCGCGAGCGCGCCGGGCAGCTGGCCGGGCTGCTTTCGGGCGGACAGCAGCAGATGCTCAGCATCTCGCGTGCCCTGATGGCGGCGCCGCAGATGATCCTCCTCGACGAGCCGAGCCTGGGCCTGTCGCCGCGCCTGACTCGCGAGATCTTCGAGATCGTCTTGCGCATCAACCGCGAGCGCGGCACGACCTTGCTCGTCGTCGAGCAGAACGCGCACATGGCGCTCAACGTCGCCGACTATGGCTACGTGCTCGAGAACGGCCGCATCGTCATGGAAGACACCTGTGCCAGGCTACGCGAGAAGGACGACATCAAGGAGTTCTACCTGGGCATGAAGGAAGCCGGCGCGCGCGGCGAGCGGCGCTGGAAGAAGAAGAAGACGTGGCGATGAAGACGTTCCCGGAGGTCGATCGGTGAATCTGTGGCAACTTGACCAGCTGAAGCCCGGGCTCGAGGTCGTCGTCCCGGGCGAGACGATTCCGGCCGTCTTCTGGAACGCGGCCCGGCAGCGCGACGGCCGCATCTTCATGCGGCAAAAGGAATTCGGCTTGTGGCGCGCGTGGACCTGGACGCGAACGGCCGAAGCGGTGCGCGAGATCGGCAACGGCCTGATCGCGCTCGGCCTTCGCCCGGGTGACGTCATTTCGATCCTCAGCAATACGGTCGTCGAATGGGTGCTCGCCGACCTGGCGGTGCTGTCGGCCGGAGGCGTCTCTAACGGGATCTACCCGACCGACGCGGCGGCGCAGATCGAATACATCTGCGCCGATTCGCGGACGAAGATCCTCTTCGTCGAGGACGACGAGCAGCTCGACAAGGCGCTCGCCGTGCGTGAGCGGCTGCCGCTGCTCGAGAAGATCGTCGTCTTCGATACCGAGGGCCTGCGCGAGTTTCGCGACGACCGGGTGCTCTCGCTCGAGGCGCTGCGCGAGCTCGGCCGCGGGTATGCAGGCGCACACCCTAGCGAGCTCGACGAGCGCATCGCCGCGTGCCGGCCCGAGGCGCTCGCGATCCTCGTCTACACCTCGGGGACGACGGGCCGGCCGAAAGGCGCGATGCATTCGCACGCCGGCCTCGTCTACACGATCCGCGGCTACAACGCGATCGTCGCGCAGGACGAGAGCGACGAGCGGATGTGTTTCCTGCCGCTGTGCCACATCGCCGAGCGTCTCGGCGGCGAGTACTTCGCCGTCTACACCGGCTCGGTCCTCAACTTCGTCGAGAACCCGGAGACGGTGCCGGAGAACGTGCGCGAGATCGCGCCGACGGTCTTCACCGCCGTGCCGCGGATCTGGGAGAAGTTCTATTCGAGCGTCACCATCGCGCTTGCCGAATCGGGCCGGCTGCAGCAGGCAGCCTACGCCTGGGGCATCGGCGTCGGCCGGCGCATCGCCGACCTCGTTCTCGCCAGCCAGCCGGTCGGTCCCGGGCTGCGGTTGCAGTTCCTGCTCGCGCGCAAGCTCGCGCTCGACAACGTGAGAAAGCTGATCGGCGTTCACCGGGCGCGCTTTCTCGTCACGGGCGCGGCGCCGATCTCGCCCGAGCTCGTGCGCTGGTACCTCGCCCTCGGCATCCCGATGCTCGAGGTCTGGGGCCAGACGGAAAGCTGCGGCGCCTCGACCTATACGCCGGCGACACGCATCAAGCCCGGCTCGATCGGGCCGGCGTGCCCGTTCAACGAGGTGCGCGTCGACGCGCAGACCGGCGAACTCTTGATCCGCGGACGGAACGTCTTCATGGGCTACCTGAACCAGCCCGAGAAGACGGCCGAGACGATCGATTCCGAAGGCTGGCTGCACACCGGAGACGTCGGCACGCGGGACAGCGACGGGTATTTCCGGATCACCGATCGCATGAAGGACATCATCATCACGGCCGGCGGCAAGAACATCACGCCGAGCGAGCTGGAAAACGAGTTGAAGTTCTCTCCCTACATCACCGACGCCGTCGTCATCGGCGACAAGCGCGCCTACCTGACGGCGATCGTCATGATCGACCTCGAGAACGTCGAGAAGTTCGCCCAGGACCGCGACGTCCCGTTTTCCAACTACACGAGCCTGACACGCGCTCCCGCCGTGCAGGATCTCGTCTGGGGCGAGATCGCACGAGTCAACGCCAAGTTCGCCCGCGTCGAGCAGATCAAGAAGTTCTGCCTGCTCGAGACGCAGCTGAGCGCCGAGGACGAGGAGCTCACGCCGACGATGAAGTTGAAGCGCAAGCTCGTCGAGAAGAAATACGCCGATCGCATCGAGGCGATGTATCGCGCCTGATCGCCACTCCCCGACCCATTCCCCCGACCACAAGGAATCCGACCATGAAAAGATCACTCTTCGGCGCGCTGGCGGCAGCGACCCTCGCGCTCGCGGCCGGGCCGGCGGCAGCCGAGCAGCAGGGCGTCAGCAAGAACGAGATCGTGGTCGGAACGATCCAGGATCTGTCGGGGCCGATCGCCGGGTTCGGCAAGCAGCTGCGCCTGGGCATGATGCTGCGCGTCGACGAGATCAACGAGCAGGGCGGCATCAACGGCAGGAAGATCAAGCTCCTCGTCGAGGACTCGGCCTACGACCCGAAGAAGGCCGTGCTCGCGGCGCAAAAGCTCGTCAACCAGGACAAGATCTTCATCATGGTCGGGCACATCGGCACGGCGCCGAACCTCGCGGCGATGCCGGTGCAGTTTGAGAAGAACGTCGTCAACTTCTTTCCGGTCACGGCGGCGCGCGAGATGTACGAGCCGCTGAACCGGCTGAAGTACTCCTTCGCGGCGACCTACTACGACCAGATGCGCATCGCGCTGCCCAAGGTCGTCAAGGACAAGGGGGCGAAGAAGGTCTGCACGATGTACCAGGACGACGAGTTCGGCCTCGAGGTCGTTCGCGGCGCCGAGGCCGGGCTGAAGACGATCGGCATGGAACTCGCCGAGAAGACGAGCTACAAGCGCGGCGCGACCGACTTCTCGTCGCAGGTGGCGCGGATGAAGGCGGCGGGCTGCGACTTCGTCGTCCTGGGCACGATCATCCGCGAGACGATCGGCGCCATCGCCGAAGCGAGGAAGACCGGCTTCAATCCGACCTTCATGGGCTCGAGCGCAGCCTATACCGACATCATCCACAAGCTCGGCGGCAAGGCGATGGATGGCCTGTACGCGACGATGACGGTGCAAAACCCCTACACCGACGACGCCTCCCAGCAGCTCAGCTTCTGGGCGAAGAAATACAAGACCAAGTTCAACGAGGATCCGGCCGTCTTCTCGGTCTACGGCTACCTGGCGATCGACGCCTTCGCCCAGGCCGCCGCCAAGGCCGGCCCGAACCTGACGACCGACACCTTCATCAAGGCGATGGACTCGATGAGCTACCCGAGCGACATGTTCGGCAGCGCGCCGGCGACCTACACGCCGACCAAGCACCTGGGCAGCGACCTGTCGCGCCTGTCGCAGCTCCAGGACGGTCGCTGGAAGGTCGTTTCCGACTACATCAAGCCGAACTGAGGCGCGCGCCGAGAGGGCTTTCGACGCGGGCGTACAGTCGCCGGCGCCGATGATGAAGCCCCGCTCGCCGCGCACCGTCGTCCTCTGTCTCGCCGGCTGGCTCACGCTCGTCGGCAACCTCGCCCTCTGGCGCGAGCTCTGGCGTGACGGCGACGCGTCGAACGCGCTCGCCGTCGGCGCTGGCGCGCTGGTCATCGTCTATGCCGCGACCGTCGCCATGCTCGCGCTGACCGCGTGGGGGCGGCCGATGAAGCCGGTCTGGATCGCGATCCTCGTCGCCGCCGGCGTCGCCCAGCACTTCATGCTGAGCTACGGCGTGGTCATGGATTTCTCCATGCTCGCCAACACGATGCAGACCGACCCGCACGAAGTGCGCGAGCTGCTCGGCTGGCCGTTCTTCGCCAACGTGCTCCTCGTCGCTGCGCTGCCGGCGGCGTGGATCGTGCTCGTGCCGGTCGCGCGCACGCCTTGGTGGCCGCAGCTCTGGAAGAACGCGGTGCTCATCATCGTGGCCGTCGCGTTGACGCTGGGAACGGCGTTCGTGTCGTTCAGCCAGCTCGCGCCGCTGGTTCGCAACCACATGAAGCTGCGCGACATGGTCGATCCCATGTCTGGCCTGACGTCGGCGGCCTGGGTCGGGCTGCGCCCCTTCTTCAAGAGAGGCGACAAGCTCGTGTCGGTCAGCGCGGGTGCGGCGCTCGGCCCGAGCTACGCGGGCCAAGCGAAGGTGCCGCTGCTCGTCATCGTCATCGGCGAGACGGCGCGCGCCGACCACTTCGCGCTGAACGGCTACGCCCGCGTCACGACCCCCGAGCTCGCGGCGCGCTCCGTGCTCAGCTTTCGCAACGTGCGCTCGTGCGGCACCGATACTCGCGACTCGCTTCCCTGCATGCTCTCGGCGCTCGGCAAGGAGGCCTTCGAGAAGCGCGAGGCCGAGCAGGAAAACCTGCTCGACGTCCTCCAGGCCGCCGGTCTTGCCGTGCTCTGGATCGAGAACCAGTCCGGCTGCAAGGAGGTCTGCGATCGCGTGCCTCACGTCTCGACTTCCGACTTGTCGGCCTCTGCTGCGAACGGCCTGTGCGGCGGCGGCGAGTGCTTCGACGATGCCTTGCTCGTCGGCCTCGACGAGCGCATCGCCAGGCTCCCCGAAGAGCGGCGCAAGCGCGGCGTCGTCCTCGTCATGCACCAGATGGGCAGCCACGGGCCGGCGTATTTCAAGCGCTCGCCGCCGCAGCTGAAACGCTTCATGCCCGAGTGCACGACCACGACGCTGGGCGACTGCGACCCGGCGCAGCTCGTCAACGCCTACGACAACACGATCGCGACGACCGATCACTTTCTCGCCACGACGATCGACTGGCTGCGAGCCCGGCCCGGCTTCGCACCGGCCCTGCTCTACATGAGCGACCATGGCGAGTCGCTCGGCGAGCTCGGCATCTTCCTGCACGGACTGCCGTATTCGATCGCACCAGAGGTGCAAAAGCACGTGCCCTTCGTCGCCTGGCTCGGCGACTCCCTCGCCGAGCGGCGCGGCATCGACCTCGCCTGCCTGCGCGGCCGGCTCGACGAGCCGCTGAGCCACGACAACCTCTATCACACGGCGGTCGGCGTGCTCGACGTCGCGACGCCGACCTACGTGGCCGCGCTCGACGCTAGCGCGCCTTGCCGCAAGGCGCGCTAGCGTCGATCGGGAAAGATCACGAGACGATGTAGGCGGCGGCGCCGGTGGCGAGCAGCTCGCCCGCCGCGTCGCGAAACTCCATTCGCGTCGAGGCGACGCGCGAGCCGAGGCGCAGCACCTCGCCGCGCAGGGCGAAGCGCTCGCCGGTCGCGGGGCGCAGGTAGTCGATGCGCAGGTCGATCGTGCCGAGCTTGCCGAAGCGGTGCATGCGCTCGATCGGCGACTCGTCCATGTGGCGCGCCCCGATCGCCGCCATGATCGCCAGGCCGGCCATCGCGTCGAGCGAAGCGCTGATCACGCCGCCGTGCAGGCGTTGGTGCGTGTAGTGGCCGATCAGCTCGGGCCGCGTCAGCAACTCGCCTTCCACGCCGCTCGCCGCCACCTTGCCGATGCGCAAGCCGATGAAGCGGTTGAAGGCGATGCGCTGCTCGAACAGAGTGCGCAGGGCAGCGACGAATTCCGGCTCGAAGGGCGCTGCGGTCATGGCTGGACCTTGCGCATCAGATCCCGAGCTGGCGCGCCGCCAGCTCCTTCATGATTTCCTCGGCGCCGCCGCCGATCATCATTACCTTCACCTCGCGGTAGATGCGCTCGCTTTTCGTGCCGCGCATGAAGCCCATCGCGCCGAGGATCTGCACCGCCTGGTCGGCGCAGAACTGCATCGTCTGGGTCGCGTGGTTCTTCAGCAGGCACAGCTCGGCGACCCATTCGGCGTCGCAGCGTCCGGCGTCGTGGCGGGCGACCAGCGCGTCGATCCAGGCGCGCGAGCTCGCGATGCGCATGCGCATGTCGACGAGCTTGTGTCGGATCGCCTGGTGCTCGACGAGCGCCGCCCCGAAGGTCTTGCGCTGGCGCGCCCAGTCGAGCGCTTCCTCGAAGCAGACGTTGGCGAACGCCGCGGCGCCGACCGACATCAGGAGGCGTTCGCCGTTGAAGTTCTCCATGATGGCGCGAAAGCCGGCGTTCTCTGCGCCGATCAGGTTCCTGGCCGGAACGCGGCAGCCGGTGAAGCGCAGCAGCGCCGTGTCGCTGCACCACCAGCCCATCTTGGCGAGAGGCTGGCGCTCGAGGCCGGGTGCGTCGCCGGGGACGGCGATCAGCGAGATGCCGGCGGCGCCATTGCCGCCGGTGCGCACGGCGAGCGTGATCCAGTCGGCGCGGACGCCCGAGGTGATGAAGCTCTTCTCGCCGTCGATCACCCATTCGTCGCCGTCGCGCCGCGCCGCGCAGGCCAGGCGCGCGACGTCGGATCCGCCGCCCGGCTCGGTGATCGCGAGCGCGGCGATCTTCTCGCCGGCGAGCACCGGAGCGACGATGTGCTGCTTGAGCGCCTCGCTGCCCGACGCGACGATCGGCGGCAAGGCGATCGAATGCGAGAACAGGCTCGCCATCAGTCCGCCGCTGCCGGCGCGCGCGATCTCTTCGGTCACGACTATGCGCAGCGCCAGCGGCGCCGGCGTGCCGCCGTATTCCTCCGGGTAGCCGATGCCGATCAGGCCGGCCTCAGCCGCCTTGCGATAGAGCTCGCGCGGAAACGTCTCGGCTTCGTCCCAGGCGGAGGCAAAGGGCGCGATTTCGCGCTCGACGAAGCGGCGCGCGCCTTCGCGAAAGGCGGCGAGCTCGCCAGAGTCGACGCCGGGCGGAGCGACGCTAGCGTTCACGCCTGCATCTCGATGAGGCGCTGCCGCGCCGCGACCTGGTCGCCGGCCCGGGCATGCAGGGCGAGTACGACGCCGGCGTGCGGCGCGCGGATCTGGTGCTCCATCTTCATCGCCTCGAGGACGAGCAGCAGCGCTCCGGCCTCGACGGCGCCGCCGGGCGCGACCAGCACCTGCACGACGCGGCCGTGCATCGGCGCGAGCAGCGCGCCCGACGCCGTCGCGGCCCGGCTCGTGCGGGAACGAAGCTGCGCGTCGACGACCGCGATCTCGGCGCCGTCGGCGAGCCACCAGCTCTGCTCGCCGTCGCGCGCGAAAACGGCGCGGACAAGGCGGCCGTCGATCGTCGCGTCGATCTCGCCGCCCGCAGCATTGACGTGACGCAAGCCTATCGCTTCGATGCGATGCGCAGCTGCTTCGCTACGGGCGTCGAAGGCGTCGCGCGTCCCCGTCAGGTGCCACGTGTGCAGCGTCTCGGCGACGACGATCGGCACGTCGCGATCGACGATGCGCGTCGAGGACCAGTCGGCCCAGAGCGCCGGCAGGTGCGCGTGCGGCAGGAGGGCGAGGGCGGCTGCGGCCAGGGCTTCGAGTCCGCTCGGCGCGGCGCTGGCACGTGCCGCATCGGCGCCGAAATGCGCGTCGAGGAAACCGGTCGTGACGTCGCCAGCCCCGAACGCAGGATGGCGCAGCACCCGGACGAGAAAGCCCCGGTTCGTCGTCACGCCGAGGCAGACGGTGCGGTCGAGCGCGTCGGCGAGTTGCGCTGCCGCGCCTGCGCGCGTCAGCCCGTGCGAGATCAGTTTGCCGAGCATCGAGTCGTAGAAGGCGCTGACGTTCGCACCGCTGGCCAACGCGTGGTCGCAGCGGACGAGCGGCGGCGCCGACCAGCGGACGACGCGTCCGGACTGCGGCAGGAAGCCGATCGCGGGGTCTTCGGCGCACAGGCGCGCCTCGATCGCGTGGCCGCCTGCCTCGAAGCGCGCGAGGGCCTCATCCTGAGTCATCGGCAAGGGCTGGCCGCAGGCGATGCGCAGCTGCCACTCGACGAGATCGGCACCGACCAGCGCTTCGGTGACGGCGTGCTCGACCTGCAGGCGCGTGTTCATCTCCATGAACGTGAACGCACCGTCGCGGTCGAGCAGGAACTCGACCGTTCCCGCGCCGACATAGCCGACCTCGCGCGCGACGGCGACGGCGACCTCACCCATGCGTCGGCGCAGCACCGGCGAGACGGCTGGCGAGGGCGCTTCCTCGATGATCTTCTGGTGCCGACGCTGCACCGAGCAATCGCGTTCGCCGAGGTGAATGACGCCGCCACACGTATCGGCGAAGACCTGGATCTCGACGTGGCGCGCATCGACGACGGCGCGCTCGAGCAAGAGGCGCGCGTCGCCGAACGCCGAACCGGCTTCGGCAGCGGCCGAGTCGAGCGCCGCATCGAGTTCGGCCTCGTGGGCGACGAGCCGCATGCCGCGCCCACCGCCGCCGGCCGCGGCCTTGACCATGAGCGGAAAGCCGATCCGCGCTGCCGCGCCGCGCAAGGCGGCGCGATCCTGCGCCGCCTCGTCGTAGCCGGCCAGCACCGGCACCTTCGCGGCGGCCATGCGGCGGCGTGCTTCGGCCTTGTCTGCCATCGCCCGCATCGTCGCGGGGGGCGGGCCGATCCAGGCGAGCCCGGCAGCGAGCACGGCCTCGGCGAAGGCGGCGCTCTCGCTGAGAAAGCCGTAGCCCGGATGGACCGCGTCGGCACCCGCAGCGCGGGCAGCGGCGACGATGCGATCGATGCGCAGGTAGGAGTCGGCGGCGCGCTCGCCGCCGATCGCGACGACCCGGTCGCAGGCGCGCACGTGCGGCGCGTTCCTGTCGACGTCCGAGGCGATGGCGATCGTCTCGACGCCGAGGCGGCGCGCCGTGCGCGCGACACGAACGACGATCTCGCCGCGATTGGCGATGAGGACGGAGCGGAACATCAGCCGCGCGACGGCAGCGTGTGCATGTACTTGGCGATGATGCCGAGCATCACCTCGTCGGCGCCGCCGGCGATCGAGCCGAGGCGGCCGTCGCGGAAGTGG
>JGI24140J50213_10000543_pt1 | contig 17408 bp, 18 predicted proteins | sample BarGraIncu00222A_FD_50213 | JGI IMG/M metagenome (IMG submission 50213)
TTGCTTCGCGCTCCGGGGTCTTCTCCGGGATTGAGCCTCTTGCTCATTCCCTCGGTGGGTATCTCGCCGGGACCGACGGCGTTCAGGCGGATCCCGTATTGCGCCCACTCGACCGCGAGCGACTTCGTCATGACCTCGATGCCGGCCTTGCTCATCGCCGACGGCACGACATAGGGAGAGCCGTTGTCGACCCAGGTCGTGATGATGCTCAGCACGTTGCGGAACGCCCGACCCGCACTCCACTCGCCGGTCTTGGCCTGCTGCACCCAGCGCTTGCCGACGGCTTGCGTCACGTAGAAGCTGCCGTGCAAGACGATGTTCGCGATCGCGTCGAACGCTCGCGACGACAGGCTCTCCGTCGGGGCGATGAAGTTCCCGGCGGCGTTGTTGACGAGGCCAGTCAGCCCACCCGAGGTCCAGAGCGACTCGACCATCGCCTCGACCGCCGGCGCCACGCGGATATCGACGCTGAAGGTGTCGACCCGTCGCTGCGGATAGCGGCTGCGCCAGATCGCGGCCGTTTCGTCGCAGACCGACTGGCGCCGGCCGCAGATCGCGACGTCCGCTCCCAGACGCAGGAATTGCTCGGCCATCGCCTGGCCGAGCCCGGTCCCGCCTCCTGTCACGAGGATGCGCTGCCCGGCCATCAGCTCCGCTTCGAACATCGTCGTCTCCCTGGTTGCTTGGCTCGTAGCGCCGCGCTGCCGTCACGCCTTCGAGTCGAGAATCGCCGCGTTGACCATGGTGCGCAATTCGCGCCGGATCGGATACAGGCTCGAGGGAATGAGCTGCGTCAGGAAGACGACGCACACGTCTTCGACCGGATCGATCCAGAACGCGGTCGACGCGAGACCTCCCCACCAGTACTCGCCGACCGAGCCGGCGATCCCGGTCTTGGCGATGTCGGTCGTCATCGCGAAGCCCAGGCCGAAGCCGACGCCCTTGTAGGTCGCCTCGGAGAACATCGACACCGACATGTCCGCCAGGTCGCGCCGGCCGGGCAGATGGTTGAGGCGCATCAGCTCGATGGTCTTGGGACCGAGCAGGCGAACGTCGCCCAATGCGCCGCCGCGTCGCATCGCCTCGCAGAAGCGCATGTAGTCGCCGGCCGTCGACACCAGGCCACCGCCGCCCGACGGGGCCGGCGGAGGCGTGCGAAAGCTCCGCTCGGCAGACGGCACCAACCGGTCGGACGACGACTTCAGGTAGCACTGGGCGAAGCGCGCCGCCTTGGCGTCGGGAACGTGGAAGTCGGTATCGACCATGCCGAGCGGCTGCAGGATCCTCTGGCGCACGAACTCGGCGAAAGGCAGACCCGAGATCTTGCCGACCAGGTAGCCCAGAACGTCGGTCGAGACCGAGTAGTTCCATGCCGTGCCGGGCGAGAACTCGAGCGGCAGTTTCGCCAGCGCGTCGATGAACCCGTCGAGTCCCTCGGTCTGGTCGAACGGTTCGATCTTGTCCTTGCGGTACTGCGCGTCGACGTTGGTGCGCATCTGGAAACCGTAGGTCAGCCCGGAGGTGTGGCGCAGCAGATCGATCATGCGCATCGGCGCTTCGGTAGGCGTGGTCTGGAAGGCCCCGGGCAGCCCGGCCCGGTAGACGGCCAGGTCGCGCCAGGCCGGGATGAAGCGATGCACCGGATCGTCGAGCGCCACCAGCCCCTGTTCGACCAGCATCATGAAGGCGACGCTGGTGATCGGCTTGGTCATCGAATAGATTCGAACGATGCTGTCTTCGGCCAGCGGCACGCCGTTCTCGAGCGAGGCGTGGCCGAGCACCGACTGGTGCACGAGCTGGCCTTCGCGCGCCACCTGGAGCAGCGCGCACGGCAGCTTGCCAGGTGCGACGTAGCGCTCGGACAGGAATCGGTCGAGCCGGGCCAGGCGTTGCGAGCACATTCCCAGGGATTCGGGTCGGGTCGTCATTCGGTCTCCCAGATCGTCGCTTGCTGATCTTGCTTTGCGCGGGCCGGCTCATGCCAGCAGGGTCACCTCGACCGCGCCGAGGCCGCTCACCTCGAAGCGGTAGGCGCCTGGTGCGACCGGAAATTTCGTCGTCACCAGGCTGCCGGTCATCACGACCTCGCCGGCGAGCAGGCCGCTTCCTGCGCCGGCCAGATGGTTGGCGAGCCAGACGACCGGCAACAGCGGGTGGCTCAGCACGTCGCGGCCGCGGCCCTGGTCGAGAACGGCGTCGTCGACGAAGACCCGCCCGACGACGTCGGCGAGTTCCGGCCAGTCGGTGCGGAACTCTCCGAGCACGATGCCGGCGTTCCACGCGTTGTCGGCGACCAGCGAGCCGACGTCGAGCGTCCGGTAGTCGCAATGACGGTCGTCGACGATCTCGAACGCCGGAGCAACGGCGCCGACGGCGTCCTGAACGTCCGCCAGCGTGAATGCTCGGCCGACGGACGGCAGGTCGCGTTCCAGCCGGACCGCGATCTCGCACTCGATGCCGAAGCGGACCGGGTCGGCAAGCGACAGGCGAACGCCCGATACATGGACACGGTCGGCGAGGACGACACCTGCGACCGGCGTGTCGATGCCGCACATGGCCTGCATCGCGGGCGAGGTCAGGCCGATCTTGTAGCCGGCGCGGCCGACGCGCCGCACCGCCGCCTGCCGGGCGACGTACTCGCGTTGCACCTGGTAGGCACGCGCTAGCGTGTCGATGCCGTGCCTGGCCGCGAACGGCTCGAAGCGGTGCCGCGAGACATGTTCCTGCATCAGCCAGTCGGTGACCGAGGACGGGTCCGCCGGGGCTGCGGAAGGCGTGGCCATGCCGTACTGTAGATGCCAGCGAGGCGAGGGCCGCCGCCGCCGCGATCAGATCGGCGGATGTGCCTGAACCGATTCGTATGTCGCGTAGCCCTTGCCGACGCCGTACTCGACGATCCCCCAGCCGACTTCGTCGCCGTCGCGCACTTCGATCACCTGGTCGGCGAGGGTCCGTACGCGGCGCCGCGTCGCCGGGTCGGCGAGGTCCCACGTGTCGTGCTCGAGGTGGAGCTTGCCGCGGTCGTCGCCGTGAAACCAGCCGTCGAGGCCGCCGTAGAGACCGCCCTTGAGGTAGTACCTGGTCGGCAGCACGCGCACCTGCACGTCGCCTTCGCGCCCGTCGGCGAAGCGGAGATGGAACCGCGCCGACGCCATCGACTGGCCGAGCGCGACTTCGTGCCATTGCACCTCGTGCGCCAGGTCGGCGAGCTGGTTCTTCGCCGAGACCCTGGCGCCGAGCTCGAAGACTTCTTCGCCCGACAGATAGATCTTGTCGCCGGGCGCGCGCTCCTTGAAGAAGAGGTGCAGGCCGCGGCCCGCGAACTGCGTCGTCGTCCAGCAGTAGAAGAAGGGCCGGTAGAAGGTCAGCGGCGGATGCGTCTCGTCGGTGCGCATCTCGGCGCGTACGCCCCAGGAGTGGTCGCGCTGGCCGAGCCAGCGCGCTTCGTCGACCTCGATGCGCCTGCCGTCGACCTCGATCCAGCCGCGATAGCGGCCTAGCTGCTGGGCCCGTGCCATGTTCTCGGTGACGCGGCCGTCGCGCCCGCGCAGGTGCGCCTTCTCCTCGTGCGCCGACAGCGTGGCGACGAACTCGAGCTCGAAGGCGATTCCGGAGTCGTTTGCCGCAAGGGCGAGGCGATGCCGGCGCAGCTCCTCGATCACCTCGATCGAGAGCGGGCCGACACGGGTCGTCAGCGGATCGGGACGCAGCCGCCGCGAGGCGCGGAAATTCCATTGCCGCCCGGGCACGGCGACGCCGGCGAAGGCGTCCATGACGTTGCGGTTCGGGTGGTAGCCCAGGCCGATGTCGAACAGGATGTCGCCGCCGGGCGCCGGGTGGCCGGTGTACCAGAGCCGCTCCATCCAGGCCGGATCGCTGTTGTCGATCTGGTCGAAGGTGGTCGGCAGCTGGTGGCCGATGAGATCGTCCTGGGGCGTCAGCATCGCGGGCTCGCGGCTCGGGGAATCACGGGGACTCGATGATATTGCGGTAGTGTACAGTCTGCTATAGCACTTTCCACGAGGATCGTCCGATGACGCTGACACCCTCGATCCGCCTCGAGATGCAGGACGGCCTCGCGATCGTCAGCCTGGCGCAGCCGGCGCGCGGCAATCCCTTCGACGGCGACTTCACGCGCGACTTCCGCACCGTGTTCTCCGAGCTGTGGGATACGCCGTCGCTGCGCGCCGTTCTGCTGCGCGCCGACGGCGCCAACTTCAGCTTCGGCGGCGACCTGAAGGCGTTCCATCCGGAGCGCGCCAACCTCGCACCGCTGGTCCGCCGCTGGACGGCCGATCTGCACATGGGACTGCAGCGCGCCTGGCACCTGCCGGTGCCGATCGTCGTCGCCGTTCAGGGCTTCGTCATGGGCGGTGGCGTGGCGCTCGTCGCCGGCTGCGACTTCGTCGTCGCCGGCGAATCGGTGAAGTTTGGCTCGGCCTTCGCGCAATTGGGCTTCAGCTGTGACACCGGGTCGAGCGCGACGCTCACGGCGCGCATGGGCCCGGCGCGCGCCAAGCGCTTCGTCCTGCTCGCCGAAGTGCTGAAGAGCGACGAGGCGCTCGCCGCCGGGCTCGCCGATCGCGTCGTCGCCGACGACCGGTTGCAGGCCGAGGCGCTCGAGCTGGCGGAAAAGCTCGCCCGGGGTCCGACCCGCGCCTACGCCGAGATCAAGCGCCTGTTCCTGCGCGCCGGATCGGCGCAGCTCGAGTCGCAGCTCGAAGACGAGGCGCACACGCTCGCCGCCATCTCGACGACGGCCGACGCCCAGGAAGGCATCGCGGCGATGGTCGAGCGCCGGAAGCCCGTGTTCCGCGGCTGCTAAGTGCCCCAATGGACGCGGCGTTCGAGACGATCCTCGTCGAGCGCTCCGACGAGGGCTACGCGACGCTGGTTCTCAATCGGCCGGACAAGCTCAACACACTGTCGATCCGCATGCGCCGCGAGATCGCGACGGCGGTCGATGCGCTCGAGGCCGACCCGGTGATCCGCGTCCTCATCCTGACCGGCGCCGGGCGCGCCTTCACGGCCGGTCTCGATCTCGACGAATGGGCGGCGCCCGGCGTCGTCGCCGGGTCTGCCTACGAACACGACGTCGTCGCCGCGCTGCAGCGCTTCTCCGGACCGGTGATCGGCGCGATCAACGGCCTGGCGATCACCGGCGGCGTCGAGATCGCGCTCGCCTGCGACGTGCTGATCGCCTCGAGCGAGGCGCGCTTTGCCGACAGCCACGCCCAGGTCGGACTCCTCCCCGGCTGGGGCGGCGCGGCGCGCATGATGCGCCGGATCGGCCTGCATCGCGCCAAGGAGCTGGCACTGACCGGGCGCTTCCTCGGCGCCGACGAAGCGCTCGCCTGGGGCTTCGTCAACCGCGTCGTCGCTGCCGAGCGGCTCCGACCCGAGGCCGAGGCGCTGGCGCGGCAGATGCTCGCCTGCGTCCCCGAGACGCTCGTCGCCTACAAGCGGCTGCTCGACGCCGAGTCCGGCGTTTCTCTCGGCGAAGCGCTGCGCCTCGACCGCGAGGCCTCGATGGCGAACAACGTTCCGGTGCGCCGCGCCGACATCGACGCCAGGCTCGCGCGCCTGCGCGGTCGCAAGCGCTAGCGGGCCGTCTTCTCGATCCACTGGGCGAACGCGCCGAGGAACTTCTCGAGGAAGGCCTTCGTCTCGGGCTTCTTGAGCGCGCCGGCCGCGTCGAAGAGATCGGCGGCGCCGCCGATGTAGGCCTCGGGCTGGGGCAGCGTCGGCACGTTGAGGAAGACGAGTGACTGGCGCAGGTGGTGGTTGGCGCCGAAGGCGCCGATCGCTCCGGGCGAGACGCTGATCACGGCGCCGGGCTTGCCGTCCCAGGCGCTCTTGCCGTACGGTCGCGAGGCGATGTCGATCGCGTTCTTGAGCACGCCGGGCACCGAACGGTTGTATTCGGGCGTCACGAAGAGCACGGCATCGGCGGCGGCGATCTTCTGCTTGAACGCGGCCGAGGGCGGCGGCGGGTCGACGTCGTCGTCCTGGTTGTAGAGAGGGAGTTGCCCGATCTCGACGATCTCGAGCGCGAGCGATGCCGGGGCGATCGCCTGCAGCGCGACGGCGAGCTTGCGGTTGAACGATTCCTTGCGCAGGCTGCCGACGATGACGGCGAGGTGTCGGGTTGCGGCCATGAAAGAGTCCTTTCGTGCGGAGGTCTTGGCGGACGAGCGATCATCATGCCTTCAACAAGATTTCCGCGCAGGCAACGAGACGAAGCGAGATGAACAAGGCCTTCACCCGTGAAAGCGATGAATCCGACGACGACGGCGACGACCTCGGCGACGCGATCGCCGCTCCGCCCTTGCCCGAAGGCGCGAGGAACTACCTCACGCCGCAGGGCTGGCAGCGCCTGCGCGCCGAGCTGATGCGGCTGCTCGACGAGGAGCGTCCGCAGGTGGTCGAGACCGTCTCGTGGGCGGCGAAGAACGGCGACCGCTCGGAAAACGGCGACTACCTCTACGGCAAGAAACGCCTGCGCGAGATCGACCGGCGCATCCGCTTCCTGACGAAACGGCTCGACATCGCCGAGGTCGTCGATCCGTCGCTGCATCACGGCAACGAGCAGATCTTCTTCGGCGCGACGGTGCGCTTCGCCAACCAGCGCGGCGACGAGCGCACGGTGCGCATCATGGGCGTCGACGAAGCGGAGAGCTCGCGCGGCGACGTCAGCTGGATCTCGCCGGTCGCCCGCGCCTTGCTGAAGGCGCGCGTCGGCGACGAGGTCCGCCTCGTCACGCCGGGCGGCCCGGAGACGCTCGAAGTCCTCGAGGTCAGCTACCCGAAACCCTAGGCCGCGCCCGCCTCAGCGCGGCCAGCCGCGCAGCTTGCCCGGGTTGAGCAGCCCTTGCGGGTCGAAGCGCGCCTTGACGTCGAGCATCGCCGGGTTGAGCAGCGCCTGCTTGCCGTCCTCGACGACGTAGGTGTGCGGGTTGTTGATGTGCACGCCGTGCTCGCGGTGGATGCGCATGATCTCGTCGAGGCGCGCGTCGTTCGTGTAGCGGATCAGCTGCAGGCCGCTGCAGGTGCTGGCGCCGTCCTTGGTGCGCAGGAATTCGAGGTGCATCAGGACCTCGCCGGCGAGCTCGCGCTCGAGCGCCCGGGCCTGCTCGAGGTGGCGTACCGGGTCGAATGCGCTCTGGATGTAGGTGAGGCTCTTGTCGGTCTTCAGGGCGACCAGCGTCGTGTGATTCCAAGTGTATTCGAGCAGCGTGCGGTTGCTCGCCCGCACCTCGTCGGCGCTCTTGCGATAGCTCAGCGTCCCGCCGAAGCGCGCGACTAGCTCGAGCATCGCGCCTTCGGAAGACGGCGCGACGAGAACGATCACGGCGTGCAGGCCCTTCGGCATGAACTCGGCCAGGCTCGTCATCAGCTCGGCTGTCGGCGCGGCGAGGAAGCACGCTTCCTTCTTGACTATTCCCGGTGCTGCGGCGAAGGCGCTGGCGAAGCCGATACCGGCGTCGAAGCTGGCGAAGGTGGCGATGCACTCCGTCCACGCGATCAGCGGAGCGAGCGCGACCTCGAGCTCGAGGACGATGCCGTTCGTGCCGTAGGTATGGTGCAGGAGCATCGCCTCGGGCGAGCGCAGCTCGAGGACGCGCGGCTCGGGCTCGACCGTCATGACGCGCGCCCCGAGCACGTTGCCCGGCGCCGCGACCGGTCCGTAGGTGATTGAGCCGGCACCGCCGAAGCCGCCGCCGAAGAGCCCCCCGAGCGTCGCGCTGCGAAAGGTCGAGGGAAGCCAGCGCAGCTCGCAGCCGTGCGGCCGCGCCTGGCGGTCGAACTCGGCGAGGCGGATGCCAGCCTGGGCCCGGCCGACCCCATCGCGGACCCAGCCGAAGCCGTTGTAGCCGCTCAGGTCGATCAGCAGGCCGCCGCGCAGCGGCACCGACTGGCCGTAGTTGCCGGTGCCGCTGCCGCGCAGCGTGATCGGGATCGCGTCGCGCGCGCAGGCGGCGACGATGCGGCGAATCTCGTCCTCGGTGCGCGGCCGCACCGCGATGTCGGCACGCTTGTCGGCGAGCTGGCGCTTGAGCACCGGGCTGAACCAGGAGAAGTCCTGCGACAGTCGGCCGACGCGTTGCGGATCGCTGATCCAGTCGAGGTCGCTCAACTCCTCGGGCAGGCGCGCCGCGAGGGAAACGGGCGGATTCTCGTCAATCATGCGACACCTCGCTCGCGTGCCAGGAGCCGAGCGCCGCGCGCGTCAGCCACGCCATCCCTGCGAAGAGGGCGACGCCGGTGAGCGAGATCAGCAGCAGCGCGGCGAACATGCGCGGGATGTTGAGGCGAAACCCCGACTGCATGATCTCGTAGGCGAGCCCGGAGCCGCTTCCGCCCGTTCCGGCGACGAACTCGGCGACGACGGCGCCGATCAGCGCCAGCCCGCTCGAGATCCGCAGGCCGCCGAAGAAGTAAGGCAGCGCGCTCGGGATGCGCAGGCGCACGAGCGTCTGCGTCCGGGTCGCCCGGTTAAGGCGGAAATAGCTCTGCAGGTCGGGGTCGACGCTGCGCAGGCCGAGCGTCGTGTTGGCGATGACGGGAAAAAGCGCGACCAGCGTCGCGCAGATCACCATCGACGCCATCGGGTCCTTGATCCAGATGATGATGAGCGGCGCCACCGCGACGATCGGCGTCACCTGCAGCAGCACGGCGTAGGGAAAGAGCGCCGTCTCGATGGTCCGGCTCTGCACGAACAGGAACGAGACGAGCACGCCGGTCACGGTCGCCAGCGCCAAGGCGAGCAGCGTGATCTTCAAGGTGACGAAAAGCGCACCGAACAGGGCGACGCGGTCGATGATGAGCGTCTTCATCATCAGCACGGGCGAGGGAACGAGATAGGGCGGCAGGTCGAACCCGGTCACGAGCCCCTGCCACGCCGCGACCAGGACGCAGGCGACGAGCGCCGGGTAGGCGAGGCGCCGCGCCCTGTCACCCTGGAGGAGTGGGCCGCCAGTCATCGTCTCAGGCCCGGATCTCCGAGCGCGCGTCGGCGTCCGTCGCGCTTTCGCTGACGCGCAGGAGGCTGTCCTGCAGGCGCCGCGCGTAGCGGCTGAACTGCGGCGAGACCATGAACTCGGGCGTTCGCGGATGCGGCTCGTCGACGCGCACTTCCTCGACGATGCGGCCGGGCCGCGCCGCCATCATGACGACGCGCGTCGAGAGAAACACCGACTCGTGGATCGAGTGCGTGACGAAGACGACCGTGAGGCGCTTGCCGCGCCACAAGCCCAGCAGCTCGGCGTCGAGCTTGTGCCGCGTGATCTCGTCGAGCGCACCGAAGGGCTCGTCCATGAGCAGCAGGTTCGGCTCGGTGACGAGTGCGCGCGCGATCGAGACGCGCATCTGCATGCCACCCGAAAGCGTCCGCGGCAGCGCCGCGCTGAACTTCGTCAGGCCGACTCCGGCCAGCGCGTCGGCGACCCGCCGGTCCGCCTCGGCTCGCGCGACCCCGGCGAGATCGAGCGGCAGCCGCACGTTGGTCGCGACGTTGGCCCACGGCATCAGCGTCGGCGCCTGGAAGACGAAGGCGATCCTGCGCCCGCTCGCGTCGAGCTGCGCCACCGGCCGGCGCCAGAGCAGCAAGCGGCCGTCGCTCGGCTGGAGCAGGCCGGCGATCATCTTCAGGAGCGTGCTCTTGCCGCATCCCGAGGGCCCGAGCAAGGTGACGAACTCGCCCTCTTCGACGCGCAGGTCGACCGGCTGCAGCGCGTGCGTGCCGTCCGCGTAGGTCTTCTCGGCCGAGAGCACCTCGACCGCAGGCACCGGCCCGGCCCCGACCAGCGCCGCGGAGGGCTCCGCAAGGTTCACGGAAGGACCTTGATGTCCTTGACGAACTCGGTCGTATAGGTCTTCGACAGCTCGACCTTCGACGGGTCGATCAGCTTGGCCGAGACGAGGAAGTCGTAGCTCGCCTTCAGGCGCGGCTCGGTCATGACGCCGATGCCGAGCTTGGCGGCGTCGCCGCCGCCGACCAGGCCCGTCTCCTTCAGCTTGGCGACGCTGTAGGCGAGCTGGTCGTCGGTCATGCTCGGGTTGTCCTTCTTGATCAGCGCGTTGCCCGGCGCCGGGTCGGCGAGGTAGCTCTTCCAGCCCTCGGCGCTCCCCTTGACGAAGGCAGCGACAGCGGCCTTCCTGTCCTTGACGGTCTTGTCCATGCACGTGATCGTCGTTGCATAGGCGGGAAAGCCGACGTCGCCGAAGAGGAAGGTGTTCGCCTTGATGCCGGCCTTCTGGATCGCGTACGGCTCGGAGGTGACGTAGCCTTGCTGGACGAGGTTCTTGTCGGCGACGAAGGGCTGGATGTTGAAGGTGTAGGGCCGCGTCTGCTGGTCGGTGAAGCCGTACTTGGCTTTCAGCCACGGCCAGTAGCCCAGGTTCGCGCCGGAGCCGATCAGGATCGTCTTCGACTTCATGTCCTCGAAGGACTTCACGTCCTCATGCGCGATCAGCACCTGCGGATCGCGCTGGAACATCGCTGCGACGGTGACGACGGGAACGCCGCTCTCGCGCGCCTGGATCATCTGCAGGTCGCTCGATCCCATCACGCAATCGGCCTGCCCCGCCGCCATGATCTGCAGGATGTTGACCTGCGGGCCGCCCATCTTGACCGTCACGTCGAGGCCGTACTTCTTGTAGATGCCGGTGGCGATCGCCTGGTAGAAGCCGCCGTGTTCGGCCTCGGCGAACCAGTTCGTCATGTAGACGAACTTCTCCTCGGCGTGCGCCGGCAGGGCGGCGACGAACCCGCCGGTCGCCAGGGCAGCGACGACGAAGGCGCGCGAGCGCGAGACGCGAAAGGGGGCATGGTTCACGACGAAAGCTCCTCTGGAAGTAGGCGGGGACACGGGTGGGTGCGAAGGGCTGCTCATTCGAGGCCTTGCTGGATGAATCCGGTCTGCTGGGCGCGACCCCAGGTCGCCTCGTCGCGAACGACCCAGCGCAGCTCGTGCAGCTCAGTGATCGCCTGGGCCCAGCCGATGGCGAGCGACTCGAGGATCGCCTCGCCCTGCTCCTTCGTCGCCGGCAGCGGATCGCCGATCACACCGCTCGGGCCGAAGTCGCGCGCCGTCCAGGCGCACGCCGGCCGGCCGTCGGCCGAGAGCAGCTTCGACGGAAACTCGGGCGGGTAGTTGGCGACGGCTCGCTCCATGTGCACGGTGTCGGGGGCGAGCGCCAGCAGCAGCGCGGTCTCGCCGTGGCCGGCGTGCATGGCGAGCTTCTTCTCCTTATCGGACAGGTAGCGGCCGGCGACGTTCGGGACGCGCCAGGTGAAGCTCGGCACGACGATGTAGTCGCCGTGGCGCAGGCGCATCTCGCGCGCCGCGATCTCCATGATCTGCGGCTGGCCGCCGTGGCCGTTGACGATCAGGAGCTTGCGAAAACCGGCGCGGTAGACCGATTCGCCGATCTCGTTCATCGTCGCCAGCAGCGTCTCGCCCGAGAGCGTCATCGTGCCGGGAAAGTGCAGGTGCTCTTCCGACTTGCCGTAGGTGATCGGCGCCATGGCGAACGCCGGCACCGTGTCGGGCAGCCTGGCGAGCGCGTGGCCGACGACGCCCGATGAGATCACCCAATCGACGGCGCACGGCAGGTGCGGGCCGTGCTGCTCGATCGCCCCGGCCGGCAGGACGATCACGGTGTTTTCGCGGTCGGGAAGCGCCGCGATCTCGGTCCAGCTGAGATAGGGAAGGAAGCGCTTCGGTGGGTTGTAGCCGTGCAGCATGAAAGCCTCGCGGTGGGGCAATGTCAGCGCGGCCACCAGGCCGTCGCTTCGACTTCGATCAGGATCTCCGGCGTCGGCAGCATGGCGCTCACCTCGACGACGGTCGAGGCCGGCGGCTCGCCGGGAAAGAAGAGCTTGCGGACGCGGCTGTAGTACGGGAAGTGGTCGAGGTTGCGAAAGTATTGCGTCAGCTTGAACACGTCGCTCATCGTGCCGCCGGCCGCTTCGACGGTTTGCCGGACGCGGTCGAGCACGTACCAGCTCTGCGCCAGGATCGGCCCTTCCCGGAGGTCGGTCGAGAACTCGCCGCTGCGCCCGATCAGGTCGGCGGCCGCGTCGGGAATGTCGGCGTAGCCGCGAACGATCAGTGAGCTCGCCGGGTCGACGGCGATGACGCCGGACAGGAACACGAAGTCTCCGGCGCGCCGCCATGNGGCGTAGCGCGCCAGCGGCTGGGCGATGCCGGGTCCGGTCGGCGCGGCGCTCATGCGAAGTGCGCCATGGCCCGGCCGACGTGCTCCTTGAAGCGCTCGAGGCGCGGCGGCGTCGCGACGTTCATGTGGTAGCAGGCGTGGTAATCGATCCGCGCCTTGCCGCCCGACAGGCGCCGCAGGTAGCGCGTCATCAGCATGCGCGGCGGGTCGCCCATCGCCCACGCCGTCCAGCGCGGCCGGCCGTAGGTCACGACGGCGGCGATGCGCCGCAGGTGCGTCAGCGAGGGCTTGATGTGGCGCGGATCGCTGAGGTCGAAGGCGACGCCGGGAACAAAGACGCGGTCGAAGAAGCCCTTCAGCATCGCCGGCAGGCCGAAGCACCAGGTCGGAAAGCAGAAGACGAGCGCGTCGGCGCGGCGCAGTCGCTCGACGTAGCGGTGCACCGGGCGTTGGTTGGCAGGAACGTCGTGGTAGCCGAGGCGCTCCTCGCGCGACAGCACCGGGTTGAACTCCTCGGCGTAGAGATCGCAGTCGTCGACCTCGTGCCCGGCGCTCTTCAGGCTTTCGACTACCTGGCGATGCAGCGCCGCGTTGAAGCTGGTCTCTACCGGATGGGAGTAGATGACGAGGACGCGCATGGCGCATCGTACGACGCAAGAGCGGTGCCAGCCCTTGGTGCGTTTCCTAGCCTCCCGGCCCGGTGCGTCCGTGCCGCCGCGGTGCGGGGTGAATGGGAGTTCGCACCGGGGAGGTGAAGCGCCCGGCAGAGCGCCGCTCAGGGCTTGACGCGCGCCACCCGCAGCACCGCCGGGGCGCGCTTCAACCCGCGCATCACCTCGGCCAGATGGAGGCGGTCGCGCACGCTCAGGAGCAGCGTCAGCTCGGCCGTCTCGCCGAGCGGAACGTTGCCCATCTCGACGTGCGTGATGTCGGCCTCGGCGTGGCTGACCGCCGAGGCGACTTGCGCCAGCACCCCCTTGCCGTTCGTCACGAGCAGGACGATCGCGGTCTCGAAACTCCGTGTCGGCAGGTCGGCCCATTCGACGCCCATCCAGCGCTCGCTGTCGCGCTCGAGCAGGCGCTTGCCGACGCTGCAGTCGGCGGTGTGGACCGTCAGCCCTTCGCCGCGGCCGAGGTTGCCGACGATCGCGTCGCCGGGGATCGGCCGGCAGCATGGTGCCAGCTGCACCGACGCGCCTTCGCTGCCATCGATCAGGATGAGGCCTTGCGCCGGCGTCGTGTCGTCGACGGCGTAGCGGCCCATCGTCAGCGTCAGCGCGTCGGGGCGGATCCCGTCTTCGGCGAGCATGCGCACCAGCCGGGTCGCGACGATGGTGGCGATCTTGCGGCCCAGGCCGATGTCGATGAAGAGATCGTCGCGCGTCTTGTTGCCGCTCCAGCGGATCAGCTGCTGCCAGACCGTCGCCGACTGCGAGTCGTCGCCCGGCAGCGCCAGGCCTTCGGCGCGCAGCGCCTGGGCCAGCATCTTGGCGCCGAGGTCGCGCGACTCCTCCTGCTCCATGTTCTTCAGGTAGTGCCTGATCTTCGAGCGGGCCCGCCCGGTCGAGACGAAGTTGAGCCAGGCCGGGTTCGGACGCGCGTTCGGCGCGCCGACGATCTCGACGACGTCGCCGCTGTGCAGCTCGGTGCGCAGCGGCACCGGCTCGCCATTGACGGTCGCGGCGACGCAGTGGTCGCCGACGTCGGAGTGGATCGCATAGGCGAAGTCGACCGCCGTCGCGCCGCGCGGCAGGGCGAGGATCTTCGACATCGGCGTGAAGACGTAGACCGCGTCGGGGAACAGATCGATCTTGACGTGCTCGAGGAACTCGTTGGCGTCGCGCGTCTCGTCCTGGATGTCGATCAGCGACTGCAGCCACATCGCGCCGAGGCGCTGCGCCTCCTGCCCCTGGCCCGGGGCGTCGTCGTGCTCCTTGTAGAGCCAATGCGCGGCGATGCCCTTCTCGGCGACGGCGTGCATCGGCTCGGTGCGGATCTGGAACTCGACCGCGGTGCCGAGCGGGCTCACCAGCGTCGTGTGCAGCGACTGGTATCCGTTCGCTTTCGGAATCGCGATGTAGTCCTTGAAGCGCCCCGGCACGGGCTTGAAGAGCTGGTGCAGCACTCCCATCGCGACGTAGCACTCCGAGAGCGTGCCGACGACGATGCGAAAGCCGAAGATGTCGTTGACCTGGGCGAAGCTCAGGCGCTTCTCGCGCATCTTCGCGTAGATCGAATAGAGCGTCTTCTCGCGGCCGAAGATCTGCGCCTTCAGCTTGGCCTGGGCGAACGCCTTCTCGACGTCCTTCTGGATGCGCTCGACGATGTCGCGCCGGTAGCCGCGTGCCTTCAGTACCGCCTTCGAGAGCGCGGCCTCGCGCCACGGCTTCAGGCTCTTGAACGAGAGCTCCTGCAGCTCGCGGTAGGTCTGGTTGAGGCCCAGGCGGTGCGCGATCGGCGCGTAGATGTCGAGCGTCTCGCCGGCGATGCGGGTGCGCTTGAGCCGATCGACGGCGTCCATCGTGCGCATGTTGTGCAGGCGATCGGCGAGCTTGACGAGGATGACGCGGACGTCGCGCGTCATCGCCAGCAGCATCTTGCGGAACGACTCGGCCTGCGATTCCTCGCGCGTCGAGAAGCGCAGCTTGTCGAGCTTGGTCAATCCGTCGACGAGGTCGGCGGTCGGCGCGCCGAAGCGCTCGATCAGCTCGGCCTTGCTGATGCCGCAATCCTCCATCGCGTCGTGCATCAGCGCCGCCATGATCGCCTGCGCGTCGAGCTTCCACTCGGCGCACAGGCCCGCGACGGCGATCGGGTGCGTGATGTACGGCTCGCCGCTGGCGCGAAACTGCCCCAGGTGCGCTTCGTCGGCGAAACGATAGGCGTCGCGGACGCGCCGGATGTCGCCGGCGTCGAGGTAGTCGAGCTTGACGGTCAGTGCCGCGAACGATGCGGCGGCGGCGTCGGCGGGCGAGGGCGCCGAAGGCGGGGTCGGCGGCGGGCGCTTCTTCGCCGCCGGCTTGACGTCGGAAAGGGCGTTTGTCGAGCGCTCGACCATGCCCCGAATTTAGCGCGGAACCGGCCCGGGCACCGGCGTGCCCGAGAAGATCCGAGTCTCGCGCGGGGCCCTAGACCGGCACCTTGCGCAGCATCTCGATGCCGATCTCGCCGGCGGCGATCTCGCGCAAGGCCGTGACGCCGGGCTTGTTCTTCGTCTCGACTTTCGGCGCGTGGCCCTGGCTCAGCATGCGCGCGCGATAGGTCGCGGCGAGCACGAGCTGGAAGCGGTTCGGGATCTTGACGAGGCAATCTTCGACGGTGATGCGGGCCATGGAGTCCTTCGTTGCGCGGGCGAAAGCGCCGCGCGGGGGTCTGACGTCAGAGCAGGTCGAGTGCCGCGAACACCGCGGGCCGGGCCCGCTGCAATGCTGCGTACTTCAGGCGCTGCGAGTGGACGATCGCCTTGAGATCGAACAGCGCCGTCTCGAACTGGGCGTTGATTATAACGAAGTCGAAGTGGCGGGCCTGCGAGACCTCGATGCGGGCGTTCGCCATGCGCCGCTCGATCACCTCGGGGCCGTCCTCGCCGCGCCGCTGCAGGCGCGCCAGCAGCTCGTCCCAGCTCGGCGGCAGGAGAAAGATCAGCACCGCGTTGGGAAAGAGCTTCTTGATCTGCAGGGCGCCCTGCCAGTCGATCTCGAGCATCACGTCGTGGCCGCCGACGATGCGCGCCTCGATCGCGCCGCGCGACGTGCCGTAGAGGTTGCCGTGCACCTCGGCCCATTCGACGAACTGGCCGGCCGCGATCATCGAGCGAAACGTCGCCTCGTCGACGAAGTGGTACTCGCGCCCGTCCTGCTCCTGACCGCGCGGCTTGCGTGTCGTGTGCGAGATCGAAAGCACCAGGTGCGAGTCGAGCTCGAGCAGCGACTTGACGAGACTCGACTTGCCCGTGCCGCTGGGCGCGGCGACGGCGTAGAGGTTGCCGGGGTAATCCATGGGGCGTGCGGGAAGGGTCGCGGCGAGTTTACGTGGCAGCGCTGCCGCTGTCGTATTCTGCGCAGAGGCTTGCGCGCAAAGTTGCCGCGCCGACGGAGGTTCGATTCCCATGGCCAAGCTCCCCTACGTCGATCTCGCCACCGTGCCCGGCCCGCTCGGAGAGCTGCTCCGATCGCGGCCTTCGCTGAACCTTTATCGCATCCTTCCGCACGCTCCCGAAGCGGCGCTCGGCTTTCTCGCCTTGGGCCGCGCCTTGCTGACGCGCACCGGGCTCGAGCCGGCGCTGCGCGAGGTGGCGATCCTGCGCGTCGGCGCCCTGTCCAGGGCAAGCTACGAGGTGCACCAGCACCGCAAGGTCGGGCGCAGCGCGGGCCTCAGCGACGCCGAGATCGAGGCCGTGCTGAGCCTTGACGTCGGCTCCGGCCTGAACCCGCGGCAGCGCCTGGTGATCGAGTTCACGGATGCGGTGGTCGGCGACGTCAAGGCGCCCGCGGCGCTCAACGACCGCGTCATCGCCGAGCTCTCCGAGCAGGGCTGGCTCGAGCTGCTGATGACGATCGGCTACTACATGCTGGTGTCGCGCGTGCTCGAGAACGTCGAGGTCGACATCGAGGATCACGACGTCGGCAAGCTGGAGTTCCGCCATGGCTGAGCCTCTTGCCCCAACGCCGCGCCCCGAGCCGGAGCGGCAGCTGTTCGATCCCGCGCTCGGCGTACCGCGCGGCACGGCGGACCGCCTGCGTGGCCGGCGCATCCTCGTCGTCGGCGCCGGGCAGCGGCGCACTGTCGACGCGACGCCGCCGCTCGGCAACGGCCGGGCGATCGCGCTGCTGTGCGCGCGCGAAGGCGCGGCGGTGGCCTGTGCCGACCTGGACCTGGCGAGCGCCCGCGAGACGGTCGAGATGATCGCTGCCGAGGGCGGGACGGCGCTGGCGCTCGCCGCCGACGTGGCGCAGACGGCGCAGATCGCGACGATGGTGGCCGCGGCGCACGCCGCCCTCGGGGGTCTCGACGGCCTCGTCGTCAACGTCGGCATCGGCAACCGCAACCGCTTCGGCGAAGAGACGCCGGCGACGTGGGATCTGGTGCAAAACGTCAACCTGCGCGCCCACATGTTCTGCGCGCAGGAGGCGGCGCCGTTGCTGGCGCCGGGCGCGGCGATCGTCTTCATTTCGTCGACCGCGTCGATTTCGCCGGCGAGCGGCTTGCCCGCCTACGAAACGTCG
>JGI24140J50213_10000545_pt1 | contig 17399 bp, 10 predicted proteins | sample BarGraIncu00222A_FD_50213 | JGI IMG/M metagenome (IMG submission 50213)
GCTGCGGGCGATGATTTTCATATAGCCAAAGCGGCGCGGGTCGTTGAAGACGATAGCCGCACCCGATGACATGTGGAACACGACATGGTCGTGCGCGCGATTTTCGCTACGCGGATGGTGGAACTTGCCCGGCGCTTTATCTTTATCGCCTTCGATAAGGCGAAAGGAGCCCGACATGCCCAGATGCATCAAAAGCACGTCGCCCGAGCCAAGATCGGCCAGCAGGTATTTGGCGCGACGGCCGAGACCGGTCACGGTCTGGCCTTCGAGCCGCGCGACGAAGTCCTTCTGGAACGGAAACCGCAGATCCTTTCGCCGGGCCTCGGCTTTCACGATCTTCGATCCCTCCATGGCCGGTTGCAGTCCACGGCGGACGGTCTCGACTTCGGGTAATTCGGGCATCAGATGTCATTCACCTTTTGGTCTTGACGTGATAGCGCCATTGCGGCGGGCGCGCTATGGTCCGGCGGCGGAGTAGAGTGATGGATCGGCCGGGCCAAACCACACATTTCGGCTTCAGGGACGTTGCCCTGGAGGACAAGCAGACGCTGGTGAACGACGTGTTTCACAGCGTGGCCTCGCGCTACGATCTGATGAACGATCTGATGTCGATGGGTCTGCATCGGGTCTGGAAAGACCTGATGATCAACGCGCTCAATCCGCCACGTGGCGATAGGCCGTTCGCGCTGCTCGACGTTGCCGGCGGGACCGGCGACATTGCCTTTCGCGCCGCCAAGGCCGCAGGCCCCGGCTTTCGGGCCACCGTCTGCGACATCAATTCCGACATGCTTGGCGTCGGCCGCGAGCGCGCGGCGGCGCGGCATCTCGACGATCGGGTGTCGTTTGTCGAGGGCAATGCCGAGGCGCTGGCGTTCCCGAACAACACCTTCGACGCCTACACCATTGCGTTCGGTATCCGCAACGTGCCGCGGATCGATCTGGCGCTCGGCGAAGCGTTCCGCGTGCTCAAGCCCGGCAGCCGGTTTCTGTGCCTGGAATTTTCCACCGTCGACATGCCCGGCCTCGATCGAATGTACGACCTGTTTTCGTTCAAGGTGATTCCGCCGCTCGGCCGCGCGGTCACCGGCGACGCCGAATCCTATCGCTACCTCGTCGAGTCGATCCGCAAATTTCCGAGGCCGAACGCCTTTGCCGAAATGATCCGCGCCGCGGGTTTCTCGCGGGTGTCCTGGCAAAGCCTTTCGGGCGGCATCGTGGCGCTGCATTCGGGCTGGCGCCTGTGATTTCTGCCATAACCCACATCGCGCGGCTGGCCCGCGCCGGTTTCGTGTTCGCGCGCGAAGGCGTGTTCGGCGTCGTCGATCCGAGCCTGGTGCCGCCGCCCGCGCAACTCGCGCTTCGCATCGCCCGGTTGGTCGAACGCCCCGGCGCCAAATCCGGTTCGCGGCTGTCGCGCGCGCTGACGCGGCTCGGACCCGCCTATCTCAAACTTGGACAGTTTCTGGCGACGCGGCCCGACGTGGTCGGCGTGGTAATGGCGCGTGATCTGGAAAGCCTGCAGGACCGGTTGCCGCCGTTTTCGCAAAGCGAGGCCGAAGCCGCGATCGCGATGTCGCTGGAACGCCCGGTGGCGCAGGCATTTGCGAGCTTCGGTCCCGCGGTCGCCGCGGCATCGATCGCCCAGGTGCATCGCGGCGAAACCGAGCGCGACGGCGTCCGCACATCGGTCGCGGTGAAGGTGCTGCGGCCCAACGTCGCCTCGCGCTTTCGCCGTGACCTCGCCGATTTTTTCTTTGTCGCGCACCAGGCCGAAATCTATTCGGCGGAAGCGCGGCGGCTGCGGCTGATCGAAGTCATCAATACGATGTCGCGCTCGGTGGCGATGGAGATGGATCTGCGGCTGGAGGCTGCCGCGCTCTCGGAAATGGCCGAGAATACCCGCGACGATCCGGACTTTCGGGTGCCCACGGTGGATTGGGATCGCACCACGCATAATGTCCTGACCATGGAATGGATCGACGGCATCGCGCTGAGCGATCACGCGCGTCTTGCCGAATCGCAGGTCGATTTACCCGAGCTTGGGCGCAAGGTGATCCAGAGTTTCCTGCGCCATGCGCTGCGCGACGGCTTCTTTCACGCCGACATGCATCCCGGCAATCTTTTCCTTGACCCCGCCGGCCGGCTGGTTGCGGTCGATTTCGGCATCATGGGCCGGCTCGGCGTCAAGGAGCGGCGCTTCCTCGCCGAGATTCTGCTGGGCTTCATCACCCGCGACTATCGCCGCGTCGCCGAAGTGCATTTCGAGGCCGGCTATGTCCCGGGGCATCACTCGGTCGAGAATTTTGCCCAGGCGATCCGCGCCATCGGCGAGCCGATCCACAACCGCACAGCCGAAGAGATTTCGATGGCGAAGCTGTTGACGCTGTTGCTCGAGGTCACCGGCCTGTTCGACATGCGGACCCGTCCCGAACTGATCCTGCTGCAAAAGACCATGGTGGTGGTCGAAGGCGTGGCACGCAGCTTCGATCCCAAACTCGACATCTGGAAGGTCGCCGATCCGGTGGTGCGCGAATGGGTCGAGCGCAATCTCGGCCCGATCGGGCGCGTGCAGGGAGCGATGTCAGGCGCCGGCGAGCTTGGCCGCGTGTTCTCGGGCCTTCCGGCCATTGCGACCCGGGCGGTGGCCGTGCTGGAGCAATTGGAGACCATGACCCGGGAAGGATTGACGCTGTCGCCGGAGACGATCGCGGCGATGGGCCGGACCGAGGGCCGCAAGAGCCGGTGGCGAACGCTGGCGCTTTGGGTCATCGCCTTGACTTTTATCGGGATTCTCATGGCCATCCGACAGTTGTGATTGCAATGTATGCATGGCGTGCTAGCATTGCTATCATGACGAGCGAGAGATTCCCGTGGCCAGCCTGACGATCCGAAAACTCGACGATGCCATCCGCGACGAGCTGCGACTCCGCGCCGCCCGTAACGGCCGCTCGGTCGAGGACGAGGTGCGGGTGATCCTGCGCGAGGCGTCACAGAACCGTGCCTCCTTCGCCACGGCGGCCTCCCAGGAGGCTGCCTTGCGGGCCGCCCCGGCTGGCCCCGCTGCGTTGGGCCTTGCGCGCGTCACCCTGATCATCGGCGGCGGCATCGCCGCCTACAAGGCGCTGGACCTGATCCGGCGGCTCAAGGAGCGCCACATTCATGTTCGCTGCGTGCTGACTAAAGCCGCGCAGCAATTCGTCACACCGCTGGCCGCCAGCGCGCTGTCGCATGAGCGCTGCTATACTGATCTGTTCGACGCCGGGAGCGAATTCGATGCCGGCCATATTCGTCTCGCGCACGACTGCGATCTGATTGTGGTGGCGCCCGCGACCGCCGACCTGATGGCGAAGATGGCGCAGGGTCACGCCGATGACCTCGCCAGCGCGATTTTGCTGGCGGCCAACCGGCCGATCCTGCTGGCGCCGGCGATGAACCCCCTGATGTGGAACAATGCGGCGACCCGCCGCAATGTCGCGCAGCTCGAACGCGACGGCGCCGCCATGATCGGACCCAATGCCGGAGAAATGGCCGAAGCCGGCGAGGCCGGCGTCGGCCGGATGGCGGAGCCCATCGAAATAGCCTCCGCCGCCGAACGCTTGCTGCGTCCGCCGCAACCGCGCCCGCTGGCTGGCAAGCGAGTGCTGATTACCGCAGGTCCGACCCACGAGCCGATCGATCCGGTGCGCTACATCGCCAACCGGTCCTCCGGCAAGCAGGGTTACGCCATCGCTGGCGCGGCGCGAGCCGCCGGCGCCGATGTCATCCTGATCTCGGGTCCGGTCGAACTGGACGATCCTCCCGGCATGTCGGTGACGCATGTGGAATCCGCGCGCGAGATGCTCCACGCGGTCGAAACCGCACTTCCGGCGGATATCGCGATCTTCGCCGCCGCTGTCGCCGACTGGCGCGTCGCCCACGAAGGGGCACAGAAACTGAAAAAGACGGCTGCAGGCATGCCGCCGCTGCAGCTGGTTGAAAACCCCGATATCCTCGCCACCATCTCGAAGCTGCAGAAATTGCGGCCGGCTCTGGTGATCGGTTTCGCCGCCGAGACCGAAAACCTGATCGAGAATGCGAAGGCCAAGCTCGCGCGCAAGGGCTGCGACTGGATCGTCGCCAACGACGTCTCACCGGCGTCGGGCGTGATGGGCGGCGACCGCAATACGGTTCACCTGCTGACCCGGGATGGCAACGGCGTCCATGTCGACATCAAGATCGAATCCTGGCCGGTGATGACCAAGGAAGAAGTCGCCGCCACGCTGGTGGCGCGGATCGCGAGCCAGGCGGAGAACCGATTGTGAGCGTCAATGTCAAAGTCGATATCCGGCAATTGCCGCATGGCGAAGGCCTGGCGCTGCCGGCCTATCAGAGCGCCGACGCCGCCGGGCTCGACCTGCTCGCCGCCGTCCCTGAGGATTCGCCGCTCGTTCTTTTGCCCGGGCGGTACGCGCTGGTGCCCACGGCGCTGACGATCGCGCTGCCTCCCGGGTATGAGGCGCAGGTCCGTCCGCGCTCCGGCCTCGCAGCGAAGCACGGTGTCACCGTGCTGAACGCGCCGGGCACGGTTGACGCGGATTATCGCGGCGAGATCGGCGTGCTGCTGATCAATCACGGCGACGCGCCGTTCCCGATCCGGCGCGGCGAGCGTATCGCTCAAATGGTGATTGCGCCTGTGATCCGGGCGAAACTCGTTGCTGCCGTGTCGCTCTCCGCGACCGATCGCGGCAGTGGCGGCTTCGGTTCGACCGGGCACTGATTTGGATTCATTTTCATAAAAATCGTGCCGATAAAGTTTAATACCGCATTTTTTCGCGGTGCGGTTTTGCGTTCACGATCTGGACTCTTACCGGCCGACTCCCGTTGAGGATATTGTCATTACGATTCGCGAACCGGAGCGCGATCGGCACGAAATAGGTACCGGCTTTGCGTTCCAGCGCGCTCCGGGCGCAAAGTCGTGCGGTTTGGGGCAAACCATGTCGGGCGTGATCGCGGCGATGCGTCGGACCTTGCTGTCGTGCACATCATTGGCGCGCAACGGCCTGATCACCCTTGGCACCGCGGCACTGGCGGCGATCGCGCCGGCCGAGGCCAGCGATTTATCCAACGTCGAGCATACGATTTCGACCTTCTTCGGATTCAATCGTCAGGAAATCGCGGTGCTGGCGACGGCGCTGGCGTTGCTCGGCTTTTCGGTGATGGCGGCGATCCTGCTGATGCGCGCCCGGGTCCGCTCCGCCAACAACGAGGCGCGGCTGCGCTCCGACATCCGGGATCTGCAAATCGAGGCCGACCGGTTCCGTGCGCTGCTGTTCGCCGAACCGCAGATCCTGATCTCGTGGGCGGCGGGCGACAATCGCCCGCAAATCAGCGGCGACATCTCGCTCTTGATGTCGCCGGATTCCCCGCAATATCAGCCGCAGCGCATCCTGGCCTTCGGGACCTGGCTGCCGCCGGAACCGGCGCTGCGGATGGATCACGCCGTCGATGCATTGCGCGAGGTTGGCGAGGGCTTTCTGCTCAATCTCACCACCTCGACCGGACACGCCTTCGAGGCCATGGGCCGCGCCATCGGCGGCCAGGCCATTGTACGGATTCGCGAACTCAGCGGGCTGCGCCGGGAACTCGCCGAAACCAATCTCCGGCACAAGGCGCTATTGGAAGAAACCGAGATGCTGCGCGGTTTCGCGGCCGGAGCGCCGTGGCCGATCTGGACCAAGAGCGCCAAGGGCAGTCTCAGCTACGCCAATGCCGCCTATGCACGAGCGACCGAGGCGGTCAGCGTCGCGGATGCGATCGATCGCGACCTTGGACTGCTCGATAGCGCCGGCCGCAGCGATATGGAACGCGCGCTGACCGACACGGCGGCCTTCAATGCGCGATTGCCGATCGTGGTCGGCGGCGAACGGCGCATCTACGATGTATATGCGCGCAATGTCGCCGGCGGCAGCGTCGGCATCGCCATCGACGCCAGCGAAGCGGCAGCGCTCGGCGCGGCGCTGATTCGGATGGCAGAGGCGCACCGCCGCACCCTCGATCAACTGTCGTCCGGCGTCGCGGTTTTCGACGGCCGGCGGCGGCTGGCATTCTACAACGATTCCTACCGCCGGCTGTGGGATCTGGACCGCGCCTTTCTCGACAACAACCCCGACGATTCGAGCGTGCTCGATCGGCTGCGCGCTGCGCGCAAACTCCCCGAACAGCCGGATTTCCGGGCCTGGAAGGCGAAGCTGCACGAGGCCTATCGCGCGGTCGAGCCCGAAAAAGACACCTGGTATCTGCCCGACGGACGCGCCGTCAGCGTCGTCACCACGCCCAATCTGGAAGGCGGCGTCACCTATCTGTTCGACAACGTGACCGAGAGCCTGGACCTGGCGCGGCGATTTGACGGCTTGATCCGGGTGCAGCGCGAGACGCTCGATAATCTCGCCGAAGCGGTCGCGGTGTTCGGGAGCAATGGCCGCGCGCAGTTGTTCAATCCGGCATTCGCGAAAATGTGGAAGCTGTCGCCAGAGGAGCTTCAGAAGCAGCCCCATATCGAAACCGTGGAAGCCTGGTGCAGACCGTTGTTCGATGACGCGGCCACCTGGCGGACACTGCGCGAGGCGATCACCGCCATCGAGAACCGGGTCGAGGTGCCGCTGAAACTGGAACGCAAGGATGGCAGCGTGCTGGACTGCATGACCATGCCGCTACCCGATGGCGCCACCATGCTGACCTTCCAGGACATCACCGATACCGAGAATGTCGAGCGGGCGCTGCGCGAGCGCAACGAGGCGCTCGAGACCGCCGACCAGATGAAGGTCGATTTCGTCCACCACGTGTCCTACGAATTGCGCTCGCCGCTGACCACCATCATCGGCTTTGCGCATTTCCTCAGCGACCCCGTGACTGGGCCCCTGATGCCGAAGCAGGCCGAATATCTCGGCTACATCACCGCCTCGACCAACGCGCTGCTCGCGATCATCAACAACATCCTCGATCTCGCGACCATCGATGCCGGCGCGATGTCGCTCAATCTCGGCCCGATCGATATCCGCAAGACCATCGAAGCCGCCGCCGAAGGCATCCAGGACCGGCTTGCCACCGACCGCATCGAACTCAAGGTCGACGTCGATCCCAACATCGGCGACTTCGTCGGCGACGAGCGCCGCGTGGTTCAGGTGCTGTATAATCTGCTGGCCAATGCGGTCGGATTTTCGCCGCCCGATGCCACCGTCGGCCTGAGCGCCAGGCGAACCGAACACAGTATCGTTTTCACCGTGACTGATTCCGGACCGGGCATCGCGCCCGACGTCAAGGACAAGGTATTCGACTGGTTCGAGAGTCATTCCAACGGGTCGCGGCATCGCGGCGCCGGACTCGGCCTGTCGCTGGTGCGCTCCTTTGTCGAACTGCATGGCGGCAAGGTGCGCGTCGATTCGATCGTCGGCAAGGGCACTACCGTCACCTGCGACTTTCCGATCGATCAGGCCGTGCATCGCAACGCCGCGGAATGACCGATCCCACAACATTCGCGCTGGCGCTGTCGAACGAGACCGCGACGGCGCATTTGATGGCCGATCTCGCGCTGCTGGTCGGCGCGGGCGATGTCATCACACTTTCGGGCGATCTCGGCGCGGGGAAAACCGCGGCCGCTCGCGCCATGATCCGATATCTCGCCGGCGACGACGCGCTCGAAGTTCCAAGTCCGACTTTCACGCTCGCNCAAACCTACGATCTGCCGCCATTTCCGCTGGTTCACGCCGACCTCTACCGCGTCAACGATCCGGCCGAACTGGAAGAGATCGGCCTATCGCCCTTGCCCGAGGGCACGCTGGCGCTGATCGAATGGCCGGAGCGGGCGCCCGCAGCGCTTCCCGCCGACCGGATCGACATCGCGCTGAGCTATCGTCCGGCGCTGGGATCCAGCGCGCGCGCCGCTGAAATCACCGGCTACGGAAAAGCGGCCGCGCAGGTCGCCAGACTGCAGGCGCTGCGGCAGTTTCTCGCCGATACCGGCTATGCCGACGCCGAACGCCGGCACATGGCCGGCGACGCCTCGACGCGTTCCTATGCTCGGCTGGTCCGACAGGATGGCGCTTTCATCCTGATGAACTCGCCGCGGCGCCCCGACGGACCGGCTATCTATGACGGCAAGTCGTACAGCGCAGCGGCGCATCTGGCCGAAGACGTCAAGCCGTTCGTCGCCATCGCCAACGGCCTGCGCGAGCGTGGCTTCTCGGCGCCATCGATCCATCACGCCGATCTCGAGGCCGGGTTCCTGATCACCGAGGATTTTGGCAGCGCGGGTTTTATCGAGGGCGATCCGCCCCGGCCGATCGCGGAACGCTATCAAGCCGCGGCCGACATGCTGGCGGCGCTGCATCGCGAATCATTGCCTGAAATTCTGCCGCTGGCGCCGCATGTCACCTACGCCATTCCCGCCTTCGACACCAATGCGCTGCTGGTCGAGATCGGATTGATGCCCGAATGGTATCTGCCCGATCGCGGGGTTGACCTAACCCGCGACCTGCACGCCGAATTCGTCACGATGTGGCGCGATTTATTGAGCAAGCCCGCGGCCGCGCCGAAAACCTGGACGCTGCGCGACTTTCATTCCCCCAACCTGATCTGGCTCGACCAGCGGACGGGTACGGCGAAAGTCGGCATCATCGACTTCCAGGATACCGTGCTGGGTCCAGCCGCCTACGATCTGGCGTCGCTGTTGCAGGACGCACGGATCGACGTGCCCGAGCCACTCGAGCTTGCGCTGCTGACGCGCTACATCAAGGCGCGGCGGGCGTCCGACGATACGTTCGATGCGGCGGCTTTTGCCGAGATTTACGCCATCATGTCGGCGCAGCGGAACACCAAATTGCTCGGCATCTTTGCGCGGCTGAACCGGCGCGACGGCAAACCGCAATATTTGCGCCATTTACCCCGGATCTGGACCTATCTCACCCGTTCGCTGGCCCACCCCGCGCTCTCGGGCATCCGGAAGTGGTATTCCGCCAACGTTCCTCCGCCAATTGCCTGATTTACGACTTGTTAGCCGACCCGGCTTTAATCTGCGACAGAGCCCCTTGGGAACGCGGGCGGCTGCTTGGGGGCAGGAGCGACATCATGGCGGCAGAACGGCGCATGGGCGAGCGTGTTACCTTCGAACACGGCATCGGCGCGCATATGATGGGCATCGACGGCACCTGGCGGCGCGATTGCACGATGGAAGATGTTTCAGAGACCGGCGCCAAGCTCACCATCGAAGGCTCCATCGAGGGGCTGCATCTCAAGGAATTCTTCCTGCTGCTGTCGTCCACCGGCCTGGCTTACCGCCGCTGCGAGCTTGCCTGGGTCAACGGCGATCAAATCGGCGTCATTTTCCTGAAGCAGAGCGACAAGAAGAAAAAGCCCACCCGGCGCGGCGCGACGCAAGGCACCGAAGTCTGAACTGGCTGTGGTCGTACAACCGTCATGTCGGGCGGCTATGGCGATGAACCATCGATGCGCCGCGCGAATCACGTGATATGATCGGCGCGACATTTTACGGTTTTCGCGTATCCTGATTGCCAAATCAGTATGTTGCGAACGATGCGCTGGAACAACGACGCGCTGGAGCCAGGTTTCGAGAAGTCCTTGAAATGCCCGTCAAGCCCGCCAAAGCCATGGTCCTTGCCGCCGGTCTCGGCGTCCGCATGCGCCCTTTGACCGACCGGATGCCAAAGCCGCTGGTGCGCGTGGCAGGCCGGACGCTGCTCGACCATGTGCTCGACAAGCTCGGCGAGGCCGGCGTCAGCGAGGCTGTCGTCAACGTGCATTATTTGCCCGACCAGATCATCGATCACGTCGCGGCGCGCGCGCGGCCCCGCGTGATCATTTCGGATGAGCGTGACGAAGTGCTCGGCACCGGCGGCGGCGTCGTCAAGGCGCTGCCGTTGCTTGGTCCGGCGCCGTTTTTCCACGTCAACGCCGACACACTGTGGATCGATGGCGTGCGGCCCAACCTGGCACGGCTGGCCGAAGCCTTCGACCCCGAACAGATGGATATCCTGCTGCTGATGGCGCCGACCACGAGCAGCATCGGCTATGGCGGACGCGGCGATTACGCGATGCTGCCGGATGGCGCCCTGCGCAAGCGCAAGGAGCACCAGGTCGTCCCGTTCGTCTATGCAGGTGCTGCGATCATGTCGCCGTCGCTGTTTTGCGACGCCCCGTCGGGAGAATTTTCGCTGACGAAGATGTTCGATCGCGCCAACGAGCAGGAGCGGCTGTTCGGCCTGCGGCTCGACGGCGTGTGGATGCATGTGGGAACCCCCGACGCGGTTCACGCAGCCGAAGAGGCCTTTCTCGCCAGCGTCGCCTGAACGCTTCGATTCCCTCCTTCGACTCCCTCCGCCCTGCTGCCCATGCCATGATGCCGCCTGACCTTCGAATCAGGAAGCCCATGCGTGTTTTCAGCGTTCCAGTCTCGGCGCCGTTCCTGCGTACCGTTATCGGCGCGCTGGTCGATGGCCGGCTGATCGAAGGCTTCGAGGCCCGCGCAAACCCTGAAATCCTGGCGCAGGCAACCCTCTATCTGCCGACCCGACGTGCCGGGCGCATGGCGCGGGAAATCTTTCTCGACGAGCTGAAAGCCGACGCCGTACTGCTGCCGCGCATCGTCGCACTCGGCGATATCGATGAAGACGAGCTGGCATTCGCGCAGGCAGCTTCCGAAACGGGGCTGAGCACGCTGGAAACGCCGCCCGCGATGGAAGGCCTGCAGCGACGCCTGCTGCTGGCGCAATTGATCGCGGCATGGGCGAAGCAAATCAGGCCGAGCGACCCCTCGCAGGCGCCGCTCGTGGTCGGCGGTCCGGCGTCGACACTGGCGCTGGCCGACGATCTGGCGCGTCTGATGGACGACATGGTCACCCGCGGGGTCGAATGGCGCGCGCTTGAGGGGCTGGTGCCCGATGCGCTCGACCAGTACTGGCAACTCACGCTGCAATTCCTCAATATCGCGAAGGATGCCTGGCCCAGGATTCTTGAGGCACATGGCAAGATCGAACCGGCGGCGCGGCGCGATCTGCTGATCGAGGCGGAAGCCGCGCGGCTGACCGGCCAGCATGACGGCCCGGTGATCGCGGCAGGTTCGACCGGCTCGATGCCGACCACGGCGAAATTCCTTCACGCCGTTGCCGCCCTGCCGCAGGGCGCGGTGGTCTTGCCGGGGCTCGATACTGACCTCGACGACGAGGCATGGCGATTGATCGGGGGCGCCCGCGACCCGCAAGGTCGAATCACCACGCCGCCGGCGTCGAACCATCCGCAGTTTGCGATGTACGCCTTGCTGCATCGGTTCGGAATCAAGCGAGGCGATGTCGAAATCCTCGATGCGCCGGCGCCGCACGGACGCGATGTGCTGGTCTCCGAGGCCATGCGGCCCTCGACCGCGACCGCTCAATGGCACCAGCGGCTGGCGCAGCCGGAAATAGTCGAAAAGATTTCGAGCGGCATGGCAAATCTCGCCGTCATCGAAGCCGATAATCCCGAAATGGAAGCGCTGGCGATCGCGGTCGCGATGCGCGAGGCGCGGCATCTGGACAAATCGGCGGCGCTGGTGACGCCGGATCGCGCGCTGGCGCGTCGCGTGATGGCAGCCCTTGGCCGCTGGAATCTCGCCTTCGATGATTCCGGCGGCGACACGCTGATGGACACGCCGCCGGGAATCTTCGCGCGGCTCGCCGTGGAGACGGTGGCGAAACAGCTCGAACCGCCGACGTTGTTGGCGTTGCTGAAGCACCCGCTCTGCCGGCTCGGTGGCGCGCCAGGCGCATTCAAGGACGCGATCGCGGCGCTCGAACTGGCGCTGCTGCGCGGCACGCGTCCGCAAGCGGGAAGCCATGGCCTCGCGCGCGACTTCGCCGGCTTCCGGCTGGAGCTGGGCAAGCTCAAGGGCGGCGAGACATCCTCGCTGCACCGCGCCGAGCCACGGACCGCGCTCAAGGGCGACGAACTCGATCGCGCCGATCAACTGATTTCGCAATTGCAATTAGCCCTCGCGCCCCTGGAAAGTCTTGCTCCGGCAAGACCGCATGATTTCGCCGACCTCGCGCAGCGCCATCGCGACGTCCTGATGGCGCTGTCGCGCGACCCAAACGGCGTCGCAGTGGCCTTCGAGGGGCCGCAGGGATCAGCATTGGCAGCTGCATTCGACGATCTGCTCGGCGAGCAGGCGCCGAGCGGGCTGATGGTCCAGCTCGGCGACTACCCGGAGGTGTTCCAGACTACCTTTAGCGACCGCATGGTGCGACGGCCGGAATTGGCCCATGCGCCTTTGAGAATTTACGGACCGCTGGAAGCGCGGCTGACGCAGTCCGACCGCGTCATTATCGGCGGACTGGTGGAGGGCGTGTGGCCACCCGCGCCACGGATCGATCCGTGGCTGAGCCGGCCGATGCGGCACCAACTCGGTCTTGATCTGCCGGAGCGGCGCATCGGCCTGTCGGCGCACGACTTCGCCCAATTGCTCGGCGCCGACGACGTCATTCTCAGTCATGCCGCCAAGGTCGGCGGCGCGCCCGCGGTGGCCTCGCGTTTCCTGCACCGGCTCGAGGCGGTCGCCGGCGAGGCGCGCTGGAAGGCTGCGACATCAGCTGGTGAAAAATACGTGCGCTTCGCCCATGAACTGGACAGCCCAGACAAGATCGAGCCGATCTCGCAGCCGGCGCCAAAGCCGCCGCGCGTGACCCGACCCTTGAAACTGTCGGTCACGGCGATCGAGGACTGGCTGCGCGATCCCTATACGATCTATGCGAAATATATTCTGCGACTGGCTCCGCTCGATCCCGTCGACATGCCGCTGTCGGCCGCCGACCGCGGTTCGGCGATCCACGACGCGCTCGGCGAATTTACCCAAACCTTTGCTAAAACGCTTCCCGACGATCCCGCCGGCGCCTTGCGCGGGATCGGCCAGAAGTTTTTCGCTCCCCTGATGGAGCGGCCGGAGGCAAGGGCGTTGTGGTGGCCGCGCTTCCAGCGCATCGCGGCATGGTTCGCCGAATGGGAAGTCGCGCGACGCGGCGATATCACTAGCATCGACGCCGAGATCAGAGGCGAAATCCCCATCCGTCTCGACAATGAACGCACCTTCGTACTGTCGGCCCGCGCCGACCGGATCGAGCGCCGCCATGACGGAACATTTGCTGTCCTCGACTACAAAACCGGACAACCGCCGACCGCCAAGCAAGTCCGCATGGGCCTGTCGCCGCAGCTGACGCTGGAGGCGGCGATCCTGCGCGAGGGCGGCTTTGCCGGGATCGATGCGGGCTCGTCCGTCAGCGAACTCGTCTATGTCAGGCTGAGCGGCAATAATCCGCCGGGCGAACAGAGATCGCTGGAGTTGAAGATCAAACCGAGCGATCAACCGCAGCCTCCCGATGCGGCCGCCGACCACGCACGACAGCAGCTTGAAATCCTGATCCGCAAATTCGAGAACGAGGACGAACCTTATAGATCGCTCAATCTGTCGATGTGGTCGAACCGCTACGGCAGCTACGACGATCTCGCCCGCATCAAGGAATGGTCCGCGGCCGGCGGCCTGGGGATCGAGGAATGGTAAAAGTGCCGCGCCCGATCCCCGACGCGGTCCGCGCCACCCAGGCGCGCGCCTCGGATCCCGCCTCGTCGGCGTTCGTCTCGGCGAATGCCGGCTCCGGCAAGACCCATGTGCTGGTGCAGCGGGTGATCCGGCTGTTGCTCAGCGGCGTGTCGCCGGAGAAAATCCTCTGCATCACCTTCACCAAGGCCGCGGCGGCCAATATGGCCGAGCGCGTATTCTCCACCCTCGGCGACTGGGTCACGCTGGAGGATGCCGCACTCGATGCCGCGATTCGCGACGCGGGTATCGCCCGGCTCGACGCGCGCTTGCGAAGGCGCGCCCGCGAACTGTTCGCCTGCGCGTTGGAGACGCCCGGCGGATTGAAGGTGCAGACCATCCACGCACTATGCACCCGGCTGCTGCAGCAATTTCCGTTCGAAGCCAATGTGCCGGCGCGCTTTGCGGTGCTCGATGACCGCGACCAGAACGAAATGATGGAGCGGGCCAATCTGGCGGTGCTGCTCGACGCCTCCCGCGATCCGGATAGCCCGACCGGCCGCGCGCTCCGGATCGCGATGGCAAGTGCGGCCGATGTTACCTTCAAGGACGTAGTGCGCGAGGCGTGCCTCAGCCGCGACCATTTCATGGCATGGACCGACGCCGCCGGTAGTGCCGATACCGCAGCCGCGCAGATGTCTTCCGCGCTCGGCGTCCATCCTGCGGACCGAATTGAAGACATCGAGCGCGAGATCGTCGACGGTCCTTATATTAGGCGATCCGGGTGGGAACAGATCGCGACCGTGCTCGACAGCGGCAGCAAATCCGATCGGGATCAGGCGGCGCGACTGCGCGGTGCACTGCCGTTCACCGGCGCCGCGCAGGTCGATGCTTATCTCGCCATCTTCCTCACCGACACCGATCGCAGCCCCCGCAAGTCGGTGGTGACCAAGAACTTCGGACGGGACAATCCCAAAATTGGTCGTTTGCTGGAGGCGGAAATTCTCCGTCTCGGTCCCCTGATTGAGAAACGTCGCGCGGTGACAATCCGCGACCGCACCCAGGCGCTATTGGAAATTGCGATCGCGGCGGCGGCGAATTACCGCCGCGAGAAGCAGGAACGCGGCCTGCTCGACTATGATGATTTGATCGACAAGACATTGGAGATGCTGGACCGGGTCTCGTCCGGCTGGGTGCATTACAAACTGGATCGCGGCGTCGATCACGTGCTGATCGACGAGGCGCAGGATACCAGTCCGCGGCAATGGGATATCGTCGCCCATATCATTTCCGAATTCACCGCCGGCGAAGGCGCGCGCGATGGCATTGCGCGCACGATCTTTGCGGTTGGCGATGAGAAGCAGTCGATCTTTTCGTTTCAAGGCGCCGCGCCGCACGAATTCGATGCCCGGCGCCGGGGGTTGGCGAAGAAATTCACCGATGCCGGACTGAAATTCGATCCTGTATCGTTCACCTATTCGTTCCGGTCCGGGCCGGCGATCCTGCAATCGGTCGATCATGTGTTTCGCGACGAGGCGATCTACCGCAGCATCCATGCCGAAACCGCGTATCCGGTGCATGAGACACTGGCGGATGCCGGACCCGGCCTGATCGATGTCTGGGAATTGCAGCAACCGGACCCGAGACAGGACATCGAAGGCTGGCGCGCGCCGTTCGATGCGGTCTCGGAGAAGAGCCCCGAGGTACGGCTGGCAAGACGCATTCAGGCCGAGATCAAGTCCCTGGTCGAAGGCGGCACCATGACCGGCCGCGCCGGCGATCGCCGTCCGCTGCGCTACGGCGACATGCTGGTGCTGGTGCGGCGACGCGGCAATGTTTTTGACGCGGTGATCCAGGCGCTGAAACACGCCGGCATTCCAGTCGCCGGCGCCGACCGGCTCAAGCTGACCGAGCATATCGCGATCATCGATCTGATGAACCTCGCCGACGCGCTGCTGTTGCCGCAAGACGATCTGGCGCTCGCGGTGGCGCTGAAAAGCCCGCTGTTCGGCCTGAGCGATGACGATCTGTTCAAACTGGCGTGGCAGCGCGGGGGATCGCTGCGCCAGGCGCTGAGCCATCACGCCGCGACGGATCGCCAATTTGAGACCGCGCTTTACCGCCTCAGGGCTTGCGAGGCGCGTGTCCTGCAGGAGACGCCCTTTGCGTTCTACGCCTGGCTGCTCGGCGGCGACGGCGGAAGAGGACGCGTCCTGAAGCGGCTCGGACACGAAGCCAATGACGCGCTCGATGAATTTCTCGAGCTTGCGCTTGGCTATGAACGCAAGGCGCCGGCCTCGCTGCAGGGTTTCATGGCGTGGCTGCGCACCGCCGACCTCGAAGTGAAACGCGACATGGAGATCTCCCGCGACGAAGTCCGCGTCATGACGGTGCACGGCGCCAAGGGACTGGAAGCTTCGGTGGTCTTTCTGGCCGATACCGCTACATCGCCGTCGGATACGCAGCGCCTGAAACTCATCCACCTTCCACGGGGCGATATGGCGCAGCCTGCGCCGGATGTCGTGGTCTGGGCCGGCAAGAAGGCCGACGACCCCCAAACCGTCGCGGCAGCCCGCGCGGCGATGCTGAGCGAGGTCGAGGATGAATATCGCCGCCTGCTTTACGTGGCGATGACGCGCGCAGCCGATCGCCTGATCGTCGGCGGCTGCATGCCGGGTAACATGAATACCGTGCGCAAATTCTCCTGGTACGACCTGATCGTCAAAGGCCTCGACCATTCCGGATTGCACCTGCAGCAAATCGAGACCCCGGAAGGTGCGGTGAAGCGCTATTCGCGGATCGAGGATCTAACCGTTGCCGCGGACGCAGCCGTCACGACGCCGATCACGCTCCCTTCGACCGCGCTGCCGGCGTGGTTGCGCGCATCGGCGCCGCCGGAGGCGCCCGCCGATCAGCTGCTGCGGCCGTCCGATCCCGACGAGGGTGAAGGCCACCGGATCCGAACCGGGGAGTCCGTTGCGATGCGCGCGCGCGCGCTTTTGCGCGGTGCCCTGGTGCACCGGCTGCTGCAATCCCTGCCCGACATCGCGACAGCGCGCCGCCACGACGCCGCGCTGGGATACCTCGCCCGCAATGCCGGCCATTGGACTGTCGGCGACCGCGAGGCACTCGCGGCGGAGGTGCTGGCCTTGATCGAAGACCCGCGCTTTGCGGCGGTATTTGCGACCGGCAGCCGGGCCGAGGTGGCCATCGCCGGACGGCTGGATCGGCCGGGGAGTCCGCCGGCATTGGTTTCGGGCCAGATCGACCGGCTGGTGGTGACGCCCGCCGAGGTCCTGATCGTCGATTACAAGACCAATCACGCCCCGCCACAGCTTGTGGCCGAGGCTCCCGGGGCCTATGTCCGTCAGCTTGCGCTCTATCGCGCGGTGCTGCGGAAGCTTTATCCTCTTTTGCCGGTCCGTGCCGCGCTGCTCTGGACCGAAACGCCTGATTTGATGGAGATTTCTGCCCTCGCGCTGGACGCGGTACTGCCCATCCCTATCATCTCGGCGTGAGCGAGCTTGACCCGGCAGGGTCGCGTTCATAGTTTGACCGTATGATCCCAGCGCGATTCTTCAGCCGCGCCCTTCTTTCAAACCGAACGAGGTATTCCAATGGCCGTTGGCAAGGTTTCTGACGCCGATTTCGAAGCCGAAGTGCTCAAGGCGACCGGCCCGGTCGTAGTCGATTTCTGGGCCGAATGGTGCGGCCCCTGCCGCATGATNGCGCCCGCNCTCGACGAGATTTCCGGCGCGATGGGCGACAAGGTCAAGATCGTGAAGCTGAACGTCGACGAGAGCCCGAAGACGGCCTCGAAATACGGCGTGATGTCGATCCCGAC
>JGI24140J50213_10000546_pt1 | contig 17370 bp, 21 predicted proteins | sample BarGraIncu00222A_FD_50213 | JGI IMG/M metagenome (IMG submission 50213)
CTTTTTTAGCGGCAAAGTCTCGCGATACCAACAAGAATACCAACGTAAAATAATCATACGTGCAGATTCTACGACGTAGCGGCATGTCCGCTTTGTCCCCGAAAGCGGATATTGACGGCTAGGCGTTGGATGTCTGCTTTGTGCCATAAGCAGACATCCCGGTGCGAAAACCGGCGGCGCAGTTAGCTCTCCGCAATTCGATATCCAATTCCCGGTTCGGTCAGAATGATGCGCGGGTCATCAGGCCGCTCCTCGACCTTGTGCCTAAGCTGGCCGACATAAACGCGTAGATATTGCGTGTCTTCGGTATGCGCCGGTCCCCAGACCGCCGTGAGAATTTGCTTATGGGTGACGACACGTCCGGCGTGCTTGGCGAGAAACGACAGCAACTCGAATTCCTTCGGTGTCAGCTTGATTTCATCGCCCGCGCGCGTCGCGCGGTGGCGTACGGAATCGACTTCGAGCCCGCCGACCTTCAGCACCGGGATTTCAGCCTTACGCTGCATACGGTGGCGCAGCGCAGTGCGCATCCGCGCGAGGAGTTCACCGACGTTGAACGGCTTGTTGATGTAATCGTCGGCGCCCAGATCGAGCGCCTCGATCTTCTCCGTTTCACGCTCGCGTGCCGACAGCACGATGATCGGCACGTCCGACCACTCGCGCGCCCTTTNGATCACGTCCTTACCGTCGCCGTCCGGTAATCCGAGATCGAGCAGCACGATATCCGGGGAATCGGCGGCGATGCGCTTGGTCGCCTCGGCGACACTGCCGGCGCTGGTCATCTCATAGCCGTTCGCCTCGAGCGCCGGCTTGAGGAAGCGCAGGATCGCCGCCTCGTCGTCCACGACCAGAACATGCGTCTTTGCGCTCATGCCGGCACGTCCTGGCGCGGAAACGTCAGCACGATGCGGGCCCCGCGGCCGCCCTCATGCGGGCTCTCGGCCGTAATCGAACCGTCATGCGCCTCCATGATGCCCTTGGCGATGGCTAAGCCCAGCCCGGTCCCCTGTCCGCCGTCAGCCTGTGTTGTATCGGCCTTGACGAATTTGTCGAATATCTGCGGCAGCGCCTGTGCCGGGATGCCGGGGCCGTCATCGGTGACGCGCAACGCGATCTCCTGCGGGCCGACCAGCGCGTCGACCCGAACATTGGTCTCGGCCGGTGTGTGGACAACCGCATTTCCGATCACGTTGCCGATCGCCTGCTCGATCAACGTGGCGTCCGCCCGCACCAAAGGTAGATCGGACGGCAATGCGATTTCTATGCGCTGGCGCGCGCCGCGCCGCCGGGCGGCGTTGGTGACGCGATCGACAATTTCGCGCAAATCGATCCAATCGCGCCGCAACTCTAAAGCTCCCGCATCGATTCGGGTAATGGCGAGGAGGTTGCGCACCATCTCATCGAGGCTTTCGGTCTCCTGCTTGATCTGCGCCAGCAAATCTTTCTTCGCTGCCGCATCGAGCTTGTCGCCATAATCGATCAGGCTGGTGGCCGAACCGAGGATCGACGATAGCGGCGTGCGGAAGTCGTGCGAAATAGACGCCAGCAGCGTGTTGCGGACCCGTTCGGTTTCGGTCGCGGTTTTGGCGCTCACCATGTCGCGAGCGAGCGAGGCGCGCTCCAGCGCGGCGGCAGTTTGTTCAGATAAAGTATCAAGCAGCGCGCGCGCTTCCGAATCGAGCGGGGCCATCCCTTCCGGCTTGGCCACGCCGATGACGCCAAGCGTCTTGCTGCCAATCCGCAGCGGGACGAAATACCATGGGATGATCGGCAAAGTGCCGGTGTCGGCGCCGGCCGGTTCGGAATGGCTAAACGCCCAGCGCGCCGCCATCATCGGTGCGGCGTCGAGCGCGTCTTCCGGCGGCCATGCCGCGGTCAGTGCAAGTTCGCCGTCGTGATCCAGCAGCACCACCACCGCGCGGCCGAGGCTGGCGTGGATTTCGCTGGCGGCGCCCTCGGCTACCGCATCGAACGACGCCAGTCCCGACAAGCGGCGCGTGAATTCGTAGAGCCGCCGCATCGCCCGCATGCGGCCGGCCGAGATCGTGGCCTGCTCCCGCACGCGGCCGGCGAGCGCCGATGTGATGACCGCGACGACCAGAAAGATCACCAGCGCCAGCAGTTCGTAAGGCTCGGCAACCGTGAAGGTGTAGATCGGCTCGATAAAGAAGAAGTTGTAAACCAGGAAAGACAGCACCGATGCGTAAATCGCCGGCCAGATCCCAAAACTCACCCCGGTCAACAGTACCGCCAACAGGAACAGCATCGAGAGATTGGGAATTGGAGTAAACCGCGTTATCAGTTCGCCGATACTGAGGGCAGCAATCACGACGGCTGTCGCATACAAAAACGGCAACGGTTCCAGTACGGTCGTGGGCCAGCGCAGCGTCAGCCGCCGACGCGGAACGGGTTCGCTCTCGCGCGTGACCAGATGGATCGCGATGTCCTGCGTCCGCCGCACCAGCTCGTGCGGCAGCGAGCGGCGCAGCAACTCGCTGAAAAAGCCAGCGTGCGGACGGCCGATCACGATCTGGGTGACATTCTCGAATTTCGAAAAGCGCAGCAGTTCCGCGGGCAGATCGCTGCCGGTCAGCGTCTGGGTTTCCGCGCCGAGCGCTTCGGCAAGCTTCATGGCGTCGTCCAGCCGCNGGCGCGCGGCCTCGTCAAGGTTTGTCCCCGGCCTTTCCACCGTGACCGCGATCCAGGGCGCGTCCATCAAGTCGGCCAACCGTTTGGCCGTGCGCACGACGGTCGGAGAAATTGGATCGGGCCCGATACAGGCCAGGATACGCTCGCCGGCCGCCCAAGGTCCTTCGATCGCCTGCGCCTGCATGCGCGAGATCAGATCGGCGTCGATACGTTCGGCTGCGCGCCGCAGCGCCAGTTCGCGCAAGGCGGTCAGATTTTGCGGTTTGAAGAAGCTTTCGACGGCGCGCGCAGCGGTATCCTGGACGTAGACCTTTCCCTCAGCCAGGCGCTTGAGCAATTCGTCGGGTGGAAAATCGACCAGGATGATCTCGTCCGCCTTGTCGAACACGGTATCGGGCACGGTCTCGCGCACCCGGACTTTGGTGATCTTCAGCACTACATCGTTGAGGCTATCGAGGTGCTGGATATTGAGCGTCGTCCACACGTCGACGCCGGTGGCGAGTAATTCGTCGATATCCTGCCAACGCTTGGGGTGACGGCTGCCGGGCACATTGGTGTGGGCGTACTCGTCGACCAGCAGCAGGCTCGGCCGGCGCGCCAGCGCCGCGTCCAGATCGAATTCCTTCATGACCTGGTTGCGGTAGACGATCGGCTTGCGCGGAAGAACGTCGAAACCGTCGATCAGTTGCTCGGTCTCGCGCCGGCCATGGGTCTCGATCAGGCCCGCCACGACATCGCGCCCGCCCGATTTCTCGGTGCGTGCGGATGTGAGCATCGCAAAGGTCTTGCCGACGCCGGGCGCGGCGCCGAGAAAAATCTTCAGGTGCCCGCGGCCCTCTTTCTTGGCGAGGGCAAGCAGGGCATCAGGCGAAGCTCGTTGCGCTTCGTCGGTGGGCATATGGCTCCTTTACAGGAGCCAATCTACGACTTCAGCCCGTCGAGCGCGAGGTTGAGCTTGAGCACGTTGACCCGAGGTTCGCCCAGCAGGCCGAGGGTGCGTCCCTCGACTTGGGCTTCCACCAGGGCACGGACGCTCGCTTCCGGCAGGCTGCGGGCCTTGGCCACCCGCGGCACCTGGAACAGCGCCGCCGCCGGCGAGATGTCCGGGTCGAGGCCGCTGCCCGATGTCGTCACCAGATCGACCGGGACCGCCGCCGATGGATTCTCCTTCTTGAGCGTCTCCACGTCGGCTTTGACCCGGTCAACCAGCGCCTTGCTGGTCGGGCCGAGGTTCGAGCCCATGGAGTTCACGGCATTATAGGGCGCGTCGACGGTCTTGGTGGCGTCCTTCGGATCCGGCGCATTGGTCGCGGAAGGCCGGCCATGGAAGTATTTCTCGTCGGCGAACACCTGTCCGATCAGGGCAGAGCCTACGACCTTGCCGTCCTTCTCGATCAGGCTGCCTTGCGCCTGGTACGGGAAGATCACGCCCGCGATGCCGGTCATGGCGAGCGGATAGGCCAAGCCAGTAATCAGCGTCAGGGCGACGAGGATGATGATGGCCGGACGGATTTCTTTGAGCATGGCTATTTCTCCTCAAACCAAATGCAAGGCGTTGACCAGGAGGTCGATGGCCTTGATGCCGATGAACGGAAGCACGATGCCGCCCAGCCCATAGATCAGCAGGTTGCGCCGCAGCAGTGGGCCGGCGCCGATCGGACGATAGGCGACGCCTTTCAACGCCAGCGGAATCAGCGCGATGATGATCAGCGCATTGAAGATGATCGCCGACAGGATCGCGCTCTGCGGCGTCGCGAGTTGCATGACGTTGAGCACGGCCAGTTGCGGATAGAAGGCGAGAAAGATCGCCGGGATGATGGCGAAATACTTCGCCACGTCGTTGGCGATCGAGAACGTGGTGAGCGCACCGCGCGTCATCAGCAGCTGTTTGCCGATCTCCACCACCTCGATCAGCTTAGTCGGATCGGAATCGAGATCGACCATATTGCCGGCCTCGCGCGCGGCCTGCGTTCCGGTCTGCATGCAGACGCCGACATCGGCTTGCGCCAGCGCCGGTGCGTCATTGGTGCCGTCGCCGCACATGGCGATCAGCCGTCCCTGCGTCTGTTCGCCGCGGATGTAGCGTAGCTTGTCCTCGGGCGTGGCCTGGGCGATGAAATCGTCCACGCCGGCTTCCGAGGCGATCGCCGCCGCCGTCACCGGATTGTCGCCGGTGATCATCACGGTCTTGATGCCCATGCGGCGCAGCGCGGCGAAGCGCTCCTTCACGTCCGGCTTGATGACGTCCTTCAGGTGGATGACGCCGAGGATGCGGCCGCCTTCGGCGAGGCCGAGCGGCGTGCCGCCCGAGCGCGCGATCTTGTCGACCGCTGCGCGGAATGCCGGCGGCTCGGCCACGTTCTGACCCGCCTGCTCGCGGACGAATTTGAGCACGGAATCGATGGCGCCCTTGCGCAGCTTGCGGGGCCCGATATCGACGCCAGACATCCGAGTCGTCGCCGAGAACGCGATGAACTTGGCGCCGGCCGGCGCCGCCTGGCGCTTCACATTATATTTTTCCTGCATCAACGTGATGATGGAGCGCCCTTCCGCGGTCTCATCGGAATCGCTGGCGAGCAACGCGGCTTCCGCGGCTTCGCGTTCGGTCACGCCCGGCACCACGATGACCTCGGTCGCCTGCCGGTCGCCGAAGGTGACGGTACCGGTCTTGTCGAGCAGCAGGGTATCGACGTCGCCGGCCGCTTCGACCGCGCGGCCGGACATCGCCAACACGTTGAAGCGCACCAGCCGGTCCATGCCGGCAATGCCGATGGCCGAGAGCAGCGCGCCGATGGTGGTCGGAATCAACGTCACGAACAATGCGACAAGAATAACGATGGAGATCGCTCCGCCGGCATAGGTCGCATAGCTCGGGATGGTCGCGGTCGCAAACACGAAAATGATGGTCAGCCCGATCAGCAGAATGTTCAGCGCGATCTCGTTCGGCGTCTTTTGCCGCTCGGCGCCTTCCACCAGCTTGATCATGCGGTCGAGGAACGAGGAGCCGGGCGACGACGTGATGCGGATCACGATACGGTCGGAAATAACCGTTGTGCCACCGGTCACCGCCGAGCGGTCGCCGCCGGATTCGCGGATCACCGGCGCGGATTCGCCGGTAATGGCGGCCTCGTTGACCGAGGCGATGCCTTGGATCACGTCGCCGTCGCCGGGAATGATATCGCCGGCCTCGCACACCACCAGGTCGCCGGCCTGCAAGTCCTCGGCCGAAACGCCTTCGAACACCTCGTAATTGTTCGGCATCAAGATGCGCTTGGCGCGCGTCTCGGTCCGGGTCTTGCGCAAACTATCGGCCTGCGCCTTGCCGCGCCCTTCCGCCACCGCTTCGGCGAAATTCGCGAACAGCACGGTGAACCACAGCCATAGGACGATCTGGAAAGTGAACCCGACGTCCGTGTGATGCTGCACCAAGTCGCGCACCAGCAAGACGGTGACCAGCGACGTGACGATCTCGAGCACAAAGATCACCGGATTCTTGATCAGAGTGGCCGGATTAAGCTTGACGAAGGCCTGGCCGATCGCCGGCAACACGATCTTCGGGTCGAAGAGCGTGGAAACAGGCATCCGCTTGCGCAGTTTTGAAGTGTCCATAGCCGTAACTCCGAATGAATCCGTATTAGAACAGCGTGCCCGCGGTCATTGCGAGGTGCTCGACGAGCGGCCCGAGCGCGAGCGCGGGGAAGAAGGTGAGGCCGCCGACGATCACGATCACGCCGACGACCAGGCCNATNAANAGGCCGCCCGTGGTCGGGAACGTGCCGGTGGAAGGCGGAACCGATTTCTTTTCCACGAGCGAGCCNGCGATCGCCATGGCCGGGATGATCATGAAGAAGCGACCGACAAACATCGCGACCGCGCCGGTGATGTTGAAGAACATCGTGTTGGCCGAAATGCCCGCGAAGGCCGAGCCGTTATTGCCGGTGCTCGAGGTGTACAGATAGAGCATCTCCGAGAAGCCGTGCGGGCCCGCATTGCCAAGCTGGGGCAGCGCCTGCGGGTTAATCGCAGCGACCGCCGTCCAGCCGAGAAACATCAGCGGCAGCACCAGAATGGCGAGCATGGCCATCTTGACCTCTTTGGCCTCGATCTTCTTGCCGACATATTCCGGCGTGCGGCCGACCATCAGACCGGCGACGAAGACCGAAATGATGACAAACAGCAGCATGCCGTACATGCCGGCGCCGACGCCGCCGACGACGATTTCGCCGAGCTCGATGTTGATGAGCGGGATCATGCCGCCGAGCGCGGTGAACGAGTCGTGCATGGCATTGACGGCGCCGCAGGAGGCCGCGGTGGTGATCACCGCGAACAGCGCCGAAGCGACGATGCCGAAGCGCACCTCTTTGCCTTCCATGTTGCCGCCGGTGAGCCCGAGCGCGTTGAGCGCGGTCGTGCCATTGGCTTCGGCCCAGTAGCAGACAAACACGCCGGCGATGAACAGAATGCCCATCACGGCGAGGATCGCCCAGCCCTGACGCTGATTGCCGACCATGCGGCCGAACACGTTGGTCAGCGAGGCGCCGAGCGCGAAGATCAAGATGATCTGCAAGAAATTCGACAGCGCGGTCGGATTCTCGAACGGATGCGACGCGTTAGCGTTGAAGAAACCGCCGCCATTGGTGCCGAGCATCTTGATGGCGACCTGCGAGGCGACCGGGCCGACCGCGATGGTCTGCTTGGCGCCCTCCAGCGTAGTGGCATCGACATAGGGGCCGAGCGTCTGCGGCATGCCCTGCCAGACCAGGAACAGCGCGGCGACGACGCAGATCGGCATGAGGATGTAGAGCGTGCAGCGGGTGATATCGACCCAGAAGTTGCCGACCGTGCTCATCGACGCGCGCGCGAAACCGCGGATCAGCACGACCGCGAGCACGATGCCGGTCGCCGCCGACAGGAAGTTCTGGTGCGTGAGGCCGAGCATCTGCGTGAGGTAGGACAGCGTGCCTTCGCCGCCGTAGTTCTGCCAGTTGGTGTTGGTGATAAAGCTCACCGCCGTATTGAACGACAGATCGGGTGCCACGGCCGTCTGTTCGGCCGGGTTGAACGGCAGCAAGGCCTGAACGCGCATCAGCACGTAGAGGATGAGAAAACCGCCGACATGGAACAACAGCATGCCGACCACGTACATGAGCCAATGCTGCTCACGTTTCTCGTCGACGCCGCCGGCCCAGTAGATCGCCGCCTCAACCGGCCGCAGCACGGGCGAAAGGAACGTGCGCTCGCCGTTGAAGACGCGCGTCATATAGGCGCCGAGCACCGGCGTGATCGCGACGATGATCGCGCAATAGAGCAGGATCTGAATCCAGCCGATCGTGGTCATGGCACATCTCTCGTTTAACGCATGGTCGTTCCCGAAAACCGCTTCCCATCCCCGATCAAATCCGGGACAGGCTTTTCGGGATCATGCAGTTCAGAACCGCTCGGGCCGCAGCAGAGCGTAGGTGAGGTAGATCAGCAGCCCCGCGGTCACGAGGCCGGCGAGTGAATAGTCTAAAACCATGGCAGCCCCCTCAAAGCCGATCGCAGGCGTAGCTGTAGCCAATCGCCAATGCGAAGAAGACGAGGCCCATGGCCAGCATGACGAAGTCGAGCATGTACGGCTCCCTTTCAAATGGTCTGGAGCAAGCTTGCAAATAGGTTTCGACCCATAAAGAAGCGATGTGAAATGTCATTGCGCCACATCAAGAGGAAATAAAGATTTCGGCTTACGGGCGTACCGATTGTCACAATTCTCGATCTTTATGACCACTTTATAAGCCAGCGTTGATTTCCCAATCGAATTCCTATGCGGCGGCACCCACATTGCGCGTCACGGAGGCTGGAGAGGCTTCCGCAAGAACAACAAGGTGGGACTTCGATGACTGTCCTTTTGGTCGAAAACTTCAAGCTCATCATGCTCTTCATGCTGATCGGCTCCATTATTGGCCTTTCGCACCTCAGTGGCGGCAAGGCCAATCCGGCGCGCCCGAAAGGGCTTCGCGGCTATGGCCGGCCTGTACCGGCTCGCCGCTAGAGGAGTGAAAAATGTCGGTCATCGCACATAGGAAAAACGCAGCGATCGCCTCCCCCGTGTCGGCGATCGTCGGCTTCCTGCGCAAGGCAATCAGGAGCGGCGTAAGGCTGCTCATGCACATCGTCGAGGTCATCGCCGAAGCACGGATGCATAAGGCGGCAATCGAGGCCGAACTCTATCTCAACCGCTACAAGCACTCGTCGAAGAACGACGATGATCTGCCGATTGTCCGTTGAACCATGCGAGGGCCGGAGCGCTGATATGTCAATCGTCTCTCACCCTCGCGCCGCTTCACAGAGCCTATCCCACGCGACGCCAAGCCGCGCTCGTACGCTCGCCCTCGCCTGCGCGATCTTTGCCTGCGCTTTCTTCGCGACAATCGTGCTGCGGATCATCATCTGGCTGGCGATCCTCGCCATTAAATCCGCCTTTTGAATAAGCCCACAAGCATCATAAAGGAGACGTGTCATGAAACATGTTGAGCCTCCCTCCCCCGAACCTAGTTCGCGAATTCCTCTATTCCTGATCGGTAAAGACAGCCGGGGCAATTGGGTGGTCCAGGACAACCAGGGCAACTGCGGCGGACTTTTCGTCAATCGCGCAGAAGCCCTCAAGTTCGCAATGTTCGAGAATGGAAATCGGCCGCAAGCGGTCATTATGGTGCCGGGTATTTTTGAACTCGATATGAGCGGCAAGGCTGGTCCGCAACAGCGCCTGCCATCCAACACCATACCAATGCAACAGGTGGCTTGAGGAGACGACGATGGCCACCATCGGCCGCCACGTCTCAAAGCTCTCGGGCTATGCGCCCGCGCTACCGACACCGTTTGGCGACGACGGCAACGTCGACGTTGCGGCATTCGAACAATTCTGCGATCGCCAGATCCGGGCCGGCGCCACCGCATTGGTCGTCTGCGGAACGACCGGCGAAGCGCCCACGTTGAGCCCTGCAGAACACGAGACACTCATTGAAATCGCGGTTGCCATCGCGCGCGGCCGGGTCCCGGTGATCGCGGGCGCCGGCTCGAATTCGACAGCTCATGCCATCGAATTGACTCAAGACGCCGAGGCTGCGGGAGCCGACGCCATCCTGTCCGTCGTGCCGTACTACAACAAGCCGACGCAAGCGGGATTGTTTGAGCATTTTCGCGCCATCGCGAATTCGACCGGATTGCCGATAATCCTCTATGACGTACCCTCGCGAACCGTGTGCGGCCTCGCCGATGAAACGATTGTCCGGCTAGCCGAGATGCCAGGAATAATCGGCCTCAAGGACGCCACTGGCGACGTGACCCGGCCGATGCGGCTGCGGTCGNTGCTGGGGCCGGATTTCAGACTTCTCACCGGCGACGACGCGACCGCATTGGCGTTCGTCTCGCAAGGCGGCAACGGCTGCATTTCCGTCACTTCCAACGTCGCGCCTGGTTTGTGCCGGAATATGTTTCTGGCCTGCCGGCAGGGGCAGATCGCCAGTGCGCAGCGTTGGGCCATTCCGGTCGCGAAATTGACCGCTGTGCTATTCCGCGAGAGCAGCCCGGCGCCGCTTAAATACGCGCTGAGCCTGCTTGGCCTCATGTCGCCCAAGGTTCGCTTGCCGCTGGTCGAATTGACCGACCAGAGCAAGGCCGAGGTCGCCGCGGTCATGGCACAGGTCTGCGAAGACTATGCAGACTACGTGATCGGCAAACCGTGCGAACCCGAGCATAACAGCCGTCGAGCTGTCGCCGGTTAATTGGTGCCCAGGGGCGGAATCGAACCACCGACACTGCGATTTTCAATCGCATGCTCTACCAACTGAGCTACCTGGGCGCCAAGTCCGCTCAAAGTGAGCGGGTAACAGAAGCGCGGGCGTTATAAAGGCTCGATTCCGCACTGTCCAGAACGCCTCCCGGATCAGGGCTTTACCCCAACAGCCGTGCGGAACCGGTCTTTCAGCGCCACGCCGTCGCGTAGCGGTAGCACCCGCGGCGGCTCGTCCGCCGCGATCAGCACGCGCGCGAACAAAGTCTCGCGCAAGGTTTTCAGGCGGGCGGCCAGATCGCGCAAAGCCGCTTCGTCGCGCACGTCGAGGCAGAGCCCAATCCCGCAGGCGCCGGCCACTTTCAGCAGATCGACGCCGCTCTGGGTGTGGCTCGGCTGCATGCCGGTCTCGCCATAGACGCCGTTGTCGAACACGACGATCGCGAGATTGCCCGGCCGCTGGATGCCGATGGTGGCGAGCGAGCCCATCCCCATCAGCATCTCGCCGTCGCCGGTGATGACCGCGACGCGCCGCTGCGGTTGCGCCAGCGCCAGACCAAGACCGATCATGGCGGCGCCACCCATGGCGCCCCAGAGATAGAAGTTGCGATCGTCGTCGCCGAGCGCGGCCAGATCCCAGGTGGTCGAGCCGAGGCCGGGCACGACCAGCAGATCACCGCCGCGATCGGCGAGCAGCGTGGCCATGGCGGCGCGGCGCTCCAATCTCATTTGGTCCACACCTTCTTGCCGATCAGCTGTTGTGACAACAACACGGCAGCGATGCGCTCGTCGCCGAATACGTGCTGCACGGCGCGCTCGGCCGCGCCCTCGACTTCGTCGGCGTTGCGCACGCGATAAACTTCCGCCTCGCACAGTTTGAGCACCGGATCGACTATCGATCCCATCGGCACCTGCCAGGGATTGAACTCCTCCCACTCGCCACGCATGGTGATCAGCATCAGCAGCGGAAACCGGCAGGTCCTTGCAAGAGAAAGCATGTTGACGCAATTGCCGAGCCCGCTCGACTGCATCAGCAGCGCGGCGCGTTCGCCGCCGAGCCAAGCGCCGGCGGCCAGTGCCACGCCCTCCTCCTCGGTGGTGAGCACGACGTCGCGGATTTGGCTATCAGCGCGGCAGCGATCGATCAGCCGGGCATGGCCGGCATCGGGCACGTAGCCGACCTGGCGAATGTCAGCGCGCTTGAGCGTCGCGAACAGCCGGTCCGGCCAATTGGTTGGCGCGCTCATGATTTCTCACCTGGCTCGCCCTCGGCCGGGCGCTCGCCGTCCTCGTCGTCGTCTTCCTTCACCGGCACCGCATAGACACCGGATAGCCAGCGATTGAGATCGATGTCGGCACAACGTTTCGAGCAGAACGGCTTGAACGCCGGCTCGGTCGCCTTGCCGCAGAGCGGGCAGCGCGGGAGGGAAGTTTTGCAGTCGTTTTCGTTCATGCTGTGCGGGTCTTTTCGGCATCCATGNCGCGCAGTTCCGTCTTGAGAACCTTGCCGTAGTTGTTTTTCGGCAGCGCGTCGACAAAAACATAATCCTTCGGCCGCTTGAAACGCGCAATATGCGCCAGGCACAGCGCGTCGAGTTCGGCGGGATCGGCATTGCCGACCACATAGGCCACCACCACCTCGCCCCATTCCCGGTCGGGACGCCCGATGACCGAGACTTCGCGCACCTTGCCATGCGTGAGCAGCACCTCCTCCACCTCGCGCGGATAGATGTTGGAGCCGCCGGAAATGATCAGGTCCTTGGAGCGGTCCTTGAGGTGGAGATAGCCCTCCTCGTCCAAGACGCCGACGTCGCCGGTATGCAGCCAGCCGCCGCGCAACGACGACGCCGTGGCTTGCGCGTTTTGCCAATAACCCGCCATGATCACGCCGCGGCATAAAATCTCGCCGGTCTCGCCCGCCGCCACCGGGGCATCCGCGCTATCGGCGATCATGACCTCGACGCAAGAATAGGGCTTGCCGGCCGAGGCCAGCCGCTCGCGCCAGCGCGGATGCGCGCGGTCGGCGATGTCTTGCTTGGACAGGGTCGTAATGGTCATCGGCGCTTCGCCCTGCCCGTAGATCTGCGCCAGCCGCGGCCCGAAGCGGTCGAGCGCGGCGAGCGCATCCTCGACATACATGGGCGCGCCGCCCCAGATCAGCGTGCGGATATTTTCAGCGTTGCAATCGGCCGGACAGGCGACCAGGCGTTTGATCATGGTGGGCGCGGCGAACATCGACATGCGCGGCCAAGCATTGAACAGCGCGACGATCTCTTCCGGCTCGAAGCCGCCGCTTTCCGGCACCACCTGCACGCCCAACCGCGCGACATGCTGCATGATGTAGATGCCGGAGCCGTGGCTCATCGGTGCGGCATGCAGGATGCAATCGCCCGGTGTCACCGGATCGACCTCGCTGCCATAGGCGAGACTTGCGGCCAGCAGATTGTCGTGCGTGAGCATGGCCCCCTTTGGCCGCCCGGTCGTGCCGGACGTGTAGAACAGCCAGGCGAGATCGCCGCCCGCGCGCGGCACCATCGCGATCGGATCGGCGGAGAACAGCGCCTCGTAGTCGACGCCGCCGATGGCGATCAGGTGTTCGAGACTTTTCGGCGCATGCGGTGCGATGTCGGCGTCGAGACCCTTGGAGGCGAAGCACACGCGCGCGCCCGATTGCTCGAGAATGTAGGCGAGCTCGGCGCCGTGCAGCTTGGCATTGGCGGGAACAGCGGCAAGGCCGGCGTGCCAAATGCCATAGAGTAATGCGAGATAGTCGGGCGAGTTCTTGGCGGCAATCGCGACCCTTTCGCCGGGCTTCAGCTTCAGCCGATCGCGCAATGCGCCGGCCAAGCACGCTGCGCGCGCGGCGAGCTCGCCGTACGTGGCGACGACCCGCGTGCCCAAGGCCGCCGCCGGCAGGGACGGATGACTGAGCCCGGCGCGATAAAGCCACAGCGCGAGGTTCATATTTTGCCCCGCAAAACATTTTGTTTGCGCGTGATCTTATCCGAAAACCGGTGCCCACTTTTCGGGATCACGCGCGTTCACGTCGCGTTGAGCCAGCCGAAGCGGATCGGGTAGCCCTCGCCGCCGAGCAGGCTCATGGTCTCGTACAGCGGCAGGCCGACCACGTTGCTGTAGGAGCCGACGATCTTCACGATGAAGGTGCCGGCGATACCCTGCGCCGCGTAGCCGCCGGCCTTGCCGCGCCACTCGCCCGACGCGAGATAAGATTCGATGTCCTCATCCGACAGCCGCTTGAAGCGCACGCGCGTTTCCACCAGGCGCTGGCGGAACGCCTCCTTCGGCGTCACCAGGCAGATCGAGGTATGGACGCGGTGATTGCGNCCCGATAGCAAGCGCAGGCACTGCGCCGCCTCGTCGAGCAGTTCGGCCTTCGGCAGGATGCGCCGGCCCACCGCCACCACGGTGTCGGCGGCGAGGATGTAGGCGCCGCGCAGTTCGTCGTCGAGCTTTACGTTGGCCAGCGCCACTTCCGCCTTGGCGCGCGCCAGCCGGTTGGCATGGGCGCGCGGAATCTCGCCGCGGAGCGGGCTTTCATCGATATCCGCGGGCTTGAGCGCATCCGGCTCGATGCCGGCCTGATTGATCAGCGCGAGCCGGCGCGGCGAACCGGAAGCGAGCACGAATTTGGGCCGGCCGATCATGTGTATTGCGGCGCCGAGTGGAGGGGTAAACCATTGCGAATGCGCGCGGAAACTAGCGGAACGGGACTATTTTCACAACTCATTCATTCCCGCCGCCCGTCCTGCTCCCGAAGCGCTCCCGTATCCGCGCCATCAGCTCGTCGCGAACGCTACGATAGGCATCGAGCCGCTGCTCGCGGCTGCCCTCGACGCCGGTCGGGTCGATGGTCGGCCAGTATTCGACCTCCGCCGCATGGGTGCGGGTCAGCTCCAGCGCCTTGTGGTGCGCGGGTGGCGACAGCGTCACGATCAGATCGAAATTGAGCCCTTCCAGGTCTTCCACGTCCTCGAAGGTGACCGGCTTGTGCCGGGAAATGTCGATGCCGATCTCCTCCATGGCGGCGACTGCGAACGGATCGAGCTCGCCCTTCTGCACACCGGCGGAGCCAACATAAATCGATTTTCCAAACAACTGCTGCAACAGGCCGGCGGCCATTGGCGAGCGCACCGCATTCAGGCCGCAGGCGAACAGCACCGCCTGGGGGCGCGATCGCCGTTCGGATTCGCCCACGCCTCANCCCTTCCAGTGCAACACGCAGATCAGGGTGAACAGCCGGCGCGCGGTGTCGAGATCGACCGTCACCTTGTCTTTGAGCCGCTCGATCAGGATGTGCGAGCCGTCGTTATGGATGGCGCGCCGGCCCATATCGATGGCCTCGATCTTGTCGGGCGTCGCAGTGCGGATGGCCTGATAATAACTGTCGCAAATCAGGTAATAGTCTTTGACGATCCGGCGCAGCGGCGAGAGCGAGAACAGATGCGCCATCACCGGCGTGCCGTCTTGCAGCCGGATGTCGAACACCAGCCGGTTGCTGTTGATGCTCAGATGCAGCGCATAGGGACCGCCGTCATGGCCGACCGGCGCGAAGACGTTCTGCTCGAGCAGATCGTAGATCGCGACCTCGCGCTCGTGCTCGACGTCCTCGTTGGAGCGGCCGATCGATGCCTCGTCGAGGGTGACGGAGACCAGGCGCTGCTTGCCCGCGGCGGGCTTTGATTTCGAAGGATTCATCGCTGATTGAGGCGGATCGCCACCGAGCGGGCGTGGGCGGTTAAGCCCTCCGCCTCGCCGAGCGCGATCGCGGCGGGGCCGAGCGCGCGCAACTGCTCGGGCCCGCATTTGAGCAGCGAGGTGCGCTTCATGAAATCGAGCACGCCGAGGCCCGACGAGAAGCGCGCTGAGCGCGCCGTCGGCAGCACATGGTTGGAGCCGGCGACGTAGTCGCCGATCGCTTCCGGCGTGTGCGCGCCGATGAAGATCGCGCCGGCATTGCGGATTTTCGACACCAGCGTCTCGGCGTTCTCGGCGGCGATCTCGAGATGCTCGGGCGCGAGTTGATCCACCAGCGCGACCGCGTCGGCAAGTGTCGCAACGGTGATGATGGCGCCGAAATCGCGCCACGACGCGCCGGCGACTTTGGCGCGCGGCAGTGTCTTGAGCTGCGACTCCACCGCCTTCTCGACTTGATCGGCGAGCGCGGCGTCGTCGGTGATCAGGATCGATTGCGCGCTGGCGTCGTGCTCGGCCTGCGCCAGCAGGTCGGCGGCGATCCAATCGGGGTTTCCCGTCTTGTCGGCGAGGATGAGCACCTCGGATGGGCCGGCGATCATGTCGATGCCGACCTGGCCGAACACCAGGCGTTTGGCCGCCGCCACATAGGCGTTGCCGGGCCCCACGATCTTGGCGACCGGCGCAATCGTCTCGGTGCCGTAAGCAAGCGCGGCGATCGCCTGCGCGCCGCCGATGCGATAGATCTCGTCGACGCCGGCGAGCTTGGCCGCCGCCAGCACCAGCGGCGAGAGCTTGCCGTCCGGCGCCGGCACCACCATCACCAGCCGCGCACAGCCGGCGACCTTGGCCGGCACTGCGTTCATCAGCACCGACGACGGATAGGCCGCGGTGCCGCCCGGCACGTAAAGCCCGACCGCCTCGATCGCGGTCCAGCGCGAACCCATCTCGACGCCGAGTGCGTCGGTGAAGCGTTCGTCGCTCGGCTTTTGACGAAGGTGATAGGCCTCGATGCGCTCGCGCGCGAGCTTGAGCGCGGCCAGCGCTTGCGGCTCGCAGGACGTCGCCGCCGCGTCGATCTCGTCGGCGCTCACGCGCATGCTGACCTTGGCCAGATCGAGACGGTCGAATTCCAGCGTCAGCTGCAACAGCGCGCGGTCGCCATAGGCCTTCACCTCGGCGAGGATACGGCGCACGCTCTCTTCCACGTCCTGCGCCGCCTCGCGTTTGACGGCGAGGAAGGCGCGGAAACGCGTCGAGAAGTCGGCGCTTTGACTATCCAATCGAAGCGGCATGGCCTGATCCTACCCGGATGACAGGTCAATGGGTGATGCGCAGGGTCGCGTCAACCCTTTCGCGCGGCTTGCGGCCGGGCCCAAAATAAAAGGCTCCGCCGCGCGGCGGAGCCTTTATCGCAGAACATTGCGACCGCTTACTTTTTACTCTTCTTGTGATGCCGGTGCTTGTGCATTTTCGGCGCCTTGTAGTCGCATGGAAGGAGGCAGACGCCGCCCATTCCCGTGCATTCCGAGACGCCGGCCACGCACACCGGCGCCGCTCCAAGTTTATAGCATTCGCAGCCGACATCGGCCTTGGCCGGCGTGCCCGTGAACAGCGCGGCGCCCATCAGCAGCCCCGCGAGAATGACGATTTTGCGCATGGTCTCATCCCTGTTGGAGGAACCGCGCCAGTACGCCATTGGAACTTTGAAATATCAAGCAATGCGCGGCTTAAACGGGCGTCGCGCGCGGAGTTCTGAACCGAAATTTGTTGTTGCGCGATGGCTTAGACGCGCTTCGGGCTGACTTTGCTCGGCGGGCCATCCTCGGCTAGCGCGTGCACCGGGCAGGCCGCCGTGGTCCAGGACGGTCCGAGATCGGCCAATTCGGCTTCCAGGCACTCGACCTCCAGCCGGAGCGCTGCCCCGCCCGAAAAGGTGAGCGTCACCACGCCGGACGGCGCATCGGTCTCGGAAAACTCGACCGCCAGCAGGTTGAGCACGGCATCCTTGCCGGCCGGGTTGACGTCCCGGCATTTGCACGACAGCACCCGCTCGAAGCGCAGCGCCGCCCGGCGCCGGTGGTATTCCGGTTTGGCCGTTTGGGCGCCTTCCCAGTCGAAGCGGTTGACCGCCAACACCAGGCGCTTTTCCTGCGGCCGCCACAGCACGTCGGCCACCTTGGCCACCGCGTCCTGCAGGTGGGTCGAAACCACCTCAAGGTCCTCCTCGTCGAGGA
>JGI24140J50213_10000547_pt1 | contig 17362 bp, 11 predicted proteins | sample BarGraIncu00222A_FD_50213 | JGI IMG/M metagenome (IMG submission 50213)
GCGGCGTGGCGTGGGGCCAACTTCGAATTGATCGACAAGACCACCGAAATCGCTCCGGGCATGACCCTGATAGCGTTGGTGTCCGATGCCCCCGGCACGAAGGAACTCAAGGAGCTATCTCTTGCCGTCAACACCTCTGAGGGCATCGTATTGGTGGTCGGCTGCTCGCATCCAGGGATTGAGAAGATTGTCGAGGCAGCGGCAGCTATCAATCCTAAAATTCATCTGATTGCCGGCGGTTTCCACCTTGTCGTCGCGTCTGACGAGGTTATCGCAAGGGCGGTGGCNGCTCTAAAAGATACCTTCAAGGTCGAAAGCATTGCGCCGGGCCACTGCACGGGCGAGCCAACGTTCGCAGCGTTGAAGAAGACTTTTGGTGACCGATATCTCTATGCAGGTCTCGGCACTATTCTACCGCTTGAAGCGAACACGCGCTCCGACATGCGGCGCGGCGAGGGACCGGCGCTGCAGCAAGATGATCTCACCACCTATCGCAGGCTCGCGCGACGGGAAGATCCGTTTGGTATCCTACAGGCGCGACGCTTACGTACAAAAAGCTTCGCAGTTGTGAAGATGCAGCGAGCTAATGTCCCAATCGGGTCATTTGCTACCGAATTGGGCTGCTCCCGCAATGTCCGCTATTCCCCGATAGCGACCGAACTGTGGACAAGCTGGAAGTCGGTTCGTGCCATGAGCGGTCATCCGTTCGGCGCCCATGCAGGTCCGCATCCTCTAAACGCCGCTCCCGAAGCTGCCGATCCGCGCGACAAACCAGAGCATCGAGACAGTGCCGATCAGATAGGCGACCACAAGACGCGCCGGGGCCGCCGGGACGGTGACAAAGCGATGGATCACCGCGAAGGCAATCCACACCGAAGCGACGAAAAAGAGCTGGCCCGCTTCAAGGTCAGGAGTGCTACGGGAACGTCGGTCTGCGGAAGCCCCGTCTCTTTCAGGGCACCGGCAAAGCCGAAGCCATGCAGCAGCCCAAATGCGAACGCCACGACCCAGGGATAGCTTTCGGAAAGCCGGCGCTCGCCGGGGCGCTGCTTGATCAACTCGCTGGCGAAGTGCATGATCACGGCCAACCGGCGAGCCAGAGCCTCTAACGGACTTTCGAAAAGACGAACTTGGCCCATTTCGTCATCATCGGAATTCTAATCGTGTAAAGCTCCGATGGAGGCAGTTCGTAGGCCTGTACGACCGCGTCGCCAACCGAATGCGCCAAAGCCATTTCACGAAGCTCCAGCGGAAAGCCGTTCTTCAACGCCCAGTCGCCTTTAAAGGTTGTTCGGAAGCCGTGCGGCACGGGGCAGCGACCCTTGACCGACGCTACCTTGCCGCGCTTGTGCATCTTAACTAGTAGATCGCGCATGCCCTTGCTCCACATCGGCGCAGCCGGGCCATTCTCGGGGCTCGGAAACACGTGATCATCTAGAGCGCCCGGCTTCCCGATGAGCTTGAGAGCTTGCGGCGTCAATGGCACGCGATGCTCTTCGTTTTCCTTCATGCGTTCCGGCGGAACAATCCAAACCTTGTGTTTAAAATCGACTTCGCGCCAGCGCATCGCAATCGTTTCATCGGTGCGCGCGGCGGTGAGGATCGTGAACGCGAGAGCACGGGCCGCTGTCGTATTGACAGCCAGCAAATCGACCACAAACCCGGGCACGTCGGCAGAAGCCATTGCAGGATGGTGCTCTACTTTCTTCTTTTTCGGTCCCGGGAGATGTTTGAAAATCGCAGTCGTCGCGGGATTTTCTCCGTCGCGAAGCTCTCGCGACTTGGCATTATTCAAAACGGCCTGAATGCGCGAGCGAACTTTGTCGCGGGTCACCGGCCTGTCATTCCAGTCGGCGAGATGATGTTGCACGTCGGATGTATCGATCCTTGCCACGGGCCGCGATGCAATGCTGCCGCGCTCCAATAAGGTACGGCGGTATGACTTGGCCTCGTCGCCTTCAGGGCCGCCGCGCCAGCTTTCCGCCTCGCCGGGCATCCACGCCGGCTCCGCACCGTCTTTCCCAGTCAGCCAATAACCTTCGAGGTATTCGGTGACGACTTCCCCAAAGAGCTTACCAGCGGCCCTGGCTCGCACGGGATTGGCCCTTCTAGCCGCAGCGCCTCGCCGTTGCGGGGCTCTGCCGTTGCGGCGTTCCGTGGCGATCTCTTCTCGGATAGTCCGGGCCTTGGCCGGCGAAAGGTCATCTGCGCCCGTGCCCGCGCTGCCGAGCAACTTGGTTCGGAATCTCGCGCCCTCACGCCAGTTATACGACCAGTAGCCGCGACCGTTGCGCGTGATCAGGTAGAGGCTTTGCCCGTCGCTGATTTTAGTCATCTTGGGATTGCCAACACTTATCTTGATGGCTGCGGTGACATCATCGGGACGAAGGCGAACGCGGGACATGGCGACCTCGTTTGTTACTCACTTTGTTACCTACATTTAGGCGCCCAGCCCTTCCCTTTCAATCCCTGCCATTCACAAATGAGAGATGTCGGAAATGCCTGTACTATAACGATTTATTCCCTGTTATTCCTGCTCATTCCCAACCATTCACAACCTTGAAAATCGGCTGGGTTCGCCAGTTTGACGCCTATGGCAACTACCTCGGCCGGGTTCGCACTTGCAACTACTACTGATGATCGGCTGACCCAGGTTTTCTGATTGACGCGTTTTCTTCACGCGAACCGGGATCCACTTCGCTCGAAAACGCTCTAGATTTTCTGTTTGACGCGTTTTCTTCACGCAAACCGGGATCCACTTCGCTCGAAAACGCTCTCATGTGAATCCTGCGTCCGGCACGGGCGCCTCATCCACTCCCGTGTCGTACCCGACCCGCCCGGTTGTCCCGCCGGGCGGGTCATCTTTTTGAATGCCGGAAATATCGGCCAACGGTTGCCGCGGCGGTTGACATAGTATAGGGGGGTACCCTATAGCGAGCGCCATGACACACATGATCCGAGAGAAGAAGAAGCTGCTCGCCCGGGTAAGCCGCATTCGCGGCCAGGTTGAAGCGATCGAGCGGGCGTTGTCCGAAGAGGCCGGATGCGAGCGCATCATGCACATGATCGCGGGCATCCGCGGCGGCGTTGCCGGCCTGATGGCGGAGGTGGTCGAGGACCACATTCGCACCCATCTCGTCGATCCCGAGAGGAATCCGGCCGCGCTTAACGCCGAGGCGGCGGATCAACTCATCGAAGTGGTCCACACCTATTTGAAGTGAGAACAACCATGACCGATGCAAAAACGATCTCTCGGGTGGCGCGCCACGATCACGTCTTTCTGGCCGAAAACCACGAGAAAGCCGAACGCCGAACCTGGGCGGTGATCATCCTTTGCAGCGTCATGATGATCGCCGAAATCGTCGGCGGGGCTCTGTTCGGCTCGCTGGCGCTTGTTGCCGACGGATTGCACATGTCGACGCATGCCGGAGCGCTGCTGTTGGCCGCGCTGGCGTACACCTATGCCCGCAAATATGCCAACGATCGCAGTTTCACCTTCGGTACCGGCAAGTTCGGTGACCTGGCGGGATACAGCAGCGCCATCGTTCTGGCGATGATTGCCCTGCTGATCGGTTATGAAGCCGTATCGCGGCTGCTCGCTCCGGTTGCCATCAGCTTCAACGAGGCGATCCCGATCGCCGTGCTTGGTCTGGCGGTGAACGTAGCCAGCGTGTGGCTGTTGTCCGGCGGACATCATCACGGTCATGATCACCCGCATAGCCACGACCATCATCATGGCGAGGAACCGCACCGCATTGAGTTCGGCACCGGCGCCATCGAAATCGAGGTCTTTGAAGACAACGTGCCGCCGCGCTTCCGCGTCAAGACCGAAATGGCCGCGCTGCCGGCGGCTTCCGATGTCACCATCGAGACCGTCCGGCCGGATGGGAGCCGCCAGTTATTTTCGTTCGAGGATCGGGAAGGATATCTCGAGTCGCGCGACGAAATTCCGGAACCGCATGCCTTTGTCGCCAAAGTCCGCGTGGCGCATGCGGGTCAGCAACAAGACCACCAGCTTGAATTCGAAGAGCACGATCACGAGGCTGCGCACGGTGCCTATCACCGCGACAACAACATGCGAGCCGCCATCGTTCACGTCCTGGCCGATGCGGGCGTGTCCGTCATGGTCATTGTCGGGCTGCTGCTGGCGCGCGCGTTCGGCTGGCTCTGGATGGATCCGCTTGCCGGCTTGATCGGCGCGCTTGTCATCGCGAACTGGTCGGTTGGACTGCTGCGCGATACCGGCGGCATCCTGCTCGATCGCACGCCGGATCCGCGCATGGCGGAGAAGGTGCGTGTGGCCATCGAAAGCGACGGAGATCAAGTCACCGACCTGCATCTTTGGCGGCTTGGCCCCGGGCATCTCGGCGCCATCGTCTCGGTCGCAACCAGCGGGGCACGCGAAGCGGCGCATTACCGGCAGAGATTGGCTCGATTCGCCGGTTTGTCCCATGTGACCGTAGAGGTGCAGCACTTCCATCGAGCGAATGGCTAGCGCTCTGCCGCACGCGTCACCGATATTTCGCGATCAGCCTGAAATCCCGGAGCCCGACGCGGCCGCACCGGCAGTGCCGGATTTCACATAACGGTCTTCGAACCGTCTTATCAGGAACCCGCTTGCTGGCGGTTCGGAGCCTTGCCGGCCTTGGGCGCCGGCGAAAAGATCAGGATATTCAAAGTGAACATACCGATTGATCCGACGGCGCGCGGCCCTTGTCGTTACAGCTAAGTTGCAATTGAGAATTACTTGCAATAAGAGGAAGACGTAAGTGAATGACGCTTTCCCTTGATCAGGCTTTTGATCACAGTAATCGGCAATCCCGTACGGACGGCTACGTTTCTTCGATGGCAGCGTGCCGGCAAGATCGCAATGGTGACGAAAGAGACCACTGGAATGCTCGCGCCGGAAATACCCACACGATGAATCGCGGCAGCCGATCCTGGGAACGTGTCATTGCGGGCGTTGGACTGGGGATGCTCATGTTCGATGGTCCCGCGATTGCTGCCGACATGCCGCTCAAGGCGCCGGTTTTGAAAGCGGTTTATGATTGGACCGGGTTTTACGTTGGAGGCGCGGTCGGCTATGGCGGCGGCAACTTGGGGGCCGGTACCAATACTCTCCCCGAGCAAGGTGCATTCTTTCAGCACTCCTCTACGGGCTTTATCGGCGGCTTTGACGTCGGCTACCTCAAGCAGTTTCCCAACCATGTCGTGCTCGGCATCGAGGCTGACGCCTCGTTCACCAGTCCGGTGGACTCCACGGCACTGACGCCTGCGCCGTTCAATACCACGCTCGATTACATCGGCACCGTCCGCGGCCGCGTCGGATATGCGTTCGGAACGCTGATGCCGTATATGACCGGCGGCTTTGCCTGGGGGCACAGCCACGTCGATATCAATGACGGCGGCGGAAGCATCGTCGCTGCGCCGGGGCAATACCAATCCGGCTGGACAGCGGGCGCCGGCGTCGAATTTGCCGTGAGCGGCAACTGGAGTGCGAGGCTCGAATATGACTACATCGATCTTGCCCACCGAACCTACGATCTGAGCGGCTTTGGCCTGCCGGGCCTTAATGTCGACCCCAATATCAACCTCGTCAAAATCGGGCTGAACTATCGGGTTGGCGATACACCGCCCTGGGCCGCGCCGGCTTCCACCAACGACAAAACCGCGCTTCCGGAATCGGACGCCTGGAATGTCCATGCCCAGACGACCTTCATTCCAACGGGCTATCCGGCATTCCATTCGCCCTATGCCGGAACGAACAGCCTGCCGGGAGGTGGACAGATCCAGCAGACCTGGACCACCACGGCCTTCGTGGGTGTGCGATTGTGGCAGGGCGGCGAATTCTATTTCGACCCGGAAACGGCGCAAGGCTTCGGCCTCAACGGCACGCTCGGCCTGGCCGGCTTTCCGAACGGAGAGGCGCAAAAGGCCGGCACCGCATTCCCCAAAATTCGTCCGCAGCGCTATTACCTTCGCCAGACTTTCGGTCTCGGTGGCGAGCAGGAAGACGTCCCGGATGGCCCGAATCAACTGCCGGGCAAACGCGACATCGATCGCATCACGTTGATCATTGGACGGTTCGCGGTCGGAGATTTCTTCGACAACAATAGTTACGCGAAAGATCCGCGCGCGGATTTCATGAACTGGGCGATGTGGTCGTCGGCCGCGTATGATTTCCCGGCGGACCTGCCGGGCTATACGCGGGGCGCGGTGGTCGAGTTAAACCGCAAGGACTGGGCGGTGCGCGCCGGCGTGTTCGAGGTGCCGTCGGCTCCCAACAGCGACGTTCTGGTGATCGGCACCAAGGCCATGGGTTCTGTCGTTGAGTTTGAAGAACGCCACACCATCTCTGATCAGCCCGGCAAGTTGCGGCTTGGCCTCTTCGCCAACAGCGGCAACACCGGCAACTACAATGAAGCGCTGGCGATCGAGGATGCCAACCCCAACCTCGAGATCAACACGGTGATGGCAAGCATCCGCCGCGACAACCTCAAATACGGCTTCTACCTCAACGCCGAGCAACAGATCGCCAAGGATATCGGCATTTTCGCCCGTGCCAGCTGGAATGACGGCCAGAACGAAATCCTGTCCTTTACCGACATCGATCGCAGCATTTCGGGCGGCCTGTCGATCAAGGGCAGCTATTGGGGACGACCGAGCGATACCATCGGTGTCGGCGGAGCGATCAATGGTCTTTCCGAAGCCAACCGCAACTTCCTCGCCGCGGGCGGCCTCGGCCTGCTGATCGGGGACGGTCAGCTTAACTACGGCACCGAACGAATTCTGGAAACTTACTACGCCTACGCAGTCGACAAGAACCTTACGGTCACTGCGGACTATCAACTCGTCGTAAATCCCGCCTATAACGCCGACCGGGGACCGGCCTCGATTTTCTCAGGCCGCCTGCACGGCGAATTCTAAACAAGGCGGCTCCGATGGCTCTCCAAGACCTTCGCCCGGCCGCGCTGGGCCAGGCCCTGCGGCCCAACATCTGGGACGCGGTGGCGCTGATCTTCGTCATCGGCGCCATGGTGCTGATCGTCTACGGAGGCGAGCAGACCACGGCACCCCTGTCGACGCTCGAGGTGACGCCGGTGTCGCTCGACCCGGCCAATCTTCCGGTCTATGCGCTGCGAACGACCATGCGGATGCTGCTGGCGATCGTCTGCTCCATCATATTCACCTTCATCTATGCCGCCCTCGCCGCCAAGAGCCGGCGTGCCGAGATGGTGCTGATCCCGCTGCTCGATATCCTGCAGTCGGTACCGATCCTCGGCTTTCTGACCTTCACCGTCGTCTTCTTCATGAACCTGTTTCCTGGCAGCGTGTTCGGCGCCGAGCTCGCCTGCGTGTTCGCGATCTTCACCAGCCAGGCCTGGAACATGACGTTCAGCATGTACCAGTCGATGCGCAACGTTCCAAAGGACCTGGAAGAAGCGTCCGAGAGCTTTCACCTCAGCGGATGGCAGCGCTTCTGGCGGCTCGACGTGCCCTTCGCCATGCCGGGCCTGATCTGGAATACAATGATGTCGATGTCAGGCGGCTGGTTTTTCGTGGTGGCGTCGGAGGCAATCACCGTCGGCAACACCACGGTCACATTGCCCGGCATCGGATCTTACGTCGCATTGGGCATCGAAAAACAGAACCTCCCCGCGATCGGCTACGCGCTCGTGGCGATGCTTCTGGTCATTGTCGCCTACGATCAATTGCTGTTTCGTCCCGTGGTGGCCTGGGCCGACAAATTCCGGTTCGAACAGACCGCATCGGCAAGCGCTCCGACATCCTGGATGCTCGATCTATTCCGTCGCACGCGGGCCTTGCGGGCGTTGATTTATCCGTTCGCGGCCCTGAACAAGGCCTTCTCGAATTTGCATATCGCGACCCCAAGCCGATTGCGGTTGGCAATGACCGCAAAAGGCCAGCCCTCGCGCATCGTCGATGCGGTCTGGCTTGCCGTCATCATCGCAGGCACCGTCTACGCCGGCTGGAAGGTCTATCAATATCTCTCGGCGACCCTTGGCTTGTCGGACATCGTGAGCGCCACCGGATATGGGTTCATCACACTGGCACGCGTGGTCGTGCTGATTGCCCTGGCCACGCTGATATGGGTCCCGGTCGGGGTCTGGATCGGACTTCGGCCCAAGCTCGCCGAGCGAATCCAGCCGCTGGCACAGTTTCTGGCGGCATTTCCGGCAAACCTCGCATTCCCGATATTCGTGGTGGTGATCGTCCGCTACGGCCTGAACGCGAACGTCTGGCTCAGCCCGCTGATGATCCTGGGGACGCAGTGGTACATCCTGTTCAATGTCATCGCCGGCGCCAGCGCATTCCCGACCGACCTGCGCGAGGCCGCCGGCAGCTTCCACCTTAGGGGATGGAGGTGGTGGATAAAGGTCGTCCTGCCCGGCATTTTCCCTTATTACATCACAGGCGCCATCACCGCTTCGGGCGGATCGTGGAATGCCTCCATCGTCGCGGAAGTCGCAAGCTGGGGCAACACCCATCTGACGGCCAGCGGCCTCGGCGCCTATATCGCCTCGGCAACGGAGGCCGGTGACTTCCCTCGGGTCGTTCTCGGCATCGCCATCATGTGTATTCTGGTGACGCTCTTCAACCGGCTGCTCTGGAGGCCACTCTATGCCTTCGGAGAACGTCGCCTTCGCCTCGGCTGATCAGGGGAAATCATGCTCGATCAAACCAAACAGACCAACCTTCTCGATATCCGCGGCGTCTGCCGGTCCTTTCCGAAGGGCAGCGGCGAGGAATTGCTGGTTCTCGAAAAAGTCGATCTGACGATTCATTCGGGCGAAATTGTCGGCCTGCTCGGCCGGTCCGGATCCGGCAAGTCGACGCTGCTGCGCATCATCGCCGGACTGATCGCGCCGTCCTCCGGCGACGCGAAATGCCGTGGCGAGACCATCGTGGGTCCGCCGAACGGCGTCTCGATGGTGTTCCAGTCTTTCGCGCTGTTTCCGTGGCTGACGGTTCTGCAAAACGTCGAACTGGGTCTGGAGGCGCTCGGGATCGAAAGCACCGAGCGCCGCACCCGGGCGCTCGCGGCGATCGACCTGATCGGCCTCGACGGATTCGAGTCCGCCTACCCCAAGGAATTGTCGGGCGGCATGCGTCAACGCGTCGGGTTCGCCCGGGCGCTGGTGGTGCATCCCGACCTGCTGCTGATGGATGAACCGTTTTCCGCGCTCGACGTGCTCACGGCGGAGACGCTGCGAACCGACCTGATCGATCTGTGGATCGAAGGCCGGCTGCCGATCAAGTCGGTGCTGATGGTGACGCACAACATTGAAGAAGCGGTGCTGATGTGCGATCGCATTCTGGTGTTTTCGTCCAATCCCGGCCGGGTCGCCGCCGAGATCAAGGTCGACCTGCCGCACCCGCGCAAACGGCTCGATCCGATATTCCGGCAACTTGTCGATAGTATCTATGCCCGCATGACCCAACGCGCGGAGACAAGAACACCCGCCATCGAGGGCATCGTCGGCACCGGCGTCGGCATGATCCTGAACCATGTATCGTCCAACCTTCTTTCCGGCCTGATCGAGACGCTGGCGGGTCCGCCCTATAACGGGCACGCCGATTTGCCGGTTCTCGCCGGCAGCCTGCAACTCGAAGCCGACGAGCTATTTCACCTCGGCGAAGCGCTTCAATTGCTGCGATTTGCCCAATTGAGCGAAGGCGATCTGATGCTGACGGATGCCGGCAAGCGCTTTGCCCATCTCGAAACCGATGCCCGCAAGAAGCTGTTCGCCGAACATCTGATCAATTATGTGCCGGTGATGGGTCTGATCCGCCGCGTCCTCGATGAGCGGCCTTCGCACACCGCCCCCGCCGCGCGTTTCCGCAACGAACTTGAAGACTACATGTCGGAGGAATACGCCGACGAGACCATGAAGACGATCGTGTCATGGGGACGCTATGCGGAGCTGTTCGCCTATGACGAGCAGTCGGAGTTATTCAGCCTGGAAAATCCGCACTGATTTCGTGGCGTTGCATACTCACGAGTCGTCCCGGCAGCCCTCACCCCGCCGCCGAAAACGAATCCGCCCGCGCCATCGCCCAGGCCTCGCGAAAGCGCGGATCGGCGGTGCCGTCGATCAATTCACCCGGCCGCAGCGACGGATAGAGCTGCGCGAATGACCGCACCTCGGTCGTGGAGCTTCGCTGCGAGAAGTGAATCGGCCGGATCTGCTGCGGATGCTCCAGTCCGGCGGCGGCGAGAAGTTCGGCCAGCGCATGCAGGGTGGCATGATGATAATTGTAAACCCGCTCTATTTTGTGCGGCACCACCAGTGCGCGATTGCGCGAAGGGTCCTGCGTGGTCACCCCGGTCGGGCATCGATCGGTATGGCAACTCAGCGACTGGATGCAGCCCAGCGAAAACATGAAGCCGCGCGCCGAATTGCACCAATCCGCGCCGATCGCCATTGCGCGCGCCATGTCGAACGCGGTGGCAATCTTTCCGGCGGCACCGATACGAATCCGGTCGCGTGCATTGATGCCGACGAGCGCGTTATGGACGAAATTGACGCCTTCGCGCATCGGCATCCCCAGATGGTCCATGAATTCGAGCGGCGCCGCGCCGGTGCCGCCCTCGTTGCCATCGACCACGACGAAATCGGGATAAATACCGGTCTGGATCATCGCCTTGCAGATCGCCAGAAATTCCCAGGGATGGCCGATACACAGCTTGAACCCGGCAGGCTTGCCGCCGGACAGCCGCCGCATCTCGCCGATAAAGGCCATCATTTCCAGCGGCGTCGAGAACGCGCCATGCGATGCCGGCGAGATGCAGTCCTCGTTCATGGACACACCCCTGATCCGGGAAATTTCTTCGGACACCTTGGCCGCCGGCAGCACGCCGCCGTGTCCGGGTTTGGCGCCCTGGCTGACCTTGAGTTCGACCATCTTGATCTGGTCGTCGCACGCGACCCGGGCGAATTCTTCCGGATCGAACGAGCCGTCGCGATGGCGGCAGCCGAAATATCCCGAGCCGATCTCCCAGATCAGATCGCCGCCGTTCTCGCGATGATAGGGACTGACGCCGCCCTCCCCGGTATCATGCGCGAAGCCGCCCTTCTTGGCGCCCGCGTTCAGTGCGCGCACCGCGTTGGGGCTGAGCGCGCCAAAGCTCATCGCCGAGATGTTGAACACCGATGCCGAATACGGCCGGTTGCAATCCGGCCCGCCGATGCTGACGCGAAATTTCTCATCGGCATGCGGCTTCGGCGCCACCGAATGGTGCATCCATTCATAGCCCTCGCGATAGACATCCTCCTGGGTGCCAAACGGCCGCTTGTCGAGCACCATCTTCGCACGCTGATAGATAACCGCGCGGGTATCGCGGCTGAACGGCATGCCGTCCTTCTCGCTCTCGAAGAAGTACTGCCGCATCTCCGGCCTGATTTCTTCCAGCAGAAAGCGCAGATGTGCCGAGATGGGGTAGTTCCGCAGAACGGCGTGGCTCTTTTGCGTGAGATCGCGAATGCCGAGCAGCGTCAGGGCGCCGAAAATAACGATCGGGATCACCACCAGATCGAACACCTTGTGATCGACGATTCCGATACCGAGAAGCAATGCCGTGACGACGCTGCAAATCGTAAGAACGATGAAGCGTGGCGAGAACGGAAGCATCAACGTTTCCATGGGACCCCTCGGGCAGGTTCTGCCGTATTATTTCTTGTCGGCCGCAGCCTAATCCAGACTATCCGAACACCTGTACACGATATCCGGCGCACGGGTCACCGGTATGACGGCTGGTGGCCGCGAGGCTATCGAATCCTGTCGCCGGGAAGCAATCCATCCAGCGGCGGGCGACGTCTCCGTCACGGGTTTTTTGCAGTGCAACGTAACGCGCGACCGGGCCTCGGCTCAATGCGCGTGCGGGCGCATCTCGGCGGGAATCCCGCTTTTCTGCAAGCCGTTCCGGGCGAGCCAGGCGTCGGTACTATGGATCGCGCGCTCGACATGATCGGCGGTTCGCGAGAAGTCATAGGGCGATCCCGCCAGCGGACATAACGGCGGGACCACGAAATATTCGATACTCGGGTCGAGGTCTTCCAGTTCGCCGACCACTTGCCGCGCGATCAGGAGCGTCAGCGCATGCAGCGCATTTGCGACCGCGCCGGTCGGAGGCGTGTGTGCTGAGCAAGCGTATCCTGTCGGCACAGGCGTTGCACCGCGTCCGGGACACGAAAGGGTCAGCGTTCGACAAACGCCTTTTCGATCACGAAATGACCAGGCTCGCTGTGGCTACCTTCGAGAAAGCCACGCGCTTCAAAGGTCTGGCGTAGTTCTTCGAGCATGCCGGGGCTGCCGCACATCATGATCCGGTCGGTTTCGATGTCCAGCGGCGGCAGACCGATGTCGTTGAACAATTGCTCCGACGTGATCAGATCGGTGATGCGGCCGCGGTTGCGGAACGGCTCGCGGGTGACGGTCGGATAATACAGAAGCTTCTCGGTCAATAGCGGTCCGAGAAACTCGTCGTCCCTCAATTTCGCCACCAGCTCTTCGCCGTAAGCCAGTTCGGACACTTGCCGGCAGCCGTGCACCAGAACGATGGTTTCAAATCGCTCGTACACCTCGGGGTCCTTGATCAAACTGGCGAACGGAGCAAGGCCGGTGCCGGTCGACAGCAACAGCAGGCGTTTACCCGGGATCAGATTGTCGGCAATCAGCGTGCCGGTTGCCTTGCGCCCCACCAGGATAGTGTCACCCTGCTTGATCCGCTGAAGCCTCGAGGTCAGCGGACCGTCGGCGACCTTGATGCTGAAAAATTCGAGGGCTTCCTCGTGATTGGCGCTCGCCATGCTGTAGGCGCGCAGCAGCGGACGACCATCAACCTCGAGGCCGATCATCGCGAACTGCCCGTTCAGGAATCGAAAGCCGGAATTGCGGGTGGCTGTGAAGCTGAAAAGCGTATCGGTCCAGTGCCGGACGGAAAGAACTTTCTCTCTATGGAAGGCGCTCATGTGTTTTGGTTTTTCCAGATGCCGGAATGCAGAACAATCGCCTCGTTCGGGCTTCAAACCAGCGAAAACCCCTGAAACGATTGACGATTTAGCGTGTGACGTACCGTAATATCAGAGATAGTCAACTGCCGTTGACGCGCAATTGATGGCTCAAAATGGCAGTCGATTTATTTTGCAAAATGGTTCGCGCATGATCTTCGCAAACGCGCTCCGCGCGCAATTAACTTGCTCAAACCGGCAGCGTTCTGGCAGTTAATTTGCCTCGAACCAAAGCCTCATATTCGAACGGGATCGCCGGATAGCGCATGCCAGCTTTGAGAGAATTTCGATCGGGAAAACCGAGCGCTTATCCGGACCAGTCGGTGTACGCGGAATATGCCTGCGCCGAATTCGGACTGGCGTTTCGAGACATCGATGGCGGAACCGGGCTGGTCTTCAGCGTCAGTTCTGCGGCCAAATGCATTCATTTCGGCGCCGGCCGATGTTCATGGTATCCGCAAAACAACGCCACGGCTTCATCGCTGGCGACCGACAAGTATTTTGCCAACCAGATCCTTGAAAGCGCCGGCGTAGCGACACTGGGCGGAGAATATTTCTTCCTACATGAGCGGCATCGCGCCCTTCGCTCCGCGGGCCATGAGCGCGAAGCGGCACTTGAATATTTCGGAAAATTGGGCGCAGCAGCCTTCGCCAAGCCTTTAGCTGGATCACGCGGCGATTTCGCACAAGCCATTTATGACGAAGCCTCGCTGCTTCGATATCTCGATGAGGTTTCGCGATTTTACGATTCGATATTGATCCAGCCGCTTGCCGCAGGGATCGAATACAGGATTTTTGTGATGGATGACGAGGTCATTTATGCAGCGCGGAAATATCCGCCGTTCGTTCTAGGCGATGGCGTGCGCGCGATTCGCGATCTGCTGGCCGCGCATGACGCAGCCTTGCAATCCCGCGGTCTCTCGCCGGCTTCCGTGACGGTGGACCGTGACATCTCGCCCGACGTCGTGCTGCCCAAAGGCGAGCGTTGGGACATTCCCGGCCGGATGAATCTGAGCGCGGGAGGCACAACGGTCCTTGAAGCTCCTCGCTCCGATGCGGCACTCACCCAGGCGCGGAAGGCAGTTCGCGCGCTTGGGCTGCGCGTCGCGGCCGTGGACATGTTCACGGACATCGGCGGCGATCCGAATGCGATAAGGGTGATTGAGGTGAATTCGAGCCCGTCGATCCGGCTGCTGGAGCAATCCGAGCGCAGCGATTTGATTTTGAAAATCTGGCATCACACATTTTCCGCCATGGGTCTGCTGGTGCCATCGAGTTGAAATTCCCGCAGAAATTGCCGCAAAGAGCGAGGCACATAATTGTTCGATCTTCCGAAATATGGTGACGGCGTCGGTCTGGCGCGGATGGCCGACCTGCTCGACGCCATCGCGGTGGATCGCACAAGGTTGCGGCGCGTGTCGGTGGTGGTGACGGGATCTAACGGCAAAGGCAGCACTGCGGCGTTCTGCGCCAGCATCGCCCACGCCTATCGCCTGCGAACCGGGCTGTTTACCTCGCCTCATTTGCACTACTTCAACGAACGCTTTCAGGTTGATGGCGTACCGATTGGCGACGACACCCTGGCGCGCCTGAAGTTGCGCGTCGAAATCGCTATTGCCGAGCTTTCGCAGCGACATAATGAGAAATTCGGGGCCTTTGAGGCGATGTTCGCGCTGGCTTGCCTGTATTTCCAGGAGAGCGAGTGTGATTTCGCGGTGTTCGAAGCCGGCATCGGCGGCCGTTACGACCCGGCACGCCTGGTCGGCGCGCTCTGCACCTGCGTGACCTCGGTCGATTACGAGCATGTCGAATTGCTCGGCCATTCGCTGGAATTGATCGTCTCCGACAAGAGCGACGCCTGCGGATCCGGAGGCACCATCGTCTACGGGGAAAATTGCCGGAATCTGCGACCGCATATCCTCGAATATAATCGCCATCGCGAAATCACGGCCGTGTTTGTCCGCGACAAGATCGCCATCGACAACGAGGCCATCTCGGCAACTGGACAACGCTTCGATTTCCAATTCGGTGACTACGAGTTTCGCCTCCTCGAAACGAGCCTGCTGGGCGCGTTCCAGATCAACAATGCAGCGATCGCGGTCACCCTGTTCCTGCTCTGGCTGCGACGGATGCGGCCGGGAGAAGCCCCTGCCAGAATCGAAGCCGCCGTCAGATCGGGCCTCCGCGCGGCGCGCTGGCCCGGACGCCTGGAGCTGATTCAACAACAACCGCTCACCGTGATCGACGTCGGCCACACCCCGGACGGCATCCGCCAATCGCTCGCGAGCCTCAAGGCGATACACGGCGCGGATGGCTGGATCCTCGTGGTCGGCATTTCCTTCGACAAGAAGGCCNACGAGATCGTCGCGTTGCTGGCGCCGTCATTCGACACCATCATTTGCACCGCGGCGCACCACAAGGGCGCGAGCGCCGCGAGCCTCGCCGCCTCGGTGCAAAAGGCCAATCCAGACGCGGACGTTCGGATCGCCGCAACCATCGAGGACGCGATCAGCATCAGCCAAAGGCTCGCCGCGTCGCGAAAACAGAAAATATATGTGGCCGGCGGATTATTCCTGGCGATCGAATACGCGACCATCGCCCGCGGCGGACGCGTGCAAGACCTGGATTTTTTCTAAATTCCCAGTGCGAACGAAGGCGCTTTTCGCCGACGCTCGATCGCTGTCAGTTGCTTCCGATGAATTTGAGCAACGCATCGCGAACACGCTTTATGACGCTGTCCCATTCGCGGGTCTCGCTCTGGCGGAACAGACGCGCGGTCGGATACCAGGGGCTGTCATCCCGGTCGAGCAGCCAGCGCCAATCGGGCACATGCGCCAGCAATATCCAGACCGGTTTTCCCAACCCACCCGCAAGATGCGCGACAGCGGTGTCAACCGATATCACAAGATCAAGATGCGATATCAGCGCTGCGGTGTCGGAAAAACCGTCAAGCTCGTGGCCGAAATGAATGATGTCAGCGCTTTCCCTAAGCGTCGCCGTATCCGTCGCGCCAACCTCTTTTTGCAGGCTGACAAATGTCGCGTCGACGTCCAGGAGCGGCAACAGACAACGCAGATCGATCGACCGTTCACGATCCCTGATGTGTTTTGAGTTGCCCGCCCAGGCAATTCCGATCCTCGGGCGTCGTTTCGCCGGAATCCGGGTACCCCATTTGAGCAACGCCTGATCCGACGCGCGCAGATAGGGCATGGCGGACGGGATCGTTTCAAGCTGCGTACGAAATGCCAGCGGCAGGCTGAGAAGAGAACATTGCAAGTCGAAGTCAGGCAAAGGATTGCCTTTGGCCGTGACCCGCGTGGCGCCAGCGAGGCCGGTCAAAAGGTCCCGAAGCGGCTGCTCGACCTCGAGAACAACACGCGCGCCGCGCGCTGCGACCAGCGGCACATAGCGGCAGAATTGAATGGTATCGCCAAATCCCTGCTCGCTGTGAAGGAGGATCGTCTTGTCGGCGATCTTCTTGTCTCCGAGCCAGAGCGGTTGCGGGAAATCCCGCCTTGAAGGCCCCGTCGACGCGCCCTTGCGGCGCCACTCATATTCAATCCAGCCACGGCCGAAGTCACCGGTGAGAAGCAGCGACATGCTTCCGAAGAAATGCGCGTCGGCATGGTCGGGCCACAAGGCGATGGCGCGATCGTAGCTTGCCAGTGCTTCATCAAATCGCTTCAGACCATGCAGCGTGACGCCGCGATTGACCAGCGCATCGGCATAATCCGGCTGCTTTGCAAGCGCGCGATCATAACTTGCTAACGCCTCGTCGAGTTGCCCAAGCCTGTGCAGCGTGACGCCGCGATTGCTGAGCGCGGCAGCATGGTCCGATTGCACGGCAAGCGCGCGCTGATGGCTCGCCAGCGCTTCGCTGTACCGTTCCATATCATGCAAGGCGACCCCACGATTGGTGAGCGCCTCGACATGGTCCGGCTCCATGGCCAACGCGCGATCGTAGCTGTTCAGCGCCTCGGCGGATTGCTTTAGCTCGTGCAGCGTGACGCCGCGATTGACCAGCGCCTCGGCATAATCCGGGCGTACTGCAAGCGCGTGGTCGTAACTCCTCAGCGCTGCGTCATATTGCCTGAGATCATGCAGCGTGGCGCCCCGGCCGACGAGCGCCTCGACGTGATCCGGTTGCGAGGCAAGCGCCCGGTCATAACTCGCCAACGCTGCATCGTACCGCTCGAGTTTGTGCAATGCGATACCGCGGTTGGTGAAAGCCTCGACGTGAGCCGGCTGCAGCTTGAGCGCTTTGTCATAGCTCGTCAGAGCGTCCTCGTGTCGCTGCAGTTTGCCTAGCGTATTTCCGCGATTGACGA
>JGI24140J50213_10000548_pt1 | contig 17358 bp, 15 predicted proteins | sample BarGraIncu00222A_FD_50213 | JGI IMG/M metagenome (IMG submission 50213)
TATCTGGTGCGCGATATTGAAATGACTTGCCGTCAGTTGCTGCTCGATCACGGCGATGCCGGTGAAGATTCGGTCGGCACCGACGTCGCGATCAAGCATCTTGCGCCGACGCTGCTCGGGATGTCGGTCGAGATCACCGCCAAGGTGGCNGCGGTGGAAGGACGCAAAGTCTCCTTNGAGGTTTCGGCCAAGGACGATCTCGACCAGATCTGCACCGGAACGCATGGCCGTTTCGTGGTAGACGTCAACAAGACCGTCGAGCGCCTGAAGGCGAAGGCAGCCAAGCTCGCCTCCGCCAAATCGGGATAATCGATATGCCGGGCAAACCTACGCACGACGAACGAACCGTTGCGACCTATTGCTACCAGTGCGTCGCTGGGCCCGATCTATTGAAAGTGCGCGTCGAGGGTAATATTGCGACGGAGATAACGCCGAACTTCGATGCGGCGACCATCCACCCGGCGGGCGGCAAGGTCTGCGTCAAGGCGTTCGGGCTGGTGCAGAAGGCCTATAACCCACATCGGATTCTCTATCCGATGAAGCGGACCAACCCGAAAAAGGGCCGCAATGAAGACCCGGGCTTCGTGCGCATCTCCTGGGAAGAAGCTCTCACGCTGGTGGCCGACAGACTGAACGCCGCGCGCGAGGCCGGCCTCACCGACGAAACCGGCTACCCGCGCGTCGCCGCGAGTTTCGGCGGCGGAGGCACGCCGACCGCCTATATGGGGACGCTGCCGGCGTTCCTGTCGGCGTGGGGCCCGGTCGACATGAGCTTCGGCTCCGGGCAGGGCGTCAAGTGTTATCACTCCGAGCATCTCTACGGCGAACTGTGGCATCGCGGCTTCACCGTGTCGCCCGACACCCCGCTCTGCGAGTACCTGGTTTCGTTCGGCGCCAATGTCGAGGCCTCCGGCGGGGTCTGCGGCGTGAAGCGCCACGCCGACGCCCGCAAGCGCGGCATGAAGCGAGTGCAGATCGAACCCCATCTCTCGGTGACCGGNGCCTGTTCAGCTGAATGGATTCCGATCAAGCCGAAGACCGATTCGGCTTTTNTATTCGCGATGATCCACGTCTTCCTGCACGAGCATCCACGCGACCGGCTCGATATTCCCTTTCTGGAAGACCGCACGTCGTCGCCNTACCTCATCGGACCGAACGGCCTGTTCATGCGCGATGCGGTGACGCGCAAGCCGCTGATGATCNATAGCGCGACCGGCCGCGCGGTGCCGTTCGATACCGTCGGCATCGANCCGGCGCTGGAAGGGTCGTTTGTCNTCGACGGTATCGAGGTGGACGCCGACGAAGAGATCATTGCGCACAAGGCGGTCACGGTCTGCACGGCGTTCACGCAGCTCGTCGCGCATGTGAAGGACTATTCGCCGGAATGGGCGGCGGCGATCTGCGACGTGCCGGCCGCCACTATCCGCCGCATCGCTGACGAATTCCTGGCGCACGCGCGGGTGGGCGAGACGATCGAGATCGAAGGCATGACGCTGCCCTTGCGGCCGGTGTCGATTTCGCTCGGCAAGACCGTCAACAACGGCTGGGGCGGTTACGAATGCTGCTGGGCGCGCACGCTGATCGGCTGCCTGTGCGGCGCGCTCGAAGTGCCCGGCTCGACGCTGGGCACTACGGTCAGGCTTAACCGGCCGGCCGACAATCGCTGGTCGAGCGTCAAGCCGGGTCCCGACGGCTTCATGCAGTATCCGATGAACCCGACCAGCAAGAGCGAATGGATTTCGCGGCCAACGGCGCGCAGCGCGCACCGCACGCTGGTGCCACTGGTCGCCGATTCGGCCTGGAGCCAGGCGCTCGGCCCGACGCATCTGGCCTGGATGATGCAGAGCGAGGACTTCGACAAGCTGCCGGTGGCGACGCCGCCGGACGTGTGGTTTGTCTATCGCACCAATCCGGCGATTTCGTTTTGGGACACCAAGGCCGTCGGCGAGGCGATGGCGAAGTTTCCGTTCACCGTCTGCTTCGCCTATACGCGCGACGAGACGAACCACGTCGCCGACGTGCTGCTGCCGGACTGCACGGACCTCGAGGGCCTGCAGCTCTTGCGCATCGGCGGCACGAAATATGTCGAGCAATTCTGGGACTACCAGGGTTTCGCGCTGCGAGCGCCGGCGGTGCCGCCGCAAGGCGAGGCCAAGGATTTCACCTGGATCGCGACCGAGCTTGCGCAGCGCACCGGCCTGCTCGCAGCCTATAACGCGGCCATCAACCGCGGCGCCGCCGGCGTGCGGCTTTCCGGCAAGAGCTACGACTTCTCGCTCGCGCCGGAGGCCAAGCACGACGTCGAGACGATCTGGGACGCGAGTTGCCGCGCCGCCAGCGCCGAGATCACCGATGGCGCCGAATCGCAAGGGCTGGACTGGTTCCGCGAGCACGGTTTCCGCGTCAAGCCGTTTCCGCGGCTGCGATGGTACCTCTATCCCAAACTCGTCGAACAAAAATTGCGCTTCGAGCAGCCTTATCAGGAACAGTTGTTCCGCATCGGCAAAGAGCTCGGCCACCGTCTACACGAGCAGGGCATCCATTGGTGGGACAANCAGCTTGCAGAATACGAGCCGCTGCCGCGCTGGCACGACCTCAACGTCTTGTGGGAAAACGCGCTGGCCAAGCATTATTCGGTGCGCATCGCCGATTACCCGTTCTGGCTGATCACCGCCCGCAGCATGCAGTACTCCTGGGGCGGCAATGTCGGCATCCAGATTATCAAGGAAGTGGCGGACAACGTCGCCGGTCACGGCAGCGTCGTCATGAATCATGCCGCGGCCGAGCGGCTTGGGATCGCCGACGGCGACCTCGTGGAGGTGCGCTCCCCGCTCAACGACACCAAGGGTCGGGTGATGCTGTGCGAGGGCATCCGTCCCGATACGCTGTTGATGATCGGCCAGTTCGATCACTGGGTGACGCCCTATGCTAAGGATTTCCACGCCCCCAGCATGAACGCGCTGATGCCGATGCTGCTCGATCTGACCGACGCGACCGGGTCGAGCGCCGATCTGGTCAAGGTCAAGATCACGCGGCTGGAGGCGGCGTCATGACCCGTTGGGCGATGGTCGCCGATCTCGAACGCTGCGTCGGGTGTCAGACCTGCACGGCAGCCTGCCGGCACGCCAACGCCACCTCGCCGGCCGTGCAGTGGCGCAAGGTGCTCGATATCGAAGCCGGCGCCTATCCGAATGTCAGCCGCATTTTCGTTCCGGTTGGCTGCCAGCACTGCGCCGATCCGCCCTGCATGCATGTCTGCCCGACCACGGCGACGCGCCAGCGCGCGGACGGCATCGTGACGGTCGATTACGATCTGTGCATCGGCTGCGCCTATTGCGAGATCGCATGNCCCTATCAGGCGCGCTTCCTCGTGCATAAGCCNCATTTTGCTTTCGANGCGGAGATGCAGAACGAGGCTGAGCGNGCCGATCCGGCCCGCTTTGGCGTGGCGCAGAAATGCACGTTCTGCTCCGACCGGGTCGATTTCGGCCTCGCGAACGATCTCANGCCGGGCATCGATCCGCGCGCGACACCGGCTTGCGTCAATTCCTGCATCGCCGACGCGCTNCATTTCGGCGACGTTGACGACCCGGACAGCAACGTCTCGCGCCTGTTGCGCGAGCAGCGCAGCTTCCGCATGCATGCGGAGCTCGAAACCGATCCGGGTTTCCATTATCTCTACGGCAANGCGAACGGCGAGGAGCAGGAGTCAGTTCGGCCAGCGGCGGACTCCGCGACGGCCGGCGGGCAAATTCGTACGCGCGGCGTCGAGCCTTCGCTGCAAAAGCATTGGGACTGGAAGGCGGCGTCCAATTTCATGTGCGGCGGCGCCGGCAGCGGATTGTTCATATTCACCGCGCTCGCCAGCCTTTGGTATGACGACCTTGTGCCGTTCGGCTGGGCCGCTCTCGGGATCGTTGTGCTCGGCCTGTCCATTTTGATGCTCAAGATCGGGCGGCCGCTGCGATTCATCTACGTGCTGCTGCAACCGCAACGCTCCTGGATGACGCGAGAAGCCTGGATCGCGGCCGCGTGGTTCCCGCTGGCGGCGCTGGCGCTGTGGTTCAAATGGCCCGCGTTGTTGATCGCGGCGGCAGGCTTCGCCGTCCTGTTCCTGTGCAGCCAGGCGATGATNCTGCAGGCCGCCAAGGGCATTCCGGCCTGGCGCATCGCCTGGGCCGTGCCGCTGATTGTTGTCACCGGCCTTGCGGAAGGCAGCGGCCTGTTCCTCGCCGCCACCGCTCCATTTGCCGCGCTGCAGCCGCTGGCGAAGACGGTCGCCGTTATCGCGGTTATTCTGGCCATGCTGCGCGGCGGGATATGGCGATCCTATCTTGCGGCGCTTAAAACCAGGGGCGCGCCCACCGGCGCGCTTGCGGTGCTCTATGGCTATCGGCCGTGGTTCTTTGCGATCGGCCTCGCTTTGCCATTGGTGCTGATCGTCGCCGGATTTGCGGTGGCAACGGCGGCCGNGCCATTGTTCGCGATGGCCGGTCTCTGCATCACGGCCGCCGGCGTCGCCTTCAAANTCATTCTTGTCACACGCGCAGCCTTCAATCAGGGTTTNGCGCTCGTCCACACGCCGGTGCGCGGGTCGGGCTATGCCGGACCNGCGGTCAAGCCGGGCTGGTCGCTATCGTGAGGGAACGGTCGAAGCGGGAGGACTTGCCATGAGCACACAGACGTCAACCCAGGCGTCGGAAAAAAACTTCATGTTTGATCCCGACGCTGAGACGATGCCGCGCGAGGCGCTGACCGCGCTGCAGACGGCGCGCCTGAAACAGACGCTCGAATGCGTTTACGCGAACGTTCCGCATTATCGCAAGAAGTTCGACGCGGCGGGCGTCGGTCCGGCCGACTTCAAATCGTTGTCCGACATCGTCCGCTTCCCGTTCACGGTGAAGACCGACCTGCGCGACAATTATCCATTCGGCATGTTCGCCGTGCCGCGCGAGCAGCTCTTGCGCCTGCACGCCTCGTCGGGAACGACCGGCAAGCCGACCGTGGTCGGCTATACCAAGGGCGACCTCGATACCTGGGCGGATCTGATGGCGCGCTGTTTCGCCTGCGCCGGCGCGCTGCCCGGCGACATCGTGCACAACGCTTACGGCTACGGCCTGTTCACCGGCGGCCTCGGGGCGCATTACGGGGCGGAGCGGCTCGGCTGCACGGTGGTGCCCATTTCCGGCGGCGGCACCGAACGGCAGGTGACATTGATCAACGATTTCAAGGCCAGCGTGTTGTGCGCCACGCCGTCCTACGCGCTCAATATCGCCGAGATCGCGCGNAAAATGGGCGTCGACCTCGCGCAATCGTCGCTGCGCATCGGCCTGTTCGGGGCGGAACCGTGGAGCGACGCCATGCGCCGCGACCTCGAGGCCCGGCTCGGGCTCAAGGCGGTTGATGTCTACGGTCTGTCCGAAATCATGGGGCCGGGCGTCGCCTGCGAATGTCATGGCGTCCAGTCCGGGCTGCATGGCTGGGAGGATCATTTCCTGTTCGAGACCATCGATCCGGAAACGATGCAGCCGCTGCCGCTGGGCTCGACCGGCGAATTGGTCATCACGACCTTGACCAAAGAAGCGCAGCCGATGATCCGCTACCGCACGCGCGACATCACGCGGCTGAGCAAGCAGCCCTGCGCCTGCGGCCGCACGCATGTGCGGATCTTAAGGGTCACCGGCCGCAACGACGACATGCTCATCATCCGCGGCGTCAACGTCTATCCCTCGCAGGTGGAAGCCGTGTTGGTCGGTTTCCCGGGAATCGCGCCGCACTACCAGATCGTGCTGACGCGCGAAGGCGCGCTCGATGCGATGACCGTCGAGGTCGAGCTGGCGCCGGGTTTTGCCGGCGATCGCTTCGGCAAAGCCGAAGAAGTCACGCACCACATCAAGTCGATGATCGGCGTGACCTGCAAGGTCGTGGTCAAGGCGGAAGGCGAGGTGCCGCGCTCGCAAGGGAAAGCGGTGCGGGTCATCGACCGGCGCAACAAGGCGAGTTGATCGCGCGGATTTCAGTTGCGGCAACAGCCGGCGCGGAGCCGAACGGTCCGTCTTATTCCTGCGACACCGGCGGATCGAGATCGTCGGCCCAATTCTTGCTTGGCTTGGGATAGCGTTGCAGCAGCCGATGCACGAGCTGGACGTGCTCAGCCTCTTCTTCGACCAGTTCCGCCGCCAGCGTCTTGACCTTGGGATCCTTGGTGTTTTCCACGATCGAGGTGAAGTAAGCGAGCGCGCGCTCCTCGCCGGCGAGCGAGAGCTGCAAGGCGTGCCACGGCGTCATCATGTAGTGGGCGGAACCGAGGTCGGCCTCTTCCGGGCTCTCGCTTTTCTCGAATTTCGCGATTTCGCGCGCGCGGGCGGCGACGTCGAAATCGCCGGCCATGCGGCGGATTTCCTCGCCGTGGATGCCCTCGGCGCGGGCCAGATCGCGGAAGATCTTGACCAAGTCCGGGTTGTTGTGGGTTTCCATCTGGTCGGCCAGCAGCTTGTAGCGGTCGACCGCGTCGATCTCGATCTGGTAGGCGACCGCCAAGAGATCGTTGAGGTTGGCGACTTTAGGGGTGCCCGCTGTCTTGCTCATAGCTCGAAGTCCTTCTCTAACTCGGACAGGTCGATATTGGTTGCGCCGGCCGCGGGCTGATAGGGCGTGCGCGTGCCGCGGTACAGAATGCCGATGTTGAAACCGTCGTCGGTCATCAGGCGGCGCGCCGCCTTGCCCTGATCCGAGGTCTCGGTGACCGGGGCCGGGTGCACCTGGTCCTTCCACGCTTTTTCGTCGGGGCGGAAGGTCACGCAGGGGCTGAGGATTTCGATGAACGAGAACCCCGGATGCTTGATCGCTTCCGCCAGCACGTCGGCGGTCTGGTTGGGGTCGCCGGAGAAGCAGCGGGCAATGAAGTTCGCCCCCGAGGCGAGCGCGACCACCAGCGGATGGAACGGCCGCACCCGGGTTCCGCCGGGCGACAGCGCGGTGTCGAACTCCGGCTCGGTCGTCGGCGAGGGCTGTCCCTTGGTCATGCCGTAGATGTGGTTGTCCATGACGACGTAGGTCATGTCGATGTTGCGCCGGCAGGCGTGCAGGAAATGGTTGCCGCCGATCGAGTAGCCGTCGCCGTCGCCGCTCGCTACCACGACGGTCAAGTCGGGCCGCGTCACTTTCAGTCCGGCGGCAAGCGCCAGCGAACGGCCGTGCACGCCGTGGAAGCCGTAGCAATTGGTGTAGGCGGGAATGCGCGATGAGCAGCCGATGCCGGAGATCACGGCAATCTGCTCGGGCGGCAGGCCCAATTGCGCGAAGGCGCGGCCAAACGACATCAGCACGTGATAATCGCCGCAGCCGGGACACCAGATCGGCTTCACGTCGGATTTATAGTCGGCTTGTTTGTAGGCGACGCTCGACATGGGTTATCTCCAAACCGCGATGGCGCGATGGATTTCGCCGGCGGTGATCGGCAACGGCCCGGGGCGATTGAACACACGCACCGGCGCCGGCAGGTCGTAATGGGCGCGCAGGAATTTGTTGAACTGGCCGCCGTGCGTTTGCTCGACCACCAGTATGCGTTTGACGCCGGCAAGGGCGGCCGCCATCCGTTCCGGCAGGACCGGCGCCAGCAGGCGCGGCGCAACCATGCGGGCGTCGATTCCATCGGCGGCCGCAAGGGCGACTGCTTCGCGCGCGGCGCCGGTGAGCGAACCCCAGGTGATGACCGCGAGATCGCCGGCGCCTTCCACGCTCGCCCAATGGTCGCCGAAGTTGAAGCGGTCGAGCTTGTCGCGCCGCTTGTCGAGTTGGGCCAGATGATCGGCGGCGCCGCTGGTCGGGGTCGCGCGCTCGGAATGGGTGAGACCGTCGGCGGTGTATTGACCGCCGCGCGTTCCCGGAATCGCCATCGGCGACACGCCATTGGCCGTCATGGCGTGGCGCATGTAGNGGCCGGAAATTTCGCTGGCGATGCTGCGTGCGCCGATGAACGCGACGTCGGCNGGCCGTTCGATGGCCGCGCGCGACTGTCCCATGAATTGGTCGGACAGAATGATGGCCGGGGCTTGCAATGCTTCGGCGAGATAGGTCGCCCATTGCGTCGTGAACACGCAATCGCCGACCGATTGCGGCGCCAGCACGAGGTGCGGCGCGTCGCCGTGCATGCCGTAGATGGCTATATTCAGGTCGCCCTGCTCGGATTTGGTTGGAATGCCGGTCGACGGTCCACCGCGCATGACATCCACCACCACGATGGGGATCTCCGCCGAGGTGGCGAGGCCGAGCGCTTCGATCATCAGCGAGAGTCCGGGGCCGGAGGTTGCCGTCAACGCCGGCGTGCCGCCGTAGGAGGCACCGATGATCATGTTGATGGCGGCGAGCTCGTCTTCGGCTTGCAGCAGCGTCCCGCCGACTTTGGTCAGGTTCGGCGCCAGCCATTCGAGAATTTCGGTCGCCGGCGTGATCGGATAGGCGGCGGCAAAGCGGATGCCGCCGCGGATGGCGCCAAGCGCGGTCGCCTCGTTACCCGACAGCAGCCAGCGGCGAGCTTTGCTCGGCTTTGGCGCGGCGAGTTGCACGCCGAAATCGATGCCGGCGGCGGCGCCGAAGCCGACCTTGATGCCGGCGAGACTCGCCTCGATGGCGGCCGGCCCCTTGTCGGCCAGGCGTTTCGCGATCGGTGCGAAGGCCTGCTCGACGGTAAAACCCAGCAGCCGGCCGGCAATGCCGAGCGCGATCATGTTGGGGCGTCCGTCCGGGATGGCCTTGGCCATCTCCTTCATCGGGATTTCAACGACGCGGGCGCCGGATTGCGTTACCATCGGNGGCAAGTCACCGCCGCGCGGATCGCTGATCACTAAAGTTTGATTGNCGGCCTTGATTTCGGCGCCGAAACGGTGGGCGTTCAGCCAATCGATTCCGATCATGAGGTCGAACCGGTCNGGCAGACTTTCGACANGGTCGACGGCCAGGCGCAGCAGCCCTGCCGCTTCACCGCCGCGGATCTGCGGGCCCATGGTGCGGGTAAACAGCCCTTGCCAGCCTGCGGCGGCGGCCGTTTCCAGCAGGGAATCCACGGTGGTCAGCGCGCCGGCGCCCCCGCTGCCAATGATCGCGATCGAAATACTCCGCGAGGCTGCCATGGCCGTTGTCCTCTGATTAGAGCCCATTCCACGAGCATCCGGCTCCAATGTGTATTTAAGTACTAGAATGCGTTTATTTGCCTTTCCTTGACCTTGATCAAGGAAGTCCACCGGTCGGCGACCGAAGAATGAAGCCTAAGGCCGCGTACGGGTCCGGCGACGGGCTTAACGGTCATTCTGGAGGGCAACCCGATGGGCGCCAAGCCAATTCGTTGGATGATGACGGGCGCTGGCAAGCCTTTTGTGCCGATGGAGTTCGACATCGGCACGCTCGCCCCCGACGAAGTCCTGGTCGAAATCGCCGGCTGCGGGGTCTGCCACACCGATCTTGGCTATTATTACGACGGCGTGCGCACCAAGCACGAGCTGCCGCTGGCGCTCGGGCATGAGATCAGCGGTCATGTCGTCGACACCGGCACGGATGCGCTCTGGTACACCGACCGCGCGGTTATTATTCCCGCGGTGATCCCGTGCGGGCACTGCGACGTCTGCCAGCGCGGCAAGGCGACGATCTGCCCGAACCAGAAGATGCCGGGCAACGACATTCAAGGCGGCTTTGCCACGCACATTGTCGTGCCGTCGCGCGGGCTGTGTGTGGTCGACGAGCGCCGTCTGGCCGGCGTAGGGATCGACCTGGCCGATCTTTCGGTGATAGCGGATGCCGTGACCACGCCCTACCAGGCNGTCGTGCAGGCCGGTGTCACCAAAGGCGATCTGGTCATCGTCAACGGCGTCGGCGGCGTCGGCGGCTATGCCGTCCAGATCGCGGCCGCCATGGGCGGCGTCGTTGTCGCGATTGACGTGAACCCGGACAAACTTGCCGCCATTACCGGGCAGGGCGCCGCGCTCACGCTGAATTTCAAGCAGATGTCGGCGCGCGACCTCAAGGCCGCCATCCAGGCCTTCGCCAAGGAACACGGGCTACGCCAGACCGAATGGATCATTTTCGAATGTTCCGGCACCAAAGCCGGCCAGGAGACGGCCTTCAGTCTGCTCAATCATGGCGCGACGCTCGCCGTCGTCGGCTTCACCATGGACAAGGTCGAGGTGCGGCTCTCGAACTTGATGGCCTATCACGCGCGCGCGATCGGAAACTGGGGCTGTCCGCCCGAACTTTATCCGGCGGCCTTGGAACTGGTGATGACCGGTCGCGTCAAGGTCACGCCCTTCGTCGAAAAGCATCCCCTCAGCGAGATCAATCAGGTGTTCGAAGCGGTACACGCCGGCGCGATCAAGCGCCGCGCCGTTCTCGTTCCCACACCGTCAGGAGCAACGCCATGACCGCTGATGCAGCGCGCGTCATCGCCAAACAAAATTTCGAAGCCAAAGATCACAATCTCGTCGCCGAGCAGGCGCGCGAGGCGATCTCGAAGGGTGTGCACTACGAGAAACGTCCGGTGAAGGGAACCGACGGCAAGCCGGTGGCCGGGCTGTTCAACGCCTGGATCACGCTCGACAACCCCAGCCAATTCAATTCCTACACCACCGACATGGTGAAGGCGACCATTCTGGCCTTCCGCGCCGCGAGTGCGGCGCGCGATGTCGTCGCGGTGGTGTTCACCGGCGCCGGCGACAAAGCCTTTTGCACTGGCGGCAACACCAAGGAATATGCCGAGTATTACGCCGGCAATCCGCAGGAATACCGCGGCTATATGCGGCTGTTCAACGACATGGTCTCGGCCATTCTCGGCTGCGACAAGCCGGTGGTTTGCCGCGTGAACGGCATGCGCATCGGCGGCGGCCAGGAAATCGGCATGGCCTGCGACTTCTCGATCGCGCAGGACCTCGCGCGCTTTGGTCAGGCCGGCCCCAAGCACGGCTCGGCGCCGATCGGCGGCGCGACCGACTTTCTCCCCTACATGATCGGCTGCGAACAGGCGATGGTTTCCGGCCTGCTGTGCGAGCCGTTCTCGGCGCATAAAGCCTATCGTCTCGGCGTCATCGGCGAGATCGTGCCAGCGCTGAAAGTCGACGGCAAATTCGTCGCCAATCCCACCGTCACCACCGACCGTTACCTCGACGAGTACGGCCGCATCGTGCACGGCGAGTTCAAGACCGGCGCGGCCGCCGCCGAAGGCCACGCGCTCTTGAAGCGCGGCTCTATCGATCTCAGCCTGCTCGACGAGAAGGTCGAGGCGCTGTGCACCAAACTGCTCTACACCTTCCCGGAATGCACGACCAAGACCGTCGAGGAGTTGCGTAAGCCGAAGCTCGTTGCGTGGAACGCCAACAAGGAAAACTCGCGCGACTGGCTGGCTCTCAACATGATGACGGAAGGACGCGCGGGTTTCCGCGCCTTCAATGAAGGCACGCGCGAGACCGGGCGGGAAATCGATTTCGTGGCGCTGCGCCGCGCTCTTGCCGCCAACACGCCCTGGAGCGACGAACTCACCGAAAGCATCATGCCGCGGGCGAGGTCTTAAGTGGTGGATCAACCCCTCAAGATCTGGCACGAGGCGGACGGGCGCTTGCTGCGCCTGCGGCTGAATAAGCCGAAGGCCAACCTAGTCGATGCTGCCATGATCGCGGCGCTCGATAATGCGCTGGCCGAGCATCTCGGCAACGCCCAGCTCGGCGCCGTGCTCATCGATGCCGAGGGGCCGCATTTCAGTTTCGGCGCCAGCGTCGAGGAACATCTGCCGGCGCAATGCGCCGCCATGCTGGCAGGGCTGCACAGACTGATCCTGCGCATGGTGGAATCGCCAGTGCCGCTGTTGGTGCCGTGCACGGCCAATGCCTCGGCGGCGGGCTTGAACTCGCGCTTGGCGGCCATCTCATCTTCGTCGCCCCCGACGCCAATCTCGGCCAGCCGGAAATGAAGCTCGGCGTGTTCGCGCCGGCCGCCTCATGCCTGTTGCCGGAACTGATTGGCCCGCAGCGCTCGCTCGATCTGCTGCTGTCCGGGCGCAGCATCACCGGCGCGCAAGCGGCGGCCATCGGCATCGCCCATGAAGCGGCCGCCGATCCGGAACATGCCGCGCTCGCCTATTTCGAAGAGCATCTCAAGCCGAAAAGCGCGAGTTCCTTGCGCCTCGCCGTCAAGGCGGCGCGGCTCGATTACGTCGCCCGCGTCAAGGACAAGATCCGCGCCGTCGAGCGGCTTTATCTCGACGAACTCATGGCCACGCACGACGCGGTGGCGGGTCTCGAAGCTTTTATCGCGAAGAGGTCGCCACAATGGCAACACCGTTGAACGCTCCGGCTACGGCCGACATCATCGCACGCGCAACCGCGCTGTTCGAGGATCTGTCCTTCACGTCCGCGCGCGAATGGAAAGCCGCCAAGCCCGGCCGCAAAGTGATCGGCTACATGCCGATCTACGTGCCGCGCGAACTCATCCACGCGGCAGATATGCTGCCGCTCGGCATCGTGGGCGGCGGCGATCAGCTCGAGGTCATCCACGGCGACGCATATTACCAGAGCTACATCTGCCGCATCCCGCGCTCGACCATCGAACTCGGCGTGTCCGGCCGCATCGATTTCGTCGACGGCATGCTGTTCCCGTCGATCTGCGACGTGATCCGCAATCTGTCCGGCATGTGGAAGATGATGTTCCCCCAAGTCTATTCGCATTATTTCGACGTGCCGCAGAACTATCGGGACGACATCGGCGGAAATTTCTACGTCAACGAACTGGCCGAGCTGCGCCACGACCTCAGCGAGCTGCGTGGCAAGCCGATCACCGACGACGAGCTTCGGCACTCGATTAAGGTCTACAACGAAAACCGCCGCCTGGTGCGCGATCTCTACGACTTCCGGGCGGAGAAACCGTGGCAGGCGCCCGCGGCGGAAGTCTATCTCATGGTGCGGGCCGGCCTCGTGCTCCCGGTCGAAGAACACACCGTCATGCTGCGCGACTATCTTGCCGCGGCGCGCGCCGAGGAACGGCCGATGCGTGACAATTGCCGCATCGTGCTGACCGGCATGTTCTGCGAACAGCCGCCGCTCAATTTGATCAAGTCGCTCGAATTGTCCGGCTGCTACGTGGTGGACGACGATCTGCTGCTGGTCACCCGCTGGCTCATCGGCGACGTCGAGACCGCGGGCGATCCGCTGGTCAATCTTTCCTCCGCCTTCTTGCATCACTCCGAATCGACGGCGGCCAAGTACGAACCCAATCAGAAGGAAAAGGGCCAGCACCTGGTCCGCGCGGTCAAGCGCACCAACGCTGAAGGCGTGATCTTCGCCGCGCCCAGCTTCTGCGATCCGGCGCTGCTGGAGCGGCCGATGCTGCAGCACGTGCTCAAAGATGCCGGCATCCCCTACATCGCGTTCAAATACGCCGAAAATTCCGGCCAGATGCAGCCGATCAGGGAACAGGCCGGCACCTTCGCCGATTCAATCAAACTGTGGAGCGCAGCATGACGACGCAGACAAAGATTGTCACCTCCCGCGCTCCGGTAAAGGAGGCCGTCAAGGATGCTTCCATGGTGAAGCAGAAGGAGATGATGGCCGCGCATTACGATCGGCTGACCAGCGCACCTGAGACCGGCGACAAGGTGGCGGCCACCTTCGTGCCCGGTAATCTCAATGAACTGCTCATGTGCTTCGACCTCCTGAACAATCTGCCGGAGGTTAATGCCATCCAGAACGGGCTGCGCCGCGTCAGCGGCAGTTACGTGCTGGAAGCCGAGAAGATCGGCCATTCGGAGGACGTCTGCACCTATGTGAAGTCGGACATCGGCATGATGGCCAAGGGCAATCTCGCACCCAACGGCAAGAAATTTCCTAATCCCGATGTGCTGCTGCTGTCCTATACCGGCTGCTTCACCTTCATGAAGTGGTTTGAGCTCCTGCGCGAGCAGTACAAGTGCGAGACGATCATGTTGCATACGCCTTACATGGGCGACGGCAAGATCACCAAGAACATGACCGACTACATGGTGAAGCAACTGAAGGAAGAGGTCATTCCCACGCTCGAGCGCGTTTCCGGGGTGAAGTTCGACATCGACCGGCTGCGCGAATACCTGAAGAAGTCGACCAAGGCCGAGGACGATCTCGTTCGCGTGCTGCAAAGCGCCAAGTCCAAACCGTCGCCGATCGACGCTTATTTCGGCGGCATCTATTACATCGGGCCGATCTTCGGCGCCTTCCGCGGCACGCAAGACGCGGTCGATTATTATAAGTTTCTGCGCGAGGAGGTCGAAGACCGCATGGCCAAGGGCCTCGGACCGGTCACCCCCGATGGCGACATGGGCAAAGAGAAATATCGCCTGGTCGTCGAGGGACCGCCCAATTACACCAGCTTCCGGCAGTTCTGGAAAATGTTCTACGACGAAGGCGCGGTCGTCGTCGCCTCGAGCTACACCAAGGTCGGCGGCGTCTACGATTTCGGCTTCCGCCACGATCCAGACAAGCCGCTGGAGACGCTGGCCGAATATTGCCTCGGCGTCTACACCAACCGCAGCCTGCCGATGCGCATCGACATGTTGGTCAATTATATCAATGAATACGAGGCGGACGGCCTGCTGATCAACTCAATCAAGAGCTGCAACAGTTTCTCGGCCGGCCAATTGCTGATGATGCGCGAGGTCGAGAAGCGCACCGGCAAGCCGGCCGCGTTCGTGGAATCCGACCTGGTCGATCCGCGCTATTTCTCGGCGGCCAACATCAAGAACCGTCTGGAGAGCTATTTCCAGATGGTCGATCAGAAACGCGCCGGCGTGGACGCGGCGGCTTGAGGAGGAAGGCATGAAGACTTTCGTCGGCATCGACCTTGGTTCGACGACGACTAAGGCTGTCCTCCTCGACGAGGATCGCAAAGTGATCGGCCACGGCATCACCAATTCGCGCTCGAACTACGCGACTGCCGCGCGCGTGGCCAGTCAAGAGGCGCGCGTCGACGGGCAGTTCACGCTGTTCCGGCGGGCGCTTACCGCCGCCCATGGGCTGATCGACCTCGACACGTTCCTCGGCACGCTCGAGCGAGCCTTTCGTCTCGAGCAGTTTCTCGAACAGCTCGACGATCTCGAGCAGACCTGCATCAGCCAAATCCAAGGTGAGCGCTTCGCCAAGGTCGCGTCCGGTGTGAAGGATTCGCTCGGTGAGGTTTTCCGGCGGTTGCGCACGGAGGCGCCCGAGCTTTATGCGCCTGGCGCCAAGCGCAAATCCGATTTCTTCCGGGACATTGCGGGATCGCGCTACCATGCCCATGCCGAAGAGGTCGCGCGCGGTGCGAACCTTCCCTATGACCTGCTGCTCAACGTCTACGATAAATCGATCATCGAGGTGGAAAACCGGCCGCCGGCGGGCGAGCTGAGCGACAAATTCCGCCGCGCACTCGGGCGTGTGCTGAAAACGGACGATTCGGTTAAATCGGCGGCGGCCGACATTCAGAAGATGATCGAGGATGCGCTCGCCGTCGATTTGGAGGAGACCTACCTGGTCGGCACCGGCTATGGCCGGGTGACGCTGCCGTTCTCCAAGGAGCATATCCGCTCGGAGATCCTCTGCCACGGCCTCGGCGCCCACTTGATGTATCCGCAGACCCGCACCGTGCTCGACATCGGCGGTCAGGACACCAAGGGCATCCAGATCGACGAGCACGGGATCGTCGCCAACTTCCAGATGAACGACCGCTGTGCAGCCGGTTGCGGGCGTTATCTCGGTTACATCGCCGACGAAATGAACATGGGCCTGCACGAATTGGGCCCCATGGCCATGAAGTCGGACAAGCCGGCGCGCATCAACTCGACCTGCACCGTGTTCGCCGGCGCCGAATTGCGCGACCGGCTCTCGCTCGGCGAAAAGCGCGAAGACATCCTGGCCGGGCTGCACCGCGCCATCATCTTGCGCGCGATCTCCATCATCTCGCGCTCGGGCGGGGTCACCAATGAATTCACCTTCACCGGCGGCGTTGCCAAGAACGAGGCCGCGGTGCGCGAGCTGAGGAAGGTGATCAAGGAGAATTACGGCGACGTCGTCATCAACATCAACCCGGATTCGATCTACACCGGCGCCCTCGGCGCCGCGGAGTTCGCGCGGCGAGCGCATTCGGGGCAGGCGGACGGGAGCGAAGCATGACCATCGCGGCAGGAATCGACATCGGCACCAGCACCATCAAGGCGGCGCTGTTCAAGGTCGAGAACGGCAAGGAAACCTGGCTGTCGCGCTACGTGATGCGCATCCGGCAACGCGACCCCATGGAGCTGGCGCGCGTCGCCTATGACGCCGTGCTGNAAGACGCGAAACTTAAGCCCGAAGACGTCAATTACGTTGCCACCACGGGCGAAGCCGAGAGCGTGCCGTTCCATACCGGCCATTTCTATTCAATGACGACGCACGCCCGCGGCGCCATCTACCTCGACCCGGAATCGCGGGCGGCGCTCGACATCGGCGCGCTGCACGGCCGTGCCATCCAGATCGATGGGCGCGGCAAGGTGCTCAGCTACAAGATGACCAGCCAGTGCGCATCGGGCTCCGGCCAATTCCTCGAGAACATCGCCCGCTATCTCGGCATCGCGCAGGAAGAGATCGGAACGCTGTCGAGCCAGGGCGATAATCCCGAGGTCGTGAGCAGCATCTGCGCCGTGCTGGCGGAAACCGACGTGATCAACATGGTTTCGCGCGGTATTACGACGCCGAATATCCTGAAGGGCATCCATCTTTCGATGGCGGCCCGGCTCTCCAAGCTGTTGAAATCGATCGGGGTGGTCGATGGCGCGGTGATGGTGACCGGCGGGCTCGCCCTCGACAAAGGTCTGGTCGCCGCGNTCGAAGANGATATCTCGCACATCAAGGACATGANCGTCGCGGTCCGCAGCCATCCGGATTCGATGTATGCCGGCGCGATNGGCGCNGCCTTGTGGGGCGCNTTCCGTTTCGAAAAACTTGCCACCACCGGCCGCGTGCCGAAGGCGGCATGAGAATATGAGGAGATAACGCTATGGCCCTGTTGATCAACGATGCCTGCACGGCGTGCGATGCTTGCGAGCCGGTGTGCCCGAACAAGGCGATCACCGCCGGCAATCCGATGTACGTCATCGATCCGCTGAAATGCACCGAGTGCGTGGGCGCCGAGGATGAACCGCAGTGCAAGCTGGTCTGTCCGGCGAATTGCATCGAGCCCAATCCGGACTGGAACGAATCGAAAGAGGAACTGCTCGCAAAATACGAGCAGTTGCACGGCTGACGTCAAAACTTCGATTTTAGTCTGGGTCCGTCCCATCAAGGAACTGCGATGAGCTTCACCAATCGGATCAGCCAAGCCCTGCACGACGAGCATGGC
>JGI24140J50213_10000549_pt1 | contig 17316 bp, 15 predicted proteins | sample BarGraIncu00222A_FD_50213 | JGI IMG/M metagenome (IMG submission 50213)
CCCTGCCGGCGCGGCGATGGCGCCCACCGACAAGTTCGACCTCGTGATCAAGGGCGGCGACGTGCTCGACCCCAGCCAGTCGCTGCGCGGCAAGCGCGACATCGGCATCCGCTGGGGCGTGGTGGAGGCCATCGAGCCGGAAATTCCGGCCGTCCGCGCGTTGAAGACGATTGATGCCGCCGGGAAACTGGTGACGCCCGGCCTGATCGATCTGCATTGCCATGTCTATCCCTACGGCTCGGCGATCGGCATTCCGGCCGATGAGCTGGTACCGTATCAATGCACGACCACGGTGGTTTCGGCGGGCGATGCCGGCGTCAATAATGTGGCTGCGCTGCGCCGCTACATCGTCGCGCAGACCCGCACGCGGATGTACGCGTTCCTGCATATCGCCAACAACGGATTGTCGGCGTTCCCGGTCGCCGAGCTATACAACATCGACAATGCGCAGGCGGAGGCCTGCGCCATGGCGCTGGCGGAAAATCCGGATTTCCTGATCGGCGTCAAGGTGCGGATGTCGGAGAACGTGATCTTCAAGCATGGCATCGAGCCCCTGAAGCGCGCGATCCAGGCCTGCGAGAGGTGCGGCTGGCCGGCGAAGATGATGGTGCATATCGGCGGCGTCGAAACCACCGAGTTGATGTCNAACATCCTNGANATGCTGAGGCCCGGCGATGTGCTGACCCATGCCTATTCCGGCGCGCCGAACATGGAAGGCGTGTTCACCAACATCGTCAAGGACGGCAAGCTGTTGCCGGCAGCACTCGCGGCCAAGCAGCGCGGCGTGATGTTCGATGTCGGCCATGGCGGTGGCAGCTTCGATTTCACGGTGGCGGAAATCGCAATTCCCGCCGGCTGCATACCGGACACCATCTCGTCCGACATGCACGTATTTTCGGGCAATTCGCCGGGCATTCCGTTCCTGCCGAACGTGATGAGCAAGTTCATGGCGATGGGCTATTCGCTGGAGCAGGTGGTGACCATGACGACCACCGCGCCGGCCCGGATCATCAACCGTGCGCCCCGGATCGGCACGCTTCAAATCGGCGCGCCCGCCGATGTTGCGATCATGGAGCTGGTGGAAGGCCCGGTGTCGTTCGTCGACACCCGCAACAACCGGCGTGACGGCAAGGCCTGGCTGAAGCCGGTTCAGACCGTGATCAACGGCGTGCCGTTCGGCCGCCCCTATCAAGCGCCGTTCTCGGTGCGGTGAAGGCTTGGATGGCACTTTCGGCGCTGGCATTGGTCGCCATAACCCGCGACGTCCGGATCGAGAGCGCCGCGGCAGCAACGAGTGCGCCGGCCGCGATCAAGGATGCCAGGCGAAAGTCCCCAAGCTGCTCGGAAAGGAAGCCGGCCAGCGTCGGCCCCACCATCTGACCAATGCCGAAACTCGCGGTCATTCGACCGAAGGCCTGGTGGGGATTTCCGGCGGACAATATTCGTGCAGCGATGAATCCGAGCGCTGTAAGGCCCATGAAAGTTCCACCCAACAGCAGCGCCGAAAAGCACACACCTGTGATGGTCACCCATTCGACGCTCGCGGCAACGCCAACGGCTTCGACAATGCATGCCACGGCAAAGGCGTTCATGGCACCGATCCGTTCGCCCAGCCGGGTCCAGATCGTAACAGACGGGATCGCGGCTAACCCGAAGAGTATCCAGACCCAGGGTTCGAGCACGCGTACTTCTTCCGTGAGTCGCACAATTGCCACGAGAAACGTCGTCGTGATGACATAGCCGAAACCGAACAACCCGTAGGCCACGGCCATCATGCCTATCCCGGAAGGGCCGGTGCGAGATGCCACCGGTTTTGACGATACGGCGACGTCGGATGCTGCCGGAATCAGCATCGCGGCAACGACCGTAACCACTATTGAGATTGAACCCGAACCAATCCACAGGCTGCGCCATCCCGCACCCGACGCCAGCATTGCGGAGACTGTAACGGCCGAGATCATGATACCGAAGCCCACGCCGGCGAAGTGGATGGCCGACAGCGACGCGCGTCCCGATAACGAAAGACGCTCGAGCACCAGGGTTGATGCACACACGATCACGAAGGCGCTTGCGATACCGCCGGTGAAGCGAAGACCGGCGAACGAGGCGATATCAGACGGTACCGCCATGGCACCTGTCGAGACGGCGCTGATTGCCAATGCGGTCAGAAGCCAGAACCTTGGCCGGCGCATCACGAACGGCAGGCCGGCGAGCAGTGCTCCAACGAAATAGCCCAGAAAGTTTGCCGACGCGATCAGCCCCGCGTCGGATTTGCTCCAGCCGAGCGCGCCAAGCATGGCCGGGAGGATCGGCGTATAGACAAAGCGGCCGATGCCAAGTGCGGCGGTCATCGCCGCCAGTCCGCCGAATGCCAGCGCTACCGAGCGGTCTCGTTGCATGATGTCGTCTGCCCTAGTTGCCTTGCGGCAGGCTAGAGCAAGTCGAATCGCGTGCGGTAATGGTTTGATGAGATGGCCGCTATCGCATGCAGCGATGGCGAACGGATTTATTCCGCGGCTACAGTCGTCAGAGCCGGCCGGGCCATGTCCATGAAGGCGCGAAGGGCGCTTGAGGTAAAGGCTTCGCGATGTCGGATGAAGACGGTCTCGACCTGTCCCTCGTCATTCGGCAAGGGATGAACGCGAAGGCGTCCGCGCTCCCAGATTGACCCAAGCAGTGCTCTCGGCAGCAAGGTCACGCCAACGCCGGCGCTGACACAGGCAATGATGGCTTGGATCGTGCCAAACTCGAGTTGCCTCACGCCGACAATGCCGCGCCGAGCCAGCATGGCTTCGAGTTGCAGGCGATAGGAGCAGCCTGCCTTTAATACCACGATTTTCAGGTCCGGCTTGCGGCTCAGGGCCTCGAAGCTGGTAATGGCAGGGGCGGTCAGGATCACGAGTTCTTCCCGGACGAATGGCTCGACCTGCAGGTCCGGATGATTGGCCGGGCCGCAGACGTAGGCGCCATCGAGCTGCCGATCGAGAACCTGCTCGACCAGTTCGCAGGTCGTTCCCGTCTTCAAGGATAAGTCGACCGCCGGATGGGCTGCCACATAGGCGGCAAGAACCGGCGACAAATGCAGGGCCGCCGTCGTATCGAGCGAGCCGATCGTCAACACCCCTGAAGGCGTTCCCTCGTCGGCCACCGCGCGCCTGGCGTCGTCGAGCAGGCGTGCGGCGCGGGCCGCGAATGGGAGAAGCCGCCGGCCGGCGGCTGTCAGCGTGACCCCTCGATTGGTTCGCTCGAACAAGGCGAACCCGACTTCATCCTCCAGCGATTTGATCCGCGCGGTGACGTTGGATTGCACCGTGTTGAGTTCAAGCGCAGCCTTGCTCATGCTGCCCGTGCTTGCCACGGATTGGAACATCCGAAGGTCGGCAGCATCCATCTCACACGCTCCTTTTTGCGCCCCCGGCGCTATCCTAGCGGATCACAGTGAACCGCACCATTTCGATCTTGAGTTGATCTTGGGGCCATCATGGCCGGCCTTGCTTCTCCACATTGGCGCTGCGCGGCGGCACACCAAATTCCCGACGGCAGACGTCAGCCAGCACGGCGACGCCGTCGCGGATCTGGTCGTGCGAGGGGCTGGCAAAACAGAGCCGCAGGCGGCTGCCGGCATGGGCCTTGTCGGTCGACCATTCCGGCCCGGGATTGATGGCGACGCCGGCGGCTAGTGCTGCCTGGTACAGCTTGAGCGTGTCGACATGATCGGGCAGCTTGACCCACAGGAAGATGCCGCCCTTGGGGTCTTCAAACTCCGCCGACGTTCCGAACTGCTCGTTGAGCGCTTCCATCAGCGTGTCGAGCTTGGCGCGCAGGCCGCGCGTCAGCTTCGGCACGTGGGCTGCGAAATGCGGCGCGCAATATTCCGCCAGCACCATCTGCTCGAGCGCGCCGGAGCCGGCGTCGGTCTTCAATGCCAGCATTCGCGACAGCGCGTCCCAGGGCGCCACGATGTAACCGACCCGCAAGGCCGGCGCGATGGATTTGGAAAACGAGCCGATATGAATGACACCGGCGTTCCGGCTCATCGCGTACAGCGCGGGCGGCCGTCGTCCGTCCCAGATCAGGTCGGCGTAGCAATCATCCTCGAAAATCGGCACGCCGTATTCCTGGCTCAGCTTCAATAGCTCGACGCGGCGCGCCTCGGGCATGATGGTGCCGGTCGGATTCTGCACGGTCGGAATGGTGTAAATATATTTCGGCGTGATGCCGCGACGCCTGAGGTCGGCGAGCGCCGCGGCCAGTGCATCCATCCGCATGCCCTCATGGTCGAGCGGAATGCCCACCGCGTTGACCCCGAGCCGCGTCAGTCGCGTCAACGCGCCCTGATAGGTATCGCGTTCGACGATCACGGTGTCGCCGCGCGCCAGCAGCGTCTGGTTGACGAGGTCGAGCGCCTGCAGCGATCCGGAGACGATCAGGATGTCGTCGGCGACGCAGTCGATGCCGGCGTCGCGCTTGAGTTTGGCGGTGAGAAAGTCGCGCAGCGGGCGGTACCCTTGCGGACCGCTGGCGAGGCCGTAGGTGGCCAGCGTCTTGCCCTCGCGCTTGAGAACGGCGTTCACCGCATCGATCAGGCCTTCAACCGGGACCTGGTCGGGGTCGTTGTTGCCGCCGATGAAGCTGTATTTCGCCAGCCCCGTCCATTTGGCCGCCGGCGCGGGCAAGCCCGGCGGCAGCAATGGCGCAAAGTCGAAGGTTGCGGAGGTCATGAACGGCGTCTCCCATAGTTTCTTGTGGCTCTCTTCTTATGGCTGTTACCATGGCGATTGAGATCGGACCTCGTCAATGACTTTTCCGGTCTTGACCCGTTCACAGCAGGCCCGGCGCGCTGCCCCGCCAGCGACGTTCTGCCCTGCGTAATGACGCTGGCGCGGGCTTGCGAGTCCGGCTATTGCTCGCCTCGCACAAAAGTGAGACCTCAATGGCCGATCCAATCCAGGAAGTTCTGCAAGCCTTCGCCAGCGGCGAACTCGTCGTTGTCACCGACGACGACGATCGCGAGGGCGAGGGCGACCTCATTATCGCAGCCTCGCTTTGTACCGCCGAAAAGATGGCCTTTATCATCCGCCACACCTCGGGCATCGTCTGCGCGCCGATCACGACGGAAGATGCCCGGCGGCTGCGGCTCGATCCGATGGTCGCGCACAACGAATCCAATCACACCACCGCCTTTACGGTATCGATCGACTACAAGCCCGATGGCGGCACCGGCATTTCGGCGGACGAACGCGCGTCGTGCTGCCGTGCGCTGGCGAACCCCAATGCCGGCGCCAATGATTTCGCGCGGCCTGGCCACGTGTTTCCGCTGATCGCACGCGACGGCGGCGTGCTGCTGCGCTCCGGCCATACCGAGGCCGCGGTCGATCTCTGCAAGCTCAGCGGCCTGCCGCCGGTCGGCGTCATCAGCGAGTTGATGAACGACGACGGCACTGTCATGAAGGGCGAGCAGGTGGCGCGGTTTGCCGCTGCCCACAAGCTCAAGCATGTCACCATCGCCGACATGATCGCCTATCGCCAGGCGCGCGAAAAGCTGATCGAGCGGGTCTCGACATTCACCACGGAAAGTCCGATCGGGCCGCTGCAGGGCTATGCCTATCGCTCGCCGTTCGATTCCATCGCCCATGTCGCGTTCGTCTATAACGGCATCGGCGACGGCAAGAACGTGCTGACCCGGTTTCACAAGCCCAACATCGTCAAGGATATTTTCACCGGGCCGAAGCGCATGCAGGCGGTGCTCGAACATTTCAGGAAAGCCGGCAGCGGCGTGCTGGTCTACCTGCGCGATGGCGCTGCCGGCGTTCCGGTTGCACCGCTCGCCGAGGAGAAATCCGCCGAGGCCGACCGCAACAAGCAGTGGCGCGAGGTCGGCGTCGGCGCGCAGATCCTGCGCGATCTCGGCGTCACCTCGATCCGCCATCTGACGTCGTCGGTGCATGACTACAAGGGACTGTCCGGTTTCGGCATCGAGATCGTCTCCAACGAATTGCTTGAGGGTTGAGGCGTCGTCATTTGCCGGGTTTCGCCCGTGCGCACCCTCAGATGTGCAATTGCACATCGGGGAACGACGGAAGCGAGAAGCATCCAATTCAATTGCGCTTCCGCCCGTGGCGCTTTAACTTGGTGAACAAATCCAACGGTACCGAGACGCGAAAGGAATTTTCATGAGCGTGCGCCCTCAGGCCAAGGACAAGCCGGCCCCTGTGAACTTCCAGTGGGACGATCCGTTCATGCTGGACGAGCAACTCACCGAAGACGAGCGCATGATCCGCGACACCGCGCGGGCCTATGCGCAGGACAAATTGCAGCCGCGCATCGTCAAGGCCTATATGGAAGAAAAGACCGATCGCGAGATCTTCAACGAGATGGGCGAACTCGGCCTGATCGGCATCACGCTGCCGGAAGAATATGGCTGCGCCAATGCGAGCTACGTCGCCTATGGCCTGGTGGCGCGCGAGATCGAGCGTGTCGATTCCGGCTATCGCTCGATGAATTCGGTGCAGTCGTCGCTGGTGATGTACCCGATCTATGCCTATGGCGACGAGAACCAGCGCAAGAAATACCTGCCCAAGCTCGCCACCGGCGAGTGGGTCGGCTGCTTCGGCCTGACCGAGCCCGATGCCGGCTCCGATCCCGGCGGCATGAAGACCCGCGCCGACAAGGTCGCCGACGGTTACCGGCTGACCGGGTCGAAGATGTGGATTTCCAATGCGCCGATCGCCGACGTCTTTGTGGTGTGGGCGAAATCGACCGAACATAACAACCAGATCCGCGGCTTTGTCCTGGAAAAGGGCATGAAGGGGCTTTCGGCACCGAAGATCGGCGGCAAGCTCTCGCTGCGTGCCTCGGTCACCGGCGAGATCGTGATGGACGGCGTGGTGGTGCCGGAAAGCGCGCTGTTGCCCAACGTGTCGGGCCTGAAGGGGCCGTTCGGCTGCCTCAACCGCGCCCGCTACGGCATTTCGTGGGGCGCCATGGGGGCTGCGGAAGACTGCATGCACCGCGCCCGGCAATACACGCTCGACCGCAAGCAGTTCAATCGTCCGCTGGCGGCGACGCAACTGGTGCAGAAGAAACTCGCGGATATGCAGACCGACATCGCGCTCGGCCTGCAGGCGAGCTTGCGGGTCGGCCGATTGATGGATGAAGGCAAGATGGCGCCGGAGATGATTTCCATCGTCAAGCGCAACAATTGCGGCAAGGCGCTCGACATCGCGCGGATGGCGCGCGACATGCACGGCGGCAACGGTATCCAGATCGAGTATCACGTGATGCGGCACGCCGCGAACCTGGAAACCGTCAACACCTATGAGGGCGCGCACGACGTCCATGCGCTGATCCTCGGCCGCGCCATCACCGGCATCCAGGCATTTTCGTAACGTTCCAACCTCATCCTGAGGAGCCCGCATCTTGCGGGCCTCTCGAAGGATGGCCGCACGACAGACCTTGCCGCATGCTTCGAGACGGCCCTCACGGGCCTCCTCAGCATGAGGGCCCGGTGAGAAGCGCGGCACCCCCTAAAGGTTACAGGCATGGCCGACAACGACGACATCCCCTTCAATCGCGACTTTCCGCTGCGGGCAGGCGTGGTCGATGAAGTCCGCCCCGGCGTGCGGCGGGTTCTGTGCAACAATCCGAGCCCCTTCACCTTCACGGGCACGGTGAGTTACATCGTGGGCAAGGGCAAGGTCGCGATCATCGATCCGGGCCCCGACGACGAAGCCCACGCTGCGGCGCTGCTGGAGGCCGTGCGCGGTGAAACCGTGTCGCATATTCTGGTCACCCACACCCACCGCGACCATTCGCCGAACACCACGCGGATCAAGGCCGCCACCGGCGCTCTCGTTTATGCCGAGGGTCCGCATCGCGCGTCGCGGCCGCGCTATGAGAGCGAGAAGCACAATCCGGAGTCCGGCGCCGACCGCGACTTCAAGCCCGACATCGCGGTGCGTGACGGCGAGACCATCGAAGGCTCCGGCTGGGCGCTGCAGGCGGTGGCGACGCCGGGCCACACCGCCAATCATCTGGCGTTCGCCTGGCCGGACAGAAAAATGCTTTTCGTTGGCGACCACGTGATGGGCTGGTCGACGTCGATCGTGGCGCCACCGGACGGGTCGATGGTCGACTACATGGCCTCGCTCGAACGACTGACGAACCGGAATGAGGATTTGTATTTTTCGGGTCACGGACCTGAAATCCCGGAAGCACAACGCTATGTGCGTTTCCTGATCCGGCATCGCCAGGCGCGCGAAGCGTCGATCCTGCATCGCCTCGCCAAGGGCGAAGCCGATATTCCGACCATGGTGCGCGCGATCTATATCGGCATCGACCCGCGGCTGACGACGGCGGCCGGCTATTCCGTTCTGGCGCATCTGGAGGACATGGTCGCGCGGGGGATCGTTGCGACCGATGGCGACCCGGTGATCGGCGGGAGTTACAGGCTGGCGTGATATTTTGACGTCATTCCGGGATGGCCCGAAGCGGCGGACCTCAGATGCACAATTGTGCATCTGAGGTTCGATGCTTCGCACCGCCCCGAAACGACGAATGTGGTTGCTACTTCTTCACCACTTTCGGCGCCGCCTTCGCCGGAACCGGGGGCTTCTTGGCCGGCTTGATGCTGGCATTGTCGACGGCGTTGTTGAGGTCGTCGATCAGCTTGGTGATGCGCGCGGCGTTGCTGCCGAGATCGCCTTCGAAATAGCGCGACGATGAGCGGATATCGACCCGCGAATCCTCGCCGTCGGGGGTGATTCGGATCGACACGTCCTCGCGAAATCCCATGATCGGCGTTCGCGCCACCGCTTCGATGTGGCCGAGGCGGCGCGGCGGCTGCGGCGCGCGTTCGTCGATCACCAGCCATTTGCGTTTGGTGACCAGTTGCAGCGTGATCTCATAGGCCCGTTGCACCGGGACCTCGAGNTCCACCGTCTCGATATCGGGATAGGCCTGNCGCTGTTGTTCGGCCGAATATAGCCCGGCATAGACGGCGGTNTTGGTGCCGTCGCCGGCGCGCAGCCGCGCCAGCGCTTCGAAGCGCGGCGGATCGATCGGATCGGTGGTGATGTCGTGGATCGGCGGCAGCCGGCGGTATTGCAGGCCGAGATAGATCGGGTAGGCGAGCACGACCGTGTCGATCAGCAGCGCCAGCAGGATGCGGCTCATGCCGCGCGAACCGTTCTGCCAGATCGCGGCAAAGGCGGCGAAGCCGACCAGAACGGAAAGGCCGGCGCAGGCCAGCGCGCCGAAGAATGTCGCCAGCGCCGGTTTCATTTCAAGGAAGCTGAAGCGGACGATGATGATCGAGCCCACTACCGCGAGAGCCGAGAATATCGCGAGATTGCGCGCCCATGATGCCAGGCTGGACACGGGCTCCGACTGATAGGGAGCGGAAAACCTGCGGGCCATCGCTTCAATTCTGCCGGGTTGAAAACCTTGCGGGACGAAATACGCCGGGCTGCATGCCCGCTTGAGACCATGGACCCGCGGCGAATTCAAGGGCAAGTAAGCGAATAGCGAGTGGCGAACAGGGGAAGCAAGAGCTCGCCCCAACCTGCTTCCTTTTTCGCTATTCGTCACTCACCATTTTGCCTTTGCCGCCCGCTAAGCCGCCGCGTTGGGGAAACGGTACGCCTTGAACTGGTCGCGCAGGGAGGTCTTCAGGATCTTTCCCGTCGCGGTGTGCGGAATGGCATCGACGAACGCGACGTCGTCCGGCATCCACCATTTGGCGATCTTGCCATCCATGTATTTCAGGATGTCCTCGCGCGTCGCGTTCTGGCCCTGCTTGAGCTGCACGATCAGCAGCGGACGCTCGTCCCATTTGGGATGATGGATGCCGATCACGGCTGCTTCCGCAACCGCCGGATGTCCGATCGCCAGATTCTCCAGATCGATCGACGAAATCCACTCGCCGCCAGATTTGATCACATCCTTCGACCGGTCGGTGATCCGCATGTATCCATACTGGTCGATGGTGGCGACATCCCCGGTGTCGAAATAGCCGTCCTCGTCGAGAATTTTGGAATCGACGCGGAAATAGGCTTTCGCGACCGCGGGGCCGGAGACCTTGAGCCGGCCGAACGTTTTGCCGTCCCACGGCAGTTCGTTGCCCGCATCATCGGTGATCTTCATCTGCACGCCATAGGGCGGGTAGCCCTGAGTCTGCAGGATATCCAGTCGTTCTTCGCCGGTGAGGTCTGCGAAAGGCGGTTTCAGCGTGGCGAGGGTGCCGAGCGGGCTCATTTCGGTCATGCCCCAGGCGTGGCGAACCTGCACGCCCATATCGACAAACGACTTGATCATCGAGCGCGGCATCGCCGAACCGCCGCAAACCACCATCTTCAGGTGCGGCAGCTTGAGATTGTTGGCCGCCATATGGTTGAGCAACATCAGCCATACTGTCGGCACGCCCGCGGTGAAGGTCACCTTTTCGGTTTCGAGCAACTCATAGACCGAAGCGCCGTCGAGCTTCGGGCCGGGCATCACGAGCTTGGTGCCCATCGTGGGCGCCGAGAATGCAATACCCCAGCTATTGGCGTGGAACAGCGGAACCACGGGCAGCATGGTGTCGCTTGCGGACGTGCCAAGCGCATCCTTCGAGTTGGCCATGAAGGAGTGCAGCACGTTGGAACGGTGCGAATATAATACGCCCTTGGGATCGCCCGTGGTGCCCGAAGTGTAGCACATCGCGGCCGCGGTATTTTCGTCGAAAGTCTTCCACTCGAATTTGCCGTCGGCCTCGGCGATCCAGTCTTCATAGGCGACTGCGTTCTTCAGCGTGGTCTGTGGCATATGCGCCTTGTCGGTGAGCACGATGTAGCGCTCGACGCTGGGCATGTTGCCGGCGATCTTCTCCAGCACCGGCACGAAGGTGGTATCGACCATCACCACGCGATCCTGCGCGTGGTTGATGATCCAGGCGATCTGTTCCGGGAACAGGCGCGGATTGACGGTATGGCAAATGGCGCCGATGCCCATGATGCCATACCAGACTTCGAGGTGCCGCCAGGTGTTCCACGCAATGGTAGCGACCCGGTCGCCGAGCTTGATACCGTCGCGCTCGAGCCGCTGCGAGACTTTCAGTGCGCGGGCATGAATTTCGGCGTAGTTGGTACGATGAATGGGACCTTCGACCGACCGCGTAACGACCTCTTGCGTACCATGGAACCGTGCGGCGTGTTCGATAATCCGGTGACAAAGCAAAGGCCAATCTTGCATCAAACCAAGCATACCGACGTTCCTCCCGAGTGTTATTCCCTGCCGCACGACCCGCCAAACGGCGAGCGGGTTGGCGAAAAGATCATGCCCCTACCTGGTAATCCAGAGCGCGCCCGGACACAAAACCGGTTTTCAGCCCCGCCGATCGCGCTTTCTGCAATGGGTGGGAACTTTAGCGCGGGCACGCTGCGGCGCAAATGGCCTTGTAGCGGCTCGGGCCGTATTGAAGCGGCAATGGTTACCATTGCCGCGGTGTTGCTGGCGCTGTGCGCTCAGTCCGGACCGGCTGCGGCGCGGCATTACAGCCCGGATCTCTGGAGCGACCTGTTCGGGACGAGCCGGCCGAAGCCACGCCGGGCAGCGCTTCGCATACCGGTGCCGTTACCGAAGCCACGTCCTGCCGATGCACCGGCGGCCGGGCCCGATGCGGCAGCGGACGTAAAGCGGACGCCGGCCCCCAGCGACAAGCCGGCCGAACCCATCGCCGCCGCGCCGCAGCCCTCGGCCTGCCGGCGGGCGCTGACCGAAGCGATCGCCATCGCCCCCAGCATTCCCGACATCCATGGCGCCGGCGGTTGCGGCGGCGTGGATCTGGTGCGGCTGGAGGCGGTGGTGCTGCCCGACAAGCGGCAGGTTTCGGTGAAACCCGCAGCGATCCTCCGCTGCGCCATGGCGTCGGCGATTGCCGACTGGATCCGTACCGACATCGCGCCGCTGGCGGCGGGCGGCGGCGGCGCCATCAGCGGTCTCGACAATTTCGACTCGTTCGAGTGCCGCGGCCGCAACCGCATCGCCGGCGCCGAATTGTCCGAGCATGGCCGCGCCAACGCGCTCGATGTTCGCGCCTTGAAGCTTGCCAGCGGCCAATCGATTTCGCTGACCGACCGCACGGTGCCACGCGAGTTGCGCGAGAGCGTGCTGCATTCGGTGTGCGCACGATTTTCGACGGTGCTGGGGCCGGGCTCGGACTGGTACCACGAAGATCACATCCACCTCGATTTGATGGAGCGGCACAGCAACTACAGAATCTGCCAATGGAATGTCTGGGATTCCTTGCCGAAGATCGCACCGCTGCTGCCGGCCGCACGGCCGGACGAAGCGCCGCCGCGCGAGGCTGCCGCCAAATCCGATGCCGCGAAATGAGGCGCAGCCAGCAAAAAAGCGCCGGTAAACCGGCGCTTTGAAGCGTTGCCAAGCTAGTCGCTTGAAGAGCTGTCGCTTATTGCAGGTTGCTGCTGCCGCTGCTTTCGAGCGCCACCTTTGAGTTTGAGATGGCCGCCGCTTCGCTATGGTGCGGTTCGAGCACCACAACGATGGCTCCCATCTTCACCCGGCTATAGAGATCGATCGCGTCCTCGTTGGTCAACCGGATGCAGCCGGAGGAAATCGATGAGCCGATATATTCCGGCTGGTTGGTGCCGTGAATCCGGAACAAGGTGTCCTTGCCACCCGAATAGAGATAGAGCGCGCGCGACCCCATCGGATTGTCCGGACCCGGCGGCACAAAAGTCGGAACCCCGAGCCGTGCGATTTCACTCTTGGTCGGATGCCAGGGCGGCCATTCGGTCATGCTGCCGACCTTGGCGATGCCGGACCAGGCCATGGCTTCCTCGCCGACCGTGATGCCATAGCGGATCGCCTTGCCGCCATTGACCACGAAATAGAGATAGTGATTGTCGGAATCGACCACGATCGAGCCGGGCGCTTCCTTGCGGTTGAATTCGACGATGGCGCGGCGATACGCATCAGCCACCGGCTTGTTCACGTAATGAACCTGGGAGAGCAATTCCCTGTCGCGCGGTTTGAAATTGGCCAGGTCAGCGGCCTGGTAGTTCGCTGTCTCCATGCAACCCGACAGCATCACCCCGGCTGCTGCCAGAATCGCCAGTCTAAATCTCAGTGACGACATTATGCTGGTCCAATCAAAGTGTTCGCCCAATCAGGGTGTTCGTCCAAGGCCACGTTTGCCGTGCTAATATTTGAGCCGCAAACGACGCGATTCCGTTAATCACGTTATCGTCTCAATCGAGCAATCACATTATCGCCGAAATCAGCCAGAATTCCAGAGTTTAGATGTTGTTCCCGCCATGCGGCAGCCGCCTGTGACTTTTTTGCCGCAAGTTCTTGGTTTGCCGGCTCATTTTTGGGCAGGCCGGAGTATCTCGGTCGAATCGCAGCCGCGTTGTTGCCATCGGGTCGCCGCAAATCCGGGACGGCGGTCATGAAGCGCTTGCCAGAATCGAGCTAAGTCCTGTTGGTTAGATTCGCGTGCCCTTCCCGGAGTTCTTCATGTTCTCGGTGTTCGTCCCCTCCGACTCCTCGCTGAAAAAAATGGCTTCCCCCGACCTTGCTGCGCTGCCGCAAAGCGCGGTCTGGATCGACATGGTCAAGCCGACGGCTGACGAGGACCACGCCGTCGAAGGGCTGGCCGGCATCGCGGTCCCAACCCGCGAGGACATGCAGGAGATCGAGATCTCGAGCCGGCTCTATACCGAGAACGGCGCGCGCTACATGACTGCCAGTCTGATGTGCGCGGCCGATACCGAATCGCCGCGGATCTCGCCGGTGACCTTCATCCTGTCGGACCATCGGCTGGTGACGGTGCGTTACGATCTGCCGAAACCGTTCATGCTGGTGGAGAACAAGCTGGCGCGCAGCGCCGCTGCCGGCATCAATGGCGAGATCGTGCTGATGGAACTGCTCGACGCGGTGATCGACCGCTGCGCCGACATTCTGGAGCGCGTCGGCGCCGACGTCGACGCCGTCAGCCATGCCATCTTCGAGCCTGAAGGTGCCGCGCGCACCGGCCACGCCAAGCGCTATTCCGATATCCTGATCGCGATCGGCCGCAAGGGCGATCTCACCTCCAAGGTGCGCGAGAGCCTGGTTTCGATTGGCCGTCTCGTCACCTTCGTCACCGCCGAGGCCGACAACGTCAAATGGTCGAAGGAGATGCGCGCGCAGTTGAAAACCATGCAGCGCGACGTGGCGTCGCTGACCGATCACGCCTCCTATCTCTCCAACAAGATCACCTTTGTACTCGACGCGATGCTGGGCGTGGTCAATCTCGAACAGAACAACATCATCAAGCTGTTCTCGGTGATGGCGGTGGTGCTGATGCCGCCGACCCTGATCGCCTCGATCTACGGCATGAACTTCAAGATCATGCCGGAACTGGAATGGACCCACGGCTATCCGATCGCGCTGGTGATGATGTTGCTCGCGGCCGTGCTGCCCTATTTGTTCTTCACATGGAAGCGGTGGCTGTAGCGGGTGAGGCGTTCGGCGCCGGACCTTCAGGGCAGGTGTCTTAGAGCGTTTTCGAGCGAAGTGGATACCGGTTCGTGTAAAGAAAACGCGTCAAAACAAAAGACCAGAGCGTCGGTTCTGATTCAATCAGAATCGATCGTGCTCTAGAAGCGCGGTATCTGTCCTGAGCGCGAGGCCTGCTTTCGTCGATCGCCGGCCGGTTTGCCCCCCGGGCCGGTCGGGTTCCACCGGCTGCAGAGCCGCCTCAATTTCTCGTCTAAAATTTGAGCGTTGGGCTGAACGTTTACGCGACGGCTTTCTGCGATAACGCTGGTCTCACGCCGCGAGGACAGCATGGTTGAAAAAGTAATAACGCCGCGACTCAACGTCGTCGATTTCGCGCGCTATCAAGCGGGCCGCACCGGCACCGCGCCCGCCATGCGGGGGCGGGCCTGCCGGCATTGCGGTGCGGCTTTGTTGGAGGGCGAGAGCGAGGACGAATGCTCCAGCGCCTTCAACATCAAGGCGCCGGCCCTACGCAAATTTTACTCGGATTGACGGCGATGCCGCAGGTCCCAACCTCACCCTGAGGAGCCGCGAAAGCGGCGTCTCGAAGGGTGGGCCGCAGCGTCGTTCTTTTCATGATCGATCCTTCGAGACGCCGCTTCGCGGTTCCTCAGGATGAGGGTTTCAGCTATACATGCTGGCCGCCGTTGATGTGGATCTCGGCGCCGTTGACGTAAGAGCTCGTCTCCGTGCACAGCACATAGATGATCTTCGCCACCTCGTCCGGCGTGCCCAGCCGATGCAGCGGGATTTGCTGCTCGACGATCTTCTCGGTGCCGGGCGACAGGATCGAGGTATCGATCTCGCCCGGTGCGATCGAATTGACGCGGACGCCGACGCGGCCGAAATCCGAGGCCATCTCGCGGGTCAACGAGGCCAGCGCCGCTTTTGAGGTCGCATAGGCAGCACCGGCGAACGGATGCACGCGCGAGCCCGCGATCGAGGTGACGTTGACGACCGAGCCCTTCGCGGCTTTCAATTCGTCGATCAGCCCGCGCGCCATCATGATCGGCGCAAAGAAATTCACCCGAAATACGTGGCTCCAGGTCTCGATGTCGGTATCGACCGAGCCGAGCCGCCCGCCGCCCGCCGCCTTCGGTGAAATCGCGGCGTTGTTGACCAGCGCATGCAACTCGCCGCCTTCCAGCCGTTCGCGGATTTCCGAAATCGCCCGCGTGGTGTCGTCATGGTCGGCCAGGTCGACCTGGATGTGNTCCTCAGGTCCGGCGCCCCACGGACATTCCTCCGGAAAGGGATGCCGCGAGCAGGTGATGACGCGCCAGCCGGCGCTGGAAAAGCGGATCACGGTGGCATGGCCGATGCCGCGGCTGGCGCCGGTCAGAAGCAGCGTGCGCCGCGGGGTGTTGGCGGAAATCGGCATGGAGATCTTTCAGACTTTCAGGCTCAGGGATAAAGCCGCGTTTTGGACCAGGGTTGATCCGGCGCCGGGCGGCGGAACTCGATGCGGTCGTGCAGGCGGAACGGGCGATCGTGCCAGAATTCGAACTGGGCCGGCGCGACGCGCCAGCCGCTCCATCCCGGCGGCCGCGGCACCTCGCCGACGATGTGTTTGGCGGCGAATTTGGCGATCGCCTGCTCGAAGGCAAAGCGGCTCTCCAGCGGTTGCGACTGCCGGCTGGCCCAGGCGCCGATCTGGGCCTGCTTCGGCCTGGTCGCGAAATAGGCGTCGGCTTCCGCGTCGGTGACCGGCGACACGTTGCCGCGGATGCGTACCTGCCGGCGCAACGACTTCCAGTGAAACAGTAACGCCGCCTTAGGATTTGCGGCGAGTTCGCGGCCTTTCTGGCTGGCGATATGGCTGTAGAACACGAAACCATCGGCGTCATAGCCCTTCATCAGCACCATCCGCACGTCGGGAAGGCCACCGGCGTCAGCGGTGGCCAGCGACATGGCGTTGGGATCGTTCGGCTCGGCCTTCACCGCTTCGGCGAACCAGTCGCCGAACAGCGCAAACGGCTCCTCGGCCGCGGTGAAATCACCGGATGTTAACGGTGTCGGGTGTCTGATGGAGGTCGTGTCGGTCATGTCAGGAGATCCGAGTTGCGTCCGCCCGCGGTCCAGAGCGCGTTGCAGCCCCAGTACAGGCTTGCCCTATATAAGACATGGGGACGCGTTGGCCTATTGGCGATCTCGCCGGCGGGTGCGGTCATGACATTGATTCTAATCGGCGTCGGCGCGGGAGGCTGCAGCCTGAGCCGTACCGACTCAAGCTTCGCCAGGATGGGCGACAGCGATGTGACGGGCTCGCTTGGCGCGGCCCGGTCCGAGGGGCCGGCGCCGACCGAGGCCGATCTTGCTTTTGCGCGCAATGCGGCCTCCGATGTGCTAACCAAGGGCGACAAGGATTCCAGTCAGCCTTGGGAAAATCCCGANACCGGCGCCCGNGGCTCGGTGACGCCGCTGGCCCAGGCCTATTCCTCGGAAGGGCGCACCTGCCGGGATTTTCTGGCGAGCTATGTCAACGGCCACTCGGAAAGCTGGCTGCAGGGCGCGGCTTGCCAGTCGGGCCAGGGGCGATGGGAAATCCATACCTTAAAGCCGTGGAAACAAGGCTAATCCCGGGACGGGTTCCCGTTGCAAAAATGCCACGAAGACACCAGATGAAAGCCGGGGGCGGCCAGCCCTGCCAAGTTTTGATTTCCCTGAAGGAGACGTAACGGATGCGCGACCCCTATGAGGTCTTGGGGGTGCCGCGGGGCGCCAGCGCTGCGGCGATCAAGAGCGCCTATCGCAAGCTCGCCAAGAAGCATC
>JGI24140J50213_10000551_pt1 | contig 17293 bp, 15 predicted proteins | sample BarGraIncu00222A_FD_50213 | JGI IMG/M metagenome (IMG submission 50213)
CGTTCGCACCGATGGCCGCCGGTGCGCTCGCGCTGCTCGCCCGAAGCATGCACCCTTAACGCGCGTCGGATCGACCATCGAGCACGACTTGATCGTCAGGGCCGCCCTCCGTGGGCGAGTGACCCGGCGTAGATCCCCCGCTGAGTCCGGGGGTTCGTGCTGTCCGGACCCAGGTGCGCCGGACTGCACATTGGTGCTATCTAGCTCAGCTAGAGGGTCGAGGCGGTTGGTCGCGCTGATAGGAGAACTCGCCGCCCTGCCGGCCCCCGTAGGGGCGCCCGTGATCGGCGAACTCCTCGCGGAAGAAGGAGAAGCACACGTCGCCAAGTTGAAGGCGGTCGCCGGTACGCAGAAGCTTCTCCTGGACCGGTGCACCGTCCACCGAGATTCCAGACACGCGAGACCGATCATGAACCACGTACTCGTCGGCCTCGTCGTGCAAGACCTCGGCATGGACCGGCTCGAGCCCTTCGAAGACTAGGTCGGCGTCCGAGGTGCTCCCGATGACCGTCGACTCGTGCAGCTCGAACTCCATCTGGTCCACAGGATCTCCCGGCGTGTCGACCAGCACCGATCCACCTTGCACAAGGATCAAACGTGGGCGCCCGCTGCCGGGGCGCCCATGTGTCGTTGTCACGGCCATCGGGTCTGGGCCTCACTCACTTTGTTGTTGACGATGCCGATCAGCGCCGTGACGCCTGGGCGTGGACGGTCAAGCCCACCCTCCGCCTCCGCGTCGGCCGCTAAAACGCTGCGCCCCCGCCACCAGGAGCCGTGCCGGATTTCGACGTAGACGGGCCTGGGCTCTGTCCCCCACCGCCGCTGCCCGAATTCGGCTGGCAACCGGATATCAGCGCGGTCANCAGCGCAAACGCGACCGCCGCCAGCACCCAGCTGGNCTGCCCTCGATTTCGGCGGTTTCCTGTCCGTGGCTGCTCAGAGCGAGTTGTCATCATGGTGACTCGCCTCCTGTTCCTACTTCCGGAACGGATCGAGGAGGGAACCGGTTCACCGTACGTCGATCCCGGCGCCAGACAGCGCCAGCCAGGGCGGCCGATAGGAGCCCGTGAACCAGGGTGGGCCGGCGCGAAAGTGAGCGTGCAGCTCGCGCCCACNGCGAGGCTATGTCGGAGCGGATCTGCAAACNCGCGACNGCCATCGGTGGCNTAGGCCAGGCCACCTCTCGGACTGCTATGGTGCCCATGCCGCTCTAGACCTTGGTGGCCCACGTCTGTGGGGGTCCGGGAGGTCTCATGTTTCCCATCGTCGGCGACGCCAGCATCCAGCCCGATCGTCTACCCGATCTCTCGCCCTTCGATGTTCTGGTTGAAGACAAGGTGTGGCAACACCTGGGACTGACTTTGGAGGAGTTCTTGGCCCAGGAGGCCGAGGGCGCTTACGCGGGCGACAGACGACCTGAGGTCGTGGCCCTGATGAACCTCATGTGCACAGGAGCCTGGCAGGTCGCAGGTCGCACCGCACGACACGTCTCAGGCACGACGCTGTCGGTCATCCCGTCCGCTCGCCAGAGCCCAAGGCTCGTAGCGGGTGTCGCGCTCACAGCGTGACCGGCCAGCCATCCGCAACGAGCCGATCCCGCAACCCGGCGCAGGTCGGAGGACCGATGCATGGGCTCAGTCTTGGACCGGATCCAGTTCGTCGTCGGAACCGTAGCGGTGCTCTGGCCCTAATCCTCTCCCGCCGCTGCTCCTCCATCCACCGCACGTAGATCTCCAGGTGTGGGCGGGTCATCGCGAACAGCTCAGTGCGGCGTTCGGCGCACCACGGGAAGAACGTCTTGAGGTCCAGGGTGTAGGCGTCGCTGGTGCGCCCTGAGTACCGGGCGAGGTAACCGGCAGCAGCCAGGTGAACTGCCGCGAACGGCGGTACCCGGGGCGGGCAGTCGTGGCTCCCTTTAGCCGCTCTGCGAGGGTGGGGTGGTTGCACCTGACTGCGCGGTGGGCGTCTGGGGGTCGGTGTTCCGGGCGGTCGTGGTGGGGTTTGGACCGAGTTCGCCGAAGAGTTGTTGCAGCGCTTGGATCTCGTCTCGAAGTGCACGTCGACCCTTGGTAGTGATCTTGATCCAGGTGCGTGGCCTTCCGTCGCCGGTGGTCCGGGTCTGACTGACGAGGCCGGCTTCCTCCAGCGCCTGGAGGTGTCGTCCGAGGTTCCCGTCTGTGAGTTCGAGGGTGGTCTTGAGATGGTTGAAGTCGGTCTTGGCCAGACCATCGAGGGAGGCGAGGATGCCGAGGCGGACGCGCTGGTGGACGTCGTCGTTGAGGTTGTGGATGGGGTGGCGCGTCACCGAGACAGCCTCGCACAGGCCAGCAGTAGGAGCACCGCGTAGGTGATCAACTGAACCGCGACAGCCACGTTTCCAGTCAGTGTCGCTCCGACCACACCCGACGCCGCGAGCATCAATCCCGAGGTGGCCGCCAGGACGCGGCTGCGCAGCGCCCAGGCCAGAGCCAGCAGGGCCAGAGCGTTGACGGCGAAGGGGCCGACCACGTTGAGCAGCGGAAGACCATGGTCGACTCCACCTCGCGAGGCAGCGGTGCCTCCGACGGTTGCCGCGATCACCACAAGGATCCACGGCCAGAGACGGGCCTGGACACCGTGCGCGATCGCGGCCTTTCGGAAGCGGCGCCAGGCGGCGACGGTGACGGCGATCAACGCCACGCCGACGAACGGGCCGAGGTGGTTGCGACCGACCACAAGCGCGACCGGCACCAGAGCGAGCCAGACCAGCGCGAGTAGCCGCAGCGGTACTGCGATCGACGCGCAAGCGAGCTCCAGCGCCCCTCGCCTGCGCGCGGCGGTCTCGGCGAGGGTCAACTCCACGACTATCGGATCCATGTCACCTCTAGACAACCCTTGACTCTGCAGGGCAGAGTATCACTCTCAGTCACTCTGCACCGCAGAGTGCATTCATGGAGAGGAACAAGATCATGACGGCAATGATTGGGCTGCCGATCGCCCTGCTGGTCGGGCTGCTCTTCGGCCGCGGCCGAACCCAACTCGTCGTGGTCGCCCTGGTCTGGTACGCGGCCCTGGCCTGGCAGACCGCCTACATCGCCGCTGTCGGACGGACCGCGTTCGGGGGTAAGGGAGGCCTTGAGACCGTTCACTGGTGGGTCTACTGGGCCTTCCAGCCAGTGCTGCTCGCAGGCGCCTTCGGACTGGTCTGGATTGGGTCTCGTGCGCACGACGCGATCCGCCGAACGGTCTCCGGGAGCCGCACACCCGCGTCCTCCCCCTCGATCCCGGCCTCAGGCAGTCGGTAAGACGCACGATCCGGTCATCAGCGTGACACCACCCGTCAGCTCGTCCTCGAAAGGTCGTTCGTCATGAGAGCTCCGCGACTTCTCGCTGCTGTGGCAGCAGCCGGCGTGTGCGTCACCGTCGGGGGTGTCGCCTACGCCAGCATCCCTGACAGCGGCGGTGTCATCCACGCCTGCTACGCGCGTACGTCGGGTGCCCTTCGGTTGTCCGACACNGGTGCGTGCACGTCGAAGGAGACTTCGATCAGTTGGAACAATGTCGGTCCTGCCGGCTTGACCTGGCAGGGCCAGTGGTCGCCGGGCAGCTCCTACCAGCCGCGCGACGCGGTCGTGTATCAGGGATCCAGCTATCTGGCCCTGTTCGCCAGCACAGGAAGCACCCCTCCGAGTGCGAACTGGATGCTGCTGGCTGCGGCCGGCGCCAAGGGCGACACCGGCCAAAGCGGCCCCGTCGGGCCAGCGGGACCGGTCGGACCTTCAGGTCCCGCCGGGGCGACGGGGCCGCAGGGCGCGGTCGGCCTGACCGGACCGGCAGGGCCGANCGGCGCGTCTGCCGCGTACATCTCCCGAGCCGACGACTTCGTCGATCTCGGGACGTCGCCGANGACGGTTGTCACCCTCGACCTGCCTGCGGGGCAGTACGCCCTGTTCGGCAAGGTCCTCGTCACCAACNACGACGCCGACCCGCAGACGACCACCTGCTCGCTGAGCACCGGCGAGTCCGCCCAGGTGCGGCTCAACGGCTACGACGGGCCGGTCGCCGTGTACAGCCAAGTCGTCTCGCTCCAGGACCTGCTCTCCCTCGCCAGTCCCTCCACCGTGAGCCTGACCTGCCAGACTTTCAACGGCGTGGCTAGCGTGGCTAGCTCCGCGAAGATCACCGCGATCCAGGTGAGCAGCCTGCATGGCTGACGGCTGGACGCAGCGGGCGCAGGGGCTCGCGGAAAGTGGGGGCGCATACGTGCCGCTATCGGGCGGGTCCTCGAGCTCGGCATTCGGCATTCTGTGCGCTGGGATGGTGCTCTAGACCGCTCTAGACCTGCACCGAGGTGCCGATAGGTGCGCGGGAGCCGCTCTTGCGGAGACGCGCGCCTCCGTAGATCGTCTGGACACGTCCACGCAGAAGGAGCCGTCGGCGCGCGCCGATGAGCTCTCCCGTAGGCGCCCGCAATGGGTCACGTTTGGTGACTGTAGGTGGCGTGCCATCGCCCAGTTGAGTGCGTGTGCGGCCAGAGTCGCCGAAGGGTGTCTGAGCCTCCATAAGGGTGACATCCTCTGGGGACCGACGAATACCTGCGAAGGGGAGCTCAGTGACAATCCGACGCGCCAAGGCCGTTGGGGTCGCAGTAATCGCCGCCGGATCGTTGGTGGTGTCAGCCTCGTCTGACGCGGGGGCTGGCGTCGCTGGTGGTCTGGGTTTCAACGCGGCGGTCTACGTGTCAGCCCAGACGCCATGGGGGCCGATCATTTTCGGGGCGTCGTCCGCGATCGGGGACGTGAGCGGGGACGGGCGCGCGGACCTGATCGTCGCGACGAACGCGTTCACGCCCAAGTACCAGTATGAGGTGCTGGTCTACAAACAGACCGCGACTCACGGGTTGTCGAAGGCGACGATCTATCCCCTGCCCAACGAGAACGGCAATGTCGATAGAGATCATGTCTTCCTCGTTGACATGAACGGCGACGGCCGCACCGATGTGGTCGTGGCCACCGTCGGAGGCGTCGATGTTCTGCTGCAGGGCGCTCACGGCGGCCTGCACCCTGCTGTGAGGGTTCCGATCCCGTTGGGGTCGATGGAGGCCGTCGCCGACCTCGATGGGGACGGACACCCGGACATCGTCGCCCTGCTTCCCTCCACCAACGGCATCGGGGCGTTCCAGGTGTTCTGGGGCAAGACCGCCACCACCTTTACTCCCGGACCGGTGATCAACCTTCCGACCGGCTCGGGCGACCTGACCCCGGAGTCGAGTGTCCGCATCGGGGACTTGAACGGGGATCACCGCTTGGACATTGTGGTGACGGGGACGAACTTCTGGACCAGCCTGCAAAGCAGCGGACGCACCTTCTCCCCGCCCACTCACACGTACAGCGTCCTTGGCGCCAACGGGCTCCCCACCGGGAGCAGCGGGGCCGACGTCGGAGACGTCAACGGCGATGGGCTAGCTGACGTGGTCCTCACCACCTCAGACTCGTCGGGCCAGGTCGACGTGTTCTATGGGCAAGCCAATGGGCTGCTGTCCGCGCCCAGGTTCATCTTCGGTGGGATCAACACCACCGGAGTCACCATAGGAGACCTCAACGGCGACGGACGCAACGACATCGCGGTCATGAACGACGGCTGGAACTCGATCACCACGATCATTCAGCAGCCCGACGGGAGTCTGGCCGACACCGAGCACTACGTACCGATCAAAGATCCCCAATTCGAGCAGTTCGGCACGTCCATCGGTGACCTCAACGGCGACGGTCTGCCCGACATCGCCCTGGCCAGCGGCTACCAAGCGATCGCATACCAGACCAACCCCCGCCCCGACCCGAGCCTAAATATGGTCGGCGGCAACGTCACCCTCGTAGGACCCACCACCGCCAAGAACGGGGTCGCCTTCAACGTCAGCGGGAACTCCTACTACATGCCCCTGGCAGTCCAGGGCTCCGGCGTCCCGCCGTTCACCGGCCAAACCATGTATCTGCAGACCGGTAAGACCAGCGCAGGCCCTTGGTCGACTGTCACCAAAGCCGTCACTGACAACCAAGGCAGCTACGCCGCCGTCATCCGGCTCACCACATCCGCCTACGTCAACGTCATCTACCCAGGCACCTGGATGATCTATCCCATGACCACACTGCCCATCTACGTCAAAGTCTCGTAGCCTCCCAGTGGCCCTGGCCGCCCGCCGAGGTCAACATCGCAACGGCGTCCCCATCGCTCAGGGGGCTTCCGACGCGCTATCGAAACCACTCGCAGAAGCACGAAGGCGTGCGCCCAAGCTGAGACGATTGCGGAGCCAGACCCGGGCCAGCGAGGAGCCGTAAGTGACCGTCGACGCGGTGCTCGGGGCAAGATCGAGTGTCACCGAGAGTGTCACGGCCACCGACTGATCAAGCATCCGTGCAGGTCAGAGTGGGCACGGCGGACGAGTCGGCCTGTACGCCGGGTTCTGTGACCGCGACGCCTTGCGGCACTGTCGCGGCCGGCGACCATCCCTCTAGGCCTGCCGTTGCCGGCAGGCTCAAGCGGTCTACCCGCAGGCTCGGGCGGGCCGCCCTCGAACGCCTGCGCAGACCGGCCGCCGAAACGGCCGGTCCTTCTTGACCTTGCTCCAGGCGGGGTTTACCTAGCCGCTCGAGTCACCTCGAACGCTGGTGGTCTCTTACACCACCGTTTCACCCTTACCGGTGCCGTGCCCTGCTTCCGCAGGGCCTGACGCCGGCGGTCTGTTCTCTGTGGCACTTTCCCGCGGGTCACCCCGGGTGGGTGTTACCCACCACCTTGCCCTGTGGAGCCCGGACGTTCCTCGGCGGCGCCAGGTTGCCCTGGCACCGACGCGGCCGCCCAGCCGGCTCGTCCGCCGTACCGCCCAGACTACCGGCGCGCGACCGCCCACGGGTCCGGCATGACCAGCTCGACGTTGCGGTCGACGGCGCGCCCGGCGCTGCGCTCGTCGGTACCCTCCCGGTCGCGCAGCTGCCAGTCGTTGCCGGCGAGCAGCCGCGACAGGGACGCCAGCTCGAGGGTGTCCCCGATCCCGCCGCCCCACACGGGCGCGCCAGCGTGGTCGACGGCCGTACCGAAGATGGACAGCGTGCCGTCGTGCCGCTGCACGAGCTCGACGATGCGGGACTGCTGCGGCCAGTCGATGTTCGACGCCGTGTTGACCTGCCAGAACCCACGTCCGTCGTACCCGACGAGCGGATGGATGCGGTGCGAGTGCATGTGGCCGTTGACCCAGGCGACGACAGACGGGTGCCGCAGCAGCATGGCCAGCATCTCGTCGGCCAGCACCCGCCGGCCGGCTCCCTCGGGCGAGGCGTCGTTGACGAACGTCTCGAGCGGGTGGTGGCTGAACAGCACCGCGTACTGCCGCCGGGCGTCGCACCCGGCGAGCTCGGAGTCGAGCCACGCCAGCTGCTCCTCGTCGACGGAACCCTGCCAGCCGCCGTGCGGGTTGACGGTGTCCAACGTGAGGCAGCGCACGATCCCGTCGAGCCCGGCGTCGCGCGCGTAGTAGGCCCGGCCGGTCTCGACGTTGTCCGCTTCGAACCCGTGCCCGTCAAGGCTCCCGCCGACGCTCGCACCACCCCGGAAGTGCGCGGTGATGAACTCGCGCCGTTCGAGCAGCCGCCGCTTGGCATCGCGGGTCACGTCGATGGTCGGCCCGGTCGCGAGCGCGGCCACGGCCCACGGCTCGGCCAGGTCGAGCGCGAGCAGCAAGGGGATGACGTCGACACCTGCGGGCAGCGCCGTCAGCATCCTCGTACCGATGGAGATCGGCGTCATCGCGGCACCGCCCGGCACGGTGCCCTGCAGGAGCAGGTCGTGGTTTCCGTGCACGGCGAACCAGGGCAGCTGGAACCCGACGGCGTCGAAGGGCTTGCGTACGGCGTCCAGCAAGCCGTGCACCTCGGGGTAGCCGTACATCGTCTTCTGGGCGCACTCGACCTCGCCCTCCGGGTGCCAGTACCGGATGTCTCCCGACGTCGCCACGCCCTCGTAGCGCGTGAGGTCGCCGGAGTCGGGGACGACGCGACCTCCGTCGAGCAGGGTGAGGTACCAGTCGAGCTCGTTGCGCTGAGCGTTGTCCGTGACGTCGCCCGTGGTGACGGCGAAGGCGAGCTGCTGCCCGCTGCCGGGCGTCGGCCGCCCGGCCAGGGCGTTGACCGAACGCACCATCGCATCGACGACGTGCTGGGTCATCAGCTCCTGCGCGCGGTAGGTGCCCACCGACGGAACGCGCTCGTGGCCGGGCCAGTCGGGGTCCGCGTACCGGTCCAGATAGGCGACCCGCGACGGCGACTGGTGGTCGCAGATGTGCAGGTCGGACAGGTGCGCGAAGGCGAGCAGCGGCCGGTCCGACGGCCCCACCGCGGAGCCGGTCGCGTTGCCAGCGCCCAGCTCGACGCGCAGGCGGCGCGGCTCCCCGTACGACGGAGCAAGCACCCGCCAGCCACCCTCACCCGCGGTGTATCGGCCGATGGTGGCGTCGAGCGTGGTCCCCGTCATGACGCGCGGGTGAAGCGTACGGTCCTCGTCGCGAGGTCGGCCGTGACGAGGCGTACCCGGATCGAGCTGCCGAGCGGCAGCTGACCCTTCGGCCCGTCGCAGCGCGCGAGGACGGCCGGCTCGGCGACCTGCACGATGGCGCCCCCGCGCTTCTCGTCGAGGTCGACCACGACTGCGGAAAACACCTGGCCGACGACGGGTGCGAGCACCGCTGCCTCGACGAGGTCGACGTCCGCACGATCGAGCTGGTTGCCGCGCCGGATACCCACCGCCATCTCCTCGGGCAAGGCGGGCAGGGCCGCTCGCGCCCACTCGGGTACAGGGCTGCCTGCGCAGAGCGCGACGCACACCTCGCCGACGTACCGGTCGACGAGCCGCCGCAACGGCGCAGTGCAATGAGCGTACGGCGCGCCGATGGCCGCATGCGTGACCTCGGCCGGTGGCGCTCCGTCGAACGCCGCGTAGGCGGCGCCCCGGAACAGCCGGGTCGCCTCGGTAAGGAAGGCAGCCTCGCGCGGCCGGTGCGCATCGAGCCTGCCGAGCAGCGTCCCGTAGTCCTCGTCGCCGGCCCATTCGATGCCGAGGCCGCGGGCCACCCGGCGCAAGCGCTCGACGTCGCGCGGGTCGGCCGGCGGCATGGTCCGGAGCACGCCGACTCCCCCCGCCAGCATCAGCCGGGCCGCCGCGATCCCGGTCAGCAGCGAGATCTGCGCGTTCCAGTCCTCGACCGGCAGGGACGCGCGGAACCGGAGCGTCCAACCGCCGGCCCCGTCGGGGACGACCTCCTGCTCGGGCGCGTTGAGGCTCATGCCGCCGCGAGCCCGTTCGAGGGCGAGTCGCAGGCGGCCGACCTCGCGCAGCAGGGCGACCCGCTCGGGTGCGGTCCCCGCGTCGAGCGCCTGCTGGACGGTCGGGTAGTCCTGCTGCTCCCGGCTGCGGACGAGCGCCCGTCGCACGTCCGTCGCGATCAGCTCGCCGTGCTCGTCGAGGTCCAGGGTCCAGACCAGCGCCGGCCGGTTCTGCCCGGGCAGCAACGAGGTGGCCCCCTCGCTCAGCGAGGTCGGGTGCAGCGGCACCCGGCCGTCCGGCGCGTACAGCGTCTCCACCCGTCGGTGCGCCTCGACGTCGATCGCCCCACCGGCTCGTACGAACGCGGCGACGTCCGCGATGGCATAGCGCACCCGGTAGCCAGAGCCACGCCGCTCGATGGCGTACGCCTGGTCGAGGTCCTCGGACCCCGGCGGGTCGAGGGTGGCGAAGGCCACCGAGGTGAGGTCGAGCCCCGGCAGATGCTCAGTCGTCGCGGCCACCGCCGCAGCGGCTTCGGCGAGGGCCTCGGCCGGGAACTCGTCGGGGACCTGCAGCTCCTGTCGTACAGAGGCGAACGCGGCGCGGAGCCCGGCGGCGTCCTCGGCACGCAAGCGGAGCTTCGGGCGCGGCACGGAGCCACGCTAGGCCACGCCGCGGCCGAGCCGCGTGCACGCCGCGGCCCGGATCGGCGAGATGTCCGCGCGCCGCCTAGGGTGGGCACCCGTGCTCGTTCTCCTCCCGCCCTCCGAGGGCAAGGCGCCCTCACCGAGGCGTGGCCGTAGCCTCGCGCTCGAAGGCCTGTCCTTCCCCGAGCTGACGGCGACCCGGTCGATGCTCCTCGGTGCTCTGGTCGACCTCTGCTCCCCGAGCGGGGCCGGCGAGGACGAAGAAGCGGCGGCGCGCGCCAGCCAGGTCCTCGGCCTCTCGCCCGGCCTCGCCGGGGAGATCGCCCGCAACCGCGCCCTGGTGACGGCACCTGCCCGCCCGGCCGCCGACCTCTATACCGGCGTGCTGTACGACGCGCTCGGCCTCGCCACCCTGCCCGCCGACGCCCGACGCCGTGCGAACCGGACGCTGCTGGTCTTCAGCGGGCTGTGGGGTCTGCTCCGGCCTGCCGACCGGGTGCCTGCTTACCGGCTGTCGGCCGACGTCGTGCTCCCTGGTCTCGGCACGCTGGCGTCGGTCTGGCGAGAGCCGCTCGCAGCGACGATGGCGGACGTGGCCGCCAAAGGCGTCGTCCTCGACCTGCGGTCGACCAGCTACGCGGCGCTCTGGCGCCCGACCGGGTCGCTCGCCGACCGCATGGTCACCCTGCGCGTGCTGCAGGAGCGCCGGCCCGGCGACCCGACCTCGCGGGTCGTGGTCAGCCATTTCAACAAGGCCACCAAGGGCCGGCTCGTACGCGCCCTCCTGGTGTCCGGCGCCTCGCCGCGCAAGCCGGCGGACCTGGTCGGGCTGATCGGCGACCTGGGGTTCGTGGCCGAGCCGACCCCCGGCGCCGTCCACAAGCCCGGGCGCTCGTACCAGCTCGACGTCGTCGTCGCGGACCTGTGACGGTCGCTGTGACGCATACCTGGGTGTGGGAGTCCGTCGCACGGGTGACGCCCATCCTCGTGTTCCTGCTCGGCATCACGGTCGTCGCCGAGCTGGCCGACGTCGCCGGCGTCTTCGAGGCGGCAGCCGGTCTCGCGTCCCGTGGAGGCGGCGGGTCCGTACGCCGGCTGTGGTTGTTCGTCGTGGTGCTGGGTACGACGACGACCGTCCTGCTCTCCCTCGACACGACCGCTGTGCTCCTCACCCCGGTGGTTCTGGCGCTCGCGTCGCGGCTCGGGGTGCCGCCATGGCCGTTCGCCCTCGCGACGGTCTGGCTGGCCAACACCGCATCGCTGCTGCTGCCCGTCTCGAACCTCACCAACCTGCTGCTGGTCGACAAGCTCGGCTGGTCGGTGGCGCGGTACACCGGTCGGATGTGGGTGCCCGCACTCGTTGCTGTCGCCGTCTCGGTCCTGATCCTCGGGGTGCTGCTGCGCGCCTCGCTGCGCGGACGCTACGCGCCGATCGACGAGGCCGCGCCCCGCGACGCCGTCCTGTTCCGCAGCGCCCTCTGGGTCTGCCTCGCCGTCGGGCCGCTGTTCGTCGCCGGCATACCGCCTTGGGTGGTGGGCGTCGTCGGCGCGGCGCTGCTGGCCGCCCTGTTCGCGTGGCGGCGACGGTCCGCGCTGCGCTGGGGGTTGCTGCCGTGGCGTCTGGTCGTCATCACTCTGGGGCTGTTCCTCGTCGTCGGGTTCCTGCAGCAGCACGGGCTCTCGCGAGTGCTGGCCGACCTCGCCGGGAGCGGTGCCGGGTTCGGCTCGATGCTGCGGATGTCCGTGGCCGGAGGTGTGGGCAGCAACCTGGTCAACAACCTGCCGGCCTACGTGGCGCTCGAACCCGTAGCGTCCGGTTCGCCGGACCGGCTGCTCGCACTCCTTGTCGGTACCAACGTCGGGCCGCTGATCACCTTGTGGGCGTCGCTCGCCACGTTGCTGTGGCGCGAGCGGTGCCGCGCCGGGGGTCTGCAGGTCAAGGCCGCAGGCTTCGCGGTGGCCGGCCTCGTCGGCGTACCCGTGCTGCTCGTGGCGACCACCGGCGCGCTCTGGCTCACCCGCTAAGCCTGACGATTCGCCGTACTAGATCAAACGAATCGTCAGAGGTGGGCGCGGTCGTTGAAGGAGCGCAGCGAGGCGTTGCCGTCCGGCCACCAGGCCACCGTGCTCAGCGAGGCCGGCGACAGCTCCATCCGGTAGAGCGCCGACGAGGGCGCGTCGAGGGCCAGCTGGACGAGGACCTTGATCGGCGTCACGTGCGAGACGGCGAGGACGGTACGGGCCGGGTAGGCGGCGAGCAGCCGGTCGCGCGAGCGCCGGACCCGCCGGGTCACCTCGTCGAACGACTCGCCCCCCGGAGGAGCCACCGCCGTCGACCCCAGCCACGCCGACAGCGCGTCGGGCCACGTCTGCTGCACCTCGGTGAACGTCAGCCCCTCCCAGTCGCCGAAGCCGCACTCGACCAGGTCGTCGTCGACCTCGACCTCGAGCCCGAGGGCCTTCGCCACGACCGCGGCGGTCTCCCGCGTACGCGTCATCGGCGAGCTCACGATGACGTCGACGCGGTCCACCCCGGTCGCCGACGCCAGCGCGACGGCCACCCGCTCGACCTGCTCGCGTCCCTCGTCGGACAGCGGCGGGTCGTCACCGCCGGCACCGCTGAAGCGCTTGGCCCTCGTGTGGACCGTCGCCCCGTGCCGGAGCAGGCGCAGGGTCGTCGGCTCGCCCAGGTCGGCGGCCCAGCCGACGACGGTACGGGTGGCGACGGCCGCGGTGTCCGCCGCCACCCCGCGAAGCCCACGCGGGGTCCACGGCAGGCCCTTGGCTGCGTCATCCAGGGCCTCGTTGGCCAGGCGGTCGGCGTCCTTGTTGCGCTCGCGGGGCACCCAGGTGAAGTGGATGTCGCCGCCCGGCCAGACGGCCAGCGCCTCCTTGGCGAGGACCTTCATGTCAGGGTGCTTGACCTGCCACCGCCCGGACAGCTGCTCGACGACGAGCTTGGAGTCCATCCGGACCTCGACCTGCGCCTCGGGGTCGAGGTCGCGCGCGGCGGTCAGCCCGGCGATCGCACCGCGGTACTCGGCGACGTTGTTGGACGCGCGCCCGATGTGCTCGGCCGTCTCGTAGAGGATCGTCCCGGTGTCGGGGTCTCGGACCAGAGCACCGTAGGCGGCCGGCCCCGGGTTGCCCCGCGAGCCGCCGTCGGCCTCGACGATGAACCGCCGCGGCACCTACAGCCCCGACTCGGCTGTACGGACCAGGATGCGGCGGCACTCCTCGCAACGCATGACCTCGTCACCCGGAGCGTCGCGGATACGCCCGATCTCGATCGGGGTGAGCTGCAGGCGGCAGCCCTGGCAGCGGCCCTGGCGCAGAGCGGCCGCGCCGATGCCGCCCTGGTCGGCCCGCAGCTTGGCGTACAGCGTCATGAGGTCGTCCGGCAGCCCGGTCGCCGCCCGCGCGCGCTCGCCGGAGATGTAGTCGACGTCCTTGTCGATCGCGGCAAAGGCCTCGTCGCGCTTGCCCTCCAACGTGCTCAGCTCGCTGGTGAGCCCGGTCAGCCGGTCGCGCTGCTCCGCGAGGTAGGCCTGGACCGACTCGAGGCGTTCCATGGCCTCCAGCTCGACGTCCTCGAGGACACCCTGCCGGCGGGCGAGCGACTCGACCTCGTGCTGCAGCGCCTCGAGCTCCTTGGCCGACCCGACCGCCCCGCTCTGCATCCGCTCCCGGTCGCGTACGGAACGGGACCGTACGGCTTCGACGTCGGTCTCGGCCTTGGCCACCTCGCGCTGGACGTCGGACTCCTCGGTCTCGGACGCCACGACACGGTCGCGCACATCGTTCTGCTCGGAGGTGACGCGGGCGATCTCCGCGAGCTCGGGAAGGGTCCGGCGGCGATGGGCGAGCTGGTCCAGCCGGGAGTCCAGCCCCTGCACGTCCAGCAGCCGGAGCTGGTCGTCGTGGTCGGCGTTCAGAGGTCGCTCCCTCGATCAGGCCCGCGGGCCGCTGCTGTCGTTCGGGGATCGTGCTCGAGCGGTGCCGCGTCGTGCTGGGTCCACGGGTCGGTGACCCGCTCCGAGACGTGCACGCTCACCGTAGCGTCGCCCGGCCGGTCGGCTGCCAGCCCGTCGGCGAGCGCCCGTGCCGCCAGCGGGAGCCACGGCCACTCGCTCGCCCAGTGCCCAGGGTCGACGAGCGCCGGACCACCTCCGGCCAGGTGCTCCGAGGCGTAGTGGTGCCGCAGGTCGGCGGTCACGTACGCATCCGCGCCGGCAGCGGTCGCGGCCTCGAGGTAGGAGTCGCCGGCGCCGCCGCACACGGCCACGCGGCTGATCCGCCGGTCGAGGTCGCCGCCGGTCCGTACCCCGGCCGGGGTGGCCGGCAGCGACCGGGCCACGTACGAGCCGAACTCGCGCAGGCTCATGGCGTCGATCAGGTGACCGACCCGCCCGGAGCCGGTCCGTCCGTCGCCGGTGGGTACGAGCGGGTCGCACCCGGTCAGCCCCAGCGCCGCCGCAAGGGCTTCGCTCACGCCGCCGACCGCGACGTCCGCGTTGGTGTGAGCGACGACGAGGGCGCACCCGCCGGTGATCAGCCGGTGCACCAGCCGCCCCTTGGGGCTCCCCGCCCACACCGACGACGTGCCGCGCAGGTAGAGCGGGTGGTGCGTCACCAGGAGGTCGGCGCCGAGGGCCAGCGCCTCGTCGACGACCGTCTCGACCGGGTCGATCGCCAGCAGGACGGTACGGACGCGGGCGGCCGGATCGCCGCACACCGGGCCCACGACATCCCAGTCGGCCGCTCCGCCGAACGGGTACAGCCCGTCAAGAACGCGGATGGCGTCGCCGATGGTGGGCACGGGTCGAAGGCTATCCGGCGACCCTGCCGCCCGCTCGCGGCATGCAGTCGAAGTCGACACGGAGGAGAGCCGCCCATGCGCAAGGACCACGCCCGTGACACTGAAGGCACCGCAGCCACCGAGGAGACGTCCGGCGAGCTGCTCGGGCGGCGCGCCCTGCTCCGCCGCGCGGGCACGATCGCGGCCATCGCCGGTGGTGCGGCCGTCGTGCAGGCGACCGGTACGGGCAGCGCCGAGGCAGCCTCGGGTGGCAGCGTCGTGATGGGCTCGGCCAACGTGGCAGACGCTGCCGCCACGTCGGTGACGTCGTCCACGTCGGTCGGCGCGACCCTCGGCCTCGCCAACACCGGCACGGACCACGGCCCGCTCGCCCTCACCAAGAGCCCGGACGGCATCTTCACCTCGGCGACAGCGGCTTCCGGCGAGCTCTTCACCGGGGGTACGGAGACCGACCTCTACTACGTCAACGAGGTCACCAAGCCGGGCGCAGCTGTCGTGTTCACCGAGACGACGGCCAACCAGGTCATCGGCATCACGCCACAGCGCATCCTCGACACCCGAAACACCGCTGGCCGCACCAACATCATCACCGGCGCCGCGCACGTGGGGTCCACGGGCCTGGTCGGCGGCCAGTGGATCCAGCTCGACCTCAGCGGACTCGTGATCCTCGCGGAGAGCGTGTTCATCAACCTCACTGCGGTGTCACCGACAGCAGCTGGATATCTCACGGCCTCGAACCAGTCCTTGGCGGCGGGGGTGGCACCCACCACGTCGAGCCTCAACTTCGTGAAGGGTGTCAACCTCGCCAACTTCGCCTGCGTGCCGACGGACCCGACCAACTTCCTGTCGTTCTGGATCTACGCGCGCACCACGACGCAGATCCTCGCGGACGTCACTGCGGTCAACGTGCCGAGCTCGCTGTGGGTCAACCCGCTTGTCCTGCCGGCCTTCCAGACGCCCAAGCTCGCCGAAGCCCGGCGCGCGGCGTTCGCCCGGGCGCACTCGAAGACCTGGGGCTGAGCCGGCGCCGACCGGAGCGCAGGTCGACGCGGCGGGGTAGGCCGAAAAAGGGCATCCGTTCAACCTCTTGGCGGGACGGCTCCGGACCTCTAGGTTGACCCCGTCCGGGGCGGTGCCCTGCCCACAAGGCTCGGGCTCCGACGTTGACCTACATCAAAGGTCGGTGGAGAAGTGAGAAGAGCAAAGGTATGGGTGGCCGCGATCGCCGTCGGTTCGTTGGCGGCGCTGGGATATCCGGCAGCATCCGCCGGAGCCGCGACGAGTGCCAGCAGCGGCGGCATTCGCGGCATCGACTGCAGCAACACGAGGTACCTGTGCACCGAGGTCAACAGCTCTGACGACGTGTTCGGTCACTACGTCGGGCACGACGAGCCGTCTCTTCTCTTCGACTCGACCGTCGCCGGCTCGGGCAACCAGATGCGCTACTCCGGGATCCTGCCGAAGGAACCGGCACCGACGAACAAGCCCGGTGCCAGCTCCTACGACTTCCAGCTCTACGCCGCCTTCTGGTTCGGTATGGCGATGTGCGACACGCAGTCGTACCCCAACACGGTGAAGTCCTGCATACCCGACAGCGATGCGAACATCGCCAAGGCCGGCAGCCCCTTCCACCCCGGTACGGCGTTCATGGAGCTGCAGTTCTACCCGCCCGGCTACGTGCAGCAGTTCGACGGGTTCTCCTGCTCGGCCACCCAGTGGTGCGTCGCGCTGAACATCGACTCGTACTCGGCGAACCCGCTCACCGGGCAGTCCCTCAACAACTCGTGCGCGAGCCGGGTCGGCCTCGAGTACGTGAACTTCGCGTACCTGACCAAGTCCGGCAAGAGCCAGGGCCCGCCGAACCCGATCAACTTCGACGTCGTCAAGTCGGGGAAGCCGGACCCGAAGAAGGTCGCGTTCCTCAACCCGGGTGACGCCTACACGGTGACCTTGCACGACACCGCGCACGGGCTGCAGACCATCGTCGACGACACGACCAGCGGGGTCGTGGGCTCGATGACCGCAAGCGCCGAGAACGGCTTCGGCCAGGTCAAGTTCGCCCCCAACGGGACGACCTGCCAGAACATCCCGTACGACTTCCACCCGGAGTACTCGACGTCCTCGACGAAGACGACGGTGCCGTGGGCGGCGGCGACCTACAACGTCGCCATCGACACCGAGATCGGTCACTTCGACTACTGCAGCAAGGTCGACACGACGACCGGTGGCTGCAAGGGTCGTGAGGGCCTCAGCGGTGGGAAGACCGACGGCGACGACTTCGGCTGCTTCCCGGGCAGCGCGTCCTCGCTGATCAAGATCGGTGGCTGTCTCGCGACGAACATCGGGTACGACGGGACCTCGTACCTGAAGGACTGGCCCAACGGGTCTGCCAACCGGCCGACGCCGACGATCTGGACCAGCCCGAAGACCGGTGCGAACTACGACGTGCAGTACGCGCACCTGGCCTTCAACACCGACCTGCCGGCCATCGAGGCCGACACGGTGCCCACCTGCAACGGTGACACCGGGGCGAACT
>JGI24140J50213_10000552_pt1 | contig 17257 bp, 15 predicted proteins | sample BarGraIncu00222A_FD_50213 | JGI IMG/M metagenome (IMG submission 50213)
AGCGGATGATGCGCGACGCGAAGATCACCCAGATCTATGAAGGCACCAACCAGATCCAGCGCATCGTCATGGCACGCCAGCTCCTCAAGGCCTAAGACGGCCCACACGGTGACGGTCTGATCAGTCCAGAAGCCACCGGCATCCCGTCCCGAAGTTGCTGTGTATCTTCCGGCCCCGTTGGCGGCCGTAGTCGGCCCGGTAAGTCGGCGTGCTCGTTCTCATCTGGCCTGATACGGACACGATCTGAGCGGTCCACGGCTTGGGTATGCTCGGCCCGTGACTACTACGGCGATTCCGCGACACCCGAGGCTGGTTGACGCCGTGGTCACGCGGGACTGCGTGAGGCTGCGGTCTGAACGTCTGAGGATGATCCGCGTACAGACTTGGCGACCAGTCGAAGGGTGCGTGCGTGTAGGTGCGGCCCCAGGCACGCCGGCGCTCTGTGTTTCTCTGTGCCGCAACCAGACAAGAGTGCGCACAGAGTTTACGACGGGTCCGGGCGACGGGTTGAGTACCCGACCGCGTTCTCGGTGTGAGGTGGCGGCCAAGGCCGGCGACGATCTGGCGCTCAACTGGTGAGCGTACAGATTGGCGGTCTGCTCACTCAGCTCGTCGTCCCCGGTGCTGCAGCTCTTTCATCGGCAGGTGCGGCACGGGCGGTTGCCCCGGGCCGGGTCTGCCTCGTGGCCGGTCAGAGTATCGAGTTCTCCGGGTGGCTGGACGCGCTGCCTCTGGGGTATTGGGCGCGCTTCACCACCGTCGAGACGGTTCGCCTGCACGTGACGTCCTCGGCGCCGCTGGATGTCACTGTGCGGGTCAGTGATGGCCTGGGCATCTGCCGGGACATCGCCTCTGGGAGCACTCGCGCAGGGACGTACGAGCTGACAGTCGACACCGGGCATGGCGCCGACGGCGGCTGGGCCTGGCCAGTGCTTACCGCCGGGATCGGGACTGAGGTTGCTGAAGTCACCTGGGCGTGGGCTACCGATGACATTGCGCCCCAGCCGAGTTCACTGGCGGTGGCGATCACGACGTTCAACCGGCCGCAGGCATGCCTTCGGCAGCTAGGCACCCTCGCCGCGGCGGCGCGCACTGGTGGATCGCTGGACGGGGTGCTTGGTCGAGTCGTGCTGGTCGACCAAGGCAGCTCGCCTGTGACCGACTCTGCTGGGTTCGCGGCGATTCGGGGGTGCCTCGGGGAGCGCCTGACCGTCATCCGGCAACAGAACCTGGGAGGCAGCGGCGGGTTCACCCGAGGGCTGCACGAGGGTTTGAAAGACCCACGCATCACCCACGTGGCGCTGCTGGATGACGATGCGTTGGCCCAGCCAGAGGGTCTTGCCTATGCGTGGGCGTTCGCCCAGGCAGCCCGGCGACCCACACTGGTCGGTGGCCACCGGTTCGACGCGGCCTCGCCCACAACCCTGTACCGGCTCGGCGAGGTGGTGGATCGCGCGCGGTTCACCAGGGCCTCGTTGCCCGGCACCCCGACGAACGCTGACCTCGCGCACACCGCGGTCTGCGATCCCCGTTGGCTGGGGCCGGCCCAAACCGTGGACTTCCAGCCGTGGTGGATGTGCCTTGTTCCTCGAGCGGCGGTGGAGGCCATCGGGCTGCCGATGCCCTTTTTCCTGACGTGGGACGACGTGGAGTTCGGGCTCCGCGCACAGGCTGCCGGGTTTGCCTCCGTGGTGCTTCCCGGGGCAGTCGTCTGGCATGAGCCCTGGGCCGGCAAAGGTGCAGAGTTCGGTTGGCAGGGGTACTTTCTGCTGCGAAACTGCATCGTCACGGCGTTGCTTCACGACGCCCGGCCGGCGGCGCTGGTAGCCGGGTGGATGGCCGAGACCCTGCGTCACCTCGCACAACATCAGCCGGTGGCGGCGGCCATGCGATGGGCGGCCCTGCGCGACGTGCTGGCCGGCCCGGGCTGGCTGCACCGTGATCTGGAGACTGCGCCCGCGCGGGCAGCCGAGACCGCGAGGCGCGAGATCGTTGCTCCGCACCCCGTGTCGGCGATGGCGGGGAGCCTGTCCGCCAGCGCGAGGCTCCTGCGACGGTGGTCGGACCTGGGCAGGCGGTATCGGGCGGTGCTACCCGAGGTGACGTCGGCTCAACGCTGGGAACAGACGTTCGTGGCCGCCGGTAATCTCGAGCGAGCCCATCCCATCTGGTCGATCGTGGTGACGAGCTTCCATAGCCTGGACATGCTCACCAAGCACTGGGCCGGGCTGATCGAGGCCGGCCGGCTGCAGGGGGTCTCGTCCCGTGACGTCGAGGTGATCGTGGTGGACAACGCCGACGAACCTGAGGTCGAGGACTTTGCCCGCAAGCAGGGCTTCAGATACCTCCCAATGGGCGCCAATGTTGGTCTGTCGGCGGCCAACAACCGCGGTGCGGAGCTCGCCACCGGCGACTACCTCTTGTTCGCCAACCCTGACTTGGGTGTCAAAGTCGCGGACCTCTCGATGCTGTCTGCCGAGATCGACCGCACGGGCGGCATCGTGGCCCCGCGAGTGGACTTCACCAATGGCACGCCCCAGAGCGCGGCACGAGGGGGTCCGTACCTCTTGGCCAAGCTGGCCCACCGAGGGCTGGCCCCCAAGGCCGCTCTGGAACGTTATCTGTGGCCCGTGGGCCCTTACGAGTCAGGAGCGGTCGTGTGGTGCGCAGGGGGGGCAACGTCAATGTCCCGATCGGTCTTCGACCAGATCGGCGGCTGGCCCGAGGAGTACTTCCTCTACATGGAAGATGTTGAGCTCGGGGTCCGCGCAGGTCATCTGGGCATACCGGTATCGGTGACCGCATCGCTACGCTGGGTGCATGAGTGGGGCGGGGACAGCCGCCAGGGCCGTCTCAACCGGGGCATGCTGCTGCATCTGCGCAGCGCCGTGCGCTTCTACACGCGCCACCCCAAGTACCTCGGCCTGCCGCGCTAGGCAGTGAGCCCAGCCGATCATCTGGGGACGACCGACCCTGTTCTCCGACCTGGTCTGGCTACCCGCCGCTGCCGGCGGGGGCCACGGTAAGCGGTGCGTCATTCTTGAGCGCAGTGAACAGTGCCACGGCTTTGGCTCTGTCCCACTGCACGACGCTGCCCACGCTCGTGCTCAGGCCGGGGTTGGACACCGGGACGGTCAGCGAGAGACCATCGCCGTTGGATATCGAGCGCATGGCCTGCAGGACTCGGGTGACATCGCGCAGCGTGGTGTCCTGGCCGACGCTGAGGCCGGCTGCAGCACTGTTGGAGAACCCGTAGTACTGCCACGGGATGAGCACCGTAGCCGGGCTGAGTGCCTTATGCATGATCGCGCTGAGGAACTGGCGCTGGCGCGCCACCCGACCGATGTCGCCGAGCGGATCGGAATAGCGTGCCCGGACGTAACCGAGGGCGTTCTTTCCGTCCAGGGTCTGGCAGCCGGCCTTGAGGTCAATGCCGGCGTAGGCGTCCTTCATGTTGCGTGGCACACAGATATCGACACCGCCGACGCTGTCGACCACTGAGGCGAAGCCGCCGAAACCGATCTCGACGTAACCGTCGATGCGTATACCGGTGACCTGCTCGATGGTCTGCACCAGCAGCTTGGGCCCACCGATGGCGAAAGAGGCGTTGATCTTGTTGTGGCCATGGCCGGGAATGGGCACGTAGCTGTCACGTGGCAGCGAGATCATTGCGGGTTTGCCTGAACCGGAGGGGACGTGGACCAGGATGATGGAGTCGGTGCGACTGCCACCTGCTTGCTGGGCCGTGCCCGTGTTCAGTAGCTTCACTTGGGCGGGTGTCAACCCCTGGCGACTGTCGGAGCCCACCAGGACGTAGTCAAAGCCCTTGGAATCTGCCGGCCGGGAGCCGGTGGGACTGGCATTGACCCGGTGCACGTTGCCCCAGGCCTGGATGGGGACCCAGACCATGAACGCCAGCCAGGCAGCCAACAGGACTCCTGCGCCTACGACAATCCGGCGGCGACGGTGGACCGCACTGAGCCCGGTGGTCTTTCGGCGTGACGATGGTGATCGCGTCGGCGGACGATTCTGGGAACCCGGCGCAGGTGAGCGCGGGCCAGATCGTCCGGCACCTGCGCGGCTGCGGCCGCGGGTGTCCACGACATAGACATCCTCGTCGGGGTTTCCCTCACGACCCGGCATACGGCTCCTCCTGTTGTTCAGCCCCAGTCACCGTGGCTCGTGGGGGACCGGCCTCGTCAAGAGCAAGCCTCCTGGCCATTTTGGTATAGCGGGCCTCAAATTCGCGGAACCTGACATAGGTCGTCAGGGTGAAGCTGAGGAAGGCGACTACCAGGGCGTACAGCACCATGTCCGTGCCGCGCCCGACCCCCACCAACTTGGCGAATCGGTTCCAGACCGTCGGAAAGAGAATGGACCACACAGCCAGGGCGGCGAAGATCAACAGCCCGAGACGGCGCACTGCCTGGGTCCTGGCACCACGGCCGCGAAGCAGCCGGGCCGCAACATAGATGACCACGACGATGAGAACGAGCTGGATCAGAACGATCTTCATGAACGGGGCCCCTCGTGTGGTTGTTGCCCGGCCGTCATCGCAGCATCAAGTCGGCCAGGATGTTGATGGAGTTCCACAGCGACTGGCCCTTGCCCTTGGAGTAGTCGGTGTAGAGGATGTGCACGGGGTGCTCCACATACCGGGCCTTGGATGCACCGATCTGGGCCACAAGCTCGCTGGCGTGGGCCATTCGGTTCTGAGTGATGTCGAGCTGGGCGACCACCGGACGACTTATCGCACGCAGCCCGTTGTGAGCGTCGGTCAACCGTGTGCTGGTGGTGATGTTGGTGTAGCCGACCGCGGCTCGCAGCACCATCTTCTTGGCGAAGCTCGGTTTGCTGCGCTCATCCATGAAGCGTGAGCCGAAGACGACATCAGCCTCGCCGGCCCGCAGTCGGTTGACCATTCCGAGCGCGTCCGAGATCTGGTGCTGCCCGTCGGCGTCGAAGGTGACGACGTACTTCATCGCCGGATCGGAGAGCGCAAACTGGAAGCCGGTCTGTAGAGCCGCACCCTGGCCGAGGTTGAACGGGTGGCGTACCACTCGGGCTCCTGCTGCGGCTGCCATGACAGCCGAGTTGTCAGCTGAGCCGTCGTCAACACAGACGACCTGCGGGAACTCCGCGAGCACACCAGTGATGACGTCGCCGATGACCTGCTCCTCGTTGTACACAGGAATGATCACCCAGGTGTCGTCCACGCTTGATCCAATCCTCACTGCCCTTTGCGAAGTATAGTCCGACGTCTGTGGCGTCATTTCTTCGTTGGTGTCGTCCTTGGGCTGCGGCCGGGCCGGGCCAGTACATGCTCGCGCAGGTTGTGAACTCCCTGGTGCTGCTTGGTCCGCCACGCCTTCGGCAACAACGTCACCGCGTTCAGCCTCGATGCCAGGTGGAGCCGGGCTGTCCGTGCTGCCCGTCGCCAGCCTAGAGCCTCGAACTCGTCGCCCATCGCAGTGAAGAACTCACGCTCCTCGATGAACCGAGTTCCCTCCAGCGCGCGCCAGGACGAGTCGCTCTCGCGGTGCCTGCGGTACTGGAAGCAGACGGTGCTGTCCACGACCAGGCTGCCGCCGGCCTTGATCAGGTCAAGAGCAAGNGCCAGGTCCTGGCAGACGTTGAGGCCTTCGCGGAAGTCCATGGCCACAAGCGTGTCCGACTTCCAGCAGATGGACGGGAAGTAGGTCCAGTTGGCTCTCATCAGGCTGATCGCGAGCGGCTCACCGCTCAGCAACCGGCGCCCATGGACCGAAGGGGCATAGACGCGCTTCATCCTGTCGATCAAGCCCATGCTGGGCTGGTTGTGCTCGTCGATGACCTCGACTCCGGGCTGAATGATCTGCGCCGAGGGGAACTGTTCGTGCGCCGCCACGACGGTCGCGATGTAGTTGCTCAGCATGACGTCGTCGGCGCCCATGACCACCGCGAGCTCGTTGCGAACGAAGGTCAGGGACTTACGGTAGTTGCCGTTGGCGCCCAGGTTCTGTTCGTTGCGCAGGTACGTGATGCGCGAGTCCTGGGCAGCCAGAAGGCCGAAGTAGCCGGGGATGCTCTCATCCGGGTAGCCGTCGTCGATGACCGTCAAGGTCCAGTCAGGGCTCGTCTGCCCCAGGATGCTCTCAACCGCCTGCTTCATCATCGCGACATCGCCGTAGTAGGGAAAGAGAACGTCGACAGTCACAGGAGGTGGTCCTTCACAGAAGGGAAATCGTGCTTGGGGGTGCTGAGTAGACTAACCGAAACACTCGCGCCGACGGATGCGCACGGCCCGCGAACCCGATCAGGAGACATCCGTTGGACACGCAGAACCACTTCTACGGCCACACGGCCGTGCTTGCTGCCTACGCGGGCCTTCCCCGGCCGCGGCATGTGGCAGGCCTCATCCAGCACGGCTGGACCACCGTGCCTCCCATCCCCGTCAACTTCGGTGACTTCCCCGATATCGAGAAATCCGGCAGACGCAAGCTCTTCGTGTGGTCTCATGGCTCGCGTGCCTGGGATCCTGCGCGTTCGCCGCGGGCCAGCTTTGCGCTGGGGGCGCCGTGGGCGTACCTCGTGTCGAGCCTGCCGGTACGCGAAAAGCTGGCAGCCGCCATCGGCTCGGGCGTGTTGATCATGCCGCTTCACAGCACCCGGATCATCGAGGTCCGAGGAGACCAGGGCAGCCTCGCCCGGGCGTATCTGCGCACGGAGGGCCGCTGCACGGTGTGTCTGCACTCGGAGGACATTCACAAGCCCGACATCGTCGGGTCATGGCTGGATGCCGGCCATCGCGTCGTGACGGCCGGGCCGCGACACGACCCGGACTTCCTTTCGCGCATTCTGGCCCTGGTGCTCGCTGCAGAACGGGTCGTGTCCAACCGGCTCATGACCCCCGTGCTGTATGCCGCCTCGCTGGGGCGCGACGTGGGCGTCTATGGGGACCCCCTGTCGATCTCTACTGCCGAGATTCACGGCCAGGACGCCATTCGCTCGTTGTGGCCGGAGCTGCACGGTCAGTCTCTGGATCGGGGGGGGACTGCCGATCTGGCGCGCACCGAGCTCGGCTTCCAGCACCTTCTCGAGCCGGTCGCGCTGGCATCGACCCTGGGCTGGGCTGCGCGGTCGCCAGGTCCGGCCATGCAGTACTGGGCGGGCGCGCCGCTTCGCAAGACGATGAATGTCCTTGGCCTGGGCGGCCGTGACCCCGGTTCGAGCGAGAAAAAGGTCGGCGCCAGCCCCATGGCCTGGCTCAAACATCCGATGTCGCACCTGCCCCGGCCGCTGCCGGCCCATGCCGCGGCGCTGGACCCGCTGCCGGCTCCCATTCCCGTGACGATGCCAGAGACCAGGGACAGGGCCCAGAGGCGGTAGCCACCGGAGGAGAGTGTTGTTCTGCGGCGTGTCGTCCCGGTCCGTTTTGACCGGGATTCCTTCGTGCCACCCGCGGGCCCGGCGGTAACCGTGTTCAGTGATCGGGTACCGCGGTGCGAGGCCCGCGATATCGTCCATCACCCACATCCCAGCAGGGCCACGACAGCGTCTNCCCCTGGCCCGACGGATCGGACCTGCGCCACCCACACTCCAGGTCAGGAACCAGTCTTCTCCATCAGGAACCAGGTCGAGTCGTCGAGCGGGTGCTGCGGGTCACGGTGGTAGGTGAACCCGTAGTCCACCAGCCGGAGCTCGGGGTGGGCGTCCATGATCTCCCCGGCGAAGTCGCGCTTGAACAGCGCGTGCTCGTGGCCGCGGTAGCTCACTTCTACCGGGCTCGGNTTGTAGTACTCNCAGACCATGACGTATCGGCTGGAGGACGCCACCAGCTTGTCGTAGATGTCCGGTAGCGCCTGTGGGGGCAGGTGGATCAGCACGCCCTTGGTGAACGAGAGATCCCANTGACGTGAGGGCACGAAGTCCAGCAGTGAGGCGACCTCCACCGAGGCACCCCCCCAGGCCGTGATCTCTGCGGCTGCTCTGGCGTTGATCTCCACCGAGTGCAGCTCGACAGCAGGCATCAGCTCACGTAGGGCGTGCAGGTTGTTGCCGATGTTGGCGCCGAACTCGATCGCCGACGTGACGCCTTGCGTGCTGGACAGGATCCTTTCGAACAGTGCCCGGTTGTTGTCCAGCAATGCGGCGTCACGATTGCGGACGATGTAGTCATCTCCGAACTCACCAGCCCAAAGCTGCTCCTGGGAGGTGCGGTCGGAAGACGTCGTTGAATTCATGGGCTTACTGTAAGACACGGCGAGCAAGCAGCACTGTTCCTAGCCCGGCCAGTGCGGCCATGGCCACCCGGACCAGTGCGGGCGCCCCGGAGGTGGGTAGCAGACCACCGGCGGCGCACAGAACAAGTCCGAGACCGGTGGGCGCCAGCAGCGCGGTCTCGCTCCAGGACACGGCGTGGACATATCGACGCAACCAGGCGGTGCCGGCGGCGAGCGCCAGGTAGGTGGCCGGGAAGCCGACGGCGATCAGCACCAGGTTCTCGCGTCCGGTCAGGNAGGCGCAGGCAACGCCGACCAGCAGACTGCTCGGGGTAACCACCGAGAGCCACAGAGAACGGCCGGCGGCGAAGATGAGGTGCACATTGGCCAGATAGGTCACTGACAGCACGCAGCCGAAGGTGATGATTGCCACGGCGGGCACGAGCTCCAGGGGTGCGAAACCCTGACGCTGCGGGGCGACGAAACGCATCAGCCACGGTGACAGCAGGGCAACTCCGCCGGAGATGAACGCGGCAAGGGTCGCGATGTCACGGGCGGTATGGGACAGGACTGCCCCGCGCGCGTGGTCGGGCGCGCGGTAAACGATCGGTGCCCAGGAGTTGTTCAGCGCTGAGGTGATGACAGCGGGTGAGCTGCCCACCAGGAGTGCCAGCTGGATGCGGCCGGAGGCGGGGACTCCGTACAGGCGAGCTGCCAGGAACACCAGGGCGCCGTTGGCCAGATACAGGGCAACCAGATGGGGTATGACCGGCAGCCCCATCCGCAGAGCCGCCCGGGTGTCGCCGCGGTCTCTGCGCCGGTAGCCGCCGCGCAGGGACATGACCAGTCCCAAGCCCGCCGCGGCGCCATACCCTGCCGTGAGTCCCACGAAGTAGCGCCCAGGGGACGGATGCTGTGCCAGCAGCGCGAGCCCCAGCAGAGGCCCTCCCAGGGTGGCCGTCAGCGACAAGGTGACAAACGAGCCCGGGCGGTCGAGCACCCGCAAGAGGGCCTGGGAGTTCTCGACCACCACGAAGAAGGCGCTCGCGGCAAGGGCCAGGAGAACCGTGCCGCGTAGCTCAGCTGCTACCACCGGGTCCTGAGCTTGCACCACCCGGTCCCAGATCGGCGCGGTCACGATGATCAGGGTCATCAGGGCGGCGGTCATCAGTGAGCCGCGCACCAGCAGGGCGCGGGCGCCGGCGACTCCGGACCGAGCCAGGATGCCCTGGCGCGTGATGACCGAGGGCATCCCGAGGCTGCCGGCCATCATGGCGACCCACATGACGGTGATGGCGATGGCTACGACGCCGTACGCCTTCGGGCCCAGCGCACGGGTGACAATGGGCACGACCGCGGCGTTGGCCAGGATCGGGGCAACGGTGCCAAGGGTGTAGATCGACCCGCGGCCGAGAACTCCCTTGCTGGCTGCTGCGCCGGCGGATCGGGAAGACTCAGGCGGGCCGGCAGGCTCGGGGCTCATGACGGGGTCGCGATCAGGCGCCGACGAATCCGCGGATCAGGTCGATCACGCGGTCCACGTCGCTATCGGCAAGGTCGGGGAACAATGGCAGTGAGATCTCCTGCTCGTAGTACTCCTCGGCGACCGGACACATGCCATTTCTATAACCCAGGTCAGCGTAGACGGGGTGCCGGTAGACGGGCAGGTAGTTGACCTGGACTCCGATGTTGTTCGCCCGCAGGTGCTCGAACAGCGCTCGCCGGCGACCATCGCGGATGCGTAGCGGGTAGAGGTGCCACATGGGGTCGGCGCCTTCGCGGCAGGCGGGCAGGCGCAGCTCGGTGATACCGGCCAGGCCCTGGTTGTAGCGGGCCGTTATCGCCGTGCGGCGAGCCTTGAACAGGGGCAGTCGTAACAGCTGGCTGGAGCCGAGAGCGCTGAGCACGTCAGATAGGCGGTAGTTGAGCCCGAACTCGTGGACCTCCTGGTGCCAGGGCCCCTCGTCCGGGAAGCGCAGGACGGCAGGGTCGCGGACCAGCCCGATGTGGGCGAAGGTGCGGGCGCGGTCAGCCGTGGTGGCCAGCAGGCTCACGACGGCGCCCCCCTCCGCGGTGGTGAGGTTCTTGGTCGGGAAGAACGAGAACGTGGTGACGTCAGCCAGCGAGCCGACCGGCCGGCCGTCCAGTGAGCCGCCGACCGAGTGAGCAGCGTCCTCAAGCAGAGTCGCGTTGCCAGCGTGAGCGACCTTGCTCAGTGCCGGGGCGTCGATCGGGTGTCCCGCAAAATCGATTCCCGAGACGACTTTCGTGCGCCCGGTCATGGCAGCCGAGACCGCCTCCGGGTCGAGGTTGCCGGTGTCCTCGCTGATGTCGGCGAAAACGACCGTGGCACCCAGGATCGAGGCACAGCTGGCGGTCGCCACAAAAGTCAGTGGCGTGGTGACCACCTCGTCGCCGGCCCCGATGCCCAGGGCCGCGTAGGCCACGTGCAGGGCGGCGGTCCCTGAGGTGACTGAAACCGCGCGGGACACGCCGCACAGGGCGGCCAGGTCCTGCTCGAAGGCGGCGACCGCAGGGCCGGTGGTCAACCAGGCGCCGCGCAGGACATCTGTCACGGCCCGGATGTCGGCCTCGTCGATGGACTGATGCCCATAGGGAAGCAAGGCTCAGACGTCCGTTTCCAGGATCTTGGTGATCTCCTGCAGGGTGAACCACTGGTCGTTGGTGTCCGAGGTGTAGTGGAAGCCTTCGGCCACTGGCTCGCCGTCGGCCGGCGGCTGGTAACCCCAGGCTGCCAGGTCGGGTTGCAGGACGTACCGGTCGCCCATCCGCAGGGCTCGGCGGCCCTCCTCGGCGGAGATCATCTCCTCGTGCAGCTTCTCACCAGGGCGCAGTCCCATGTTGTGCATCGCCGCACCGGGAGCAATCGCCTGGGCGAGGTCGGTGATCTTCATGGAGGGGATGCGGGGTACATAGAGCTCGCCGCCGTGCATCATCTCGAAGGAGTCGATCACGAACTTCACGGCCTGAGGCAAGGTGATGAAGAAGCGGGTCATCCGAAGGTCCGTGATCGGCAGGGACTCACCCGCCTCCCCGAGCTTGCGGAAGAACGGGATGACCGAGCCGCGGCTTCCCATGACATTCCCGTAGCGCACGACGGCGAAACGCGTGGGGTAAGCGGCCGCGTAGTGGTTGCCGGTGATGAACAGCTTGTCTGCGGTCAGCTTGGTGGCGCCGTAGAGGTTGATCGGGCTAGAGGCCTTGTCGGTGGACAGGGCGATGACCCGCTTGACGCCGGCATCTATGCACGCCTCGATGACGTTCTGAGAGCCGACGATGTTCGTCTGGACGAACTCCCACGGGTTGTACTCCGCCGTGTCGACCTGCTTGAGCGCTGCCGCGTGCACCACGTAGTCGACTCCGTGCATTGCGCGGTTGAGGCGGTGCTGGTCGCGGATGTCTCCGATGAACCACCGAAGGCGCTTGTCGTCATCGAAGAGCTGACGGCACTCATACTGCTTGAGCTCGTCCCTGCTGAAGATCACCACGCGACGTGGGTCATGCTTGTCGAGCAGCTCTTTGGTGAAGGCCTTGCCGAAGGATCCGGTTCCTCCCGTAACGAGGATTGAGGAACCGGACAGGACCGACATTTGTGCCTCCAAGGCGTGATGTTCGTTTAAGGCATGATGTCACGGTCAGACCCAGCACAAGGATGCGCGCGGCCTAAGGCGCGGGAACGAAGGACACGATGACACAGCGCAACGCACAGGCCAGCCCGGCCAGCATCACCATCGGTGGGCGCGAGGTCGGTCCCGACGCGGCGCCGTTCATCATCGCCGAGATGTCAGGCAACCATGACGGCGATCTGGACAAGGCGCTGGCCATTGTGCGGGCAACCGCACAGGCAGGTGCCCACGCCATCAAGCTTCAGACCTACACTGCCGACACGATCACCATCGACGCGGACGGTCCGCCGTTTCGGATCTCCTCCGGGCACGAGCTCTGGGCTGATCGTCGGCTCTACGACCTCTATCAGCAGGCGCACACCCCGTGGGAGTGGCACGCTCCGATCTTCGAGCTTGCGCATGAGCTCGGGCTACTGGCGTTCTCGAGCCCGTTCGACCCCACCGCAGTCGCGTTCCTTGAGGACCTCGAGGTTCCTTGCTACAAGATCGCCTCGTCGGAGATCGTGGACCTTCCCTTGATCCGGCTGGCGGCCGCAACAGGCAAGCCGATCATCATCTCGACCGGCATGGCTTCCGTTGGTGAGATCGATGCTGCAGTCAAGGCCGCCCGCAGCACCGGCAACAACCAGATCATCGTGTTGTCATGCACCGCCTCCTATCCGGCTGACCCCGCCGACTCCAACCTGCGGGGAATCCCGGTCCTGGCGGACACGTTCGACGCCCTGGTCGGCCTGTCCGACCATACGATGGGTATCGGCGCGGCCGTCGCGGCCGTCGCCCTGGGTGCATGTGCCATCGAGAAGCATGTGACCATCTCGCGCGCGGGCGGGGGGGTTGACTCCGCTTTCTCGCTCGAGCCGGACGAGTTGGCGGCGTTGGTGCGCGAGACTGAGACCGCCCGTATCTCGCTCGGCGCCCCGCGTATCGGAGCCACTGTGTCCGAGACTGAAGGCCTGCGCCTGCGCCGTTCCTTGTTTATCGTCGCGGACGTTGTCGCCGGCGACGTGGTCACCGAGGCCAACGTCCGATCCATCCGGCCTTCGGGCGGGCTCGCGCCGGACCTGTTCGCCGTGGTCAAGGGACGCACGTTCCGCGCGGATGCGAAGATGGGCACGCCCCTGAGCTGGGACGTCATCTAGGCCCACGGGAGGAGCGCCATGCGCATCAACGCCGTCATCCAGGCGAGAACCGGCTCGGCCCGCCTGCCGGGAAAGGTCCTGGAGGACCTGGGCGGACGTCCGGTGCTCGAGTGGGTGGTTCGCGCCGCGCGGAGCGCCACCCAGATCGACCAGGTCATCGTGGCCACCTCGACACTGGCCGGGGACGATGTGGTGGCCGATCTTGGCAAGTCCCTGGGAGTTCAGGTCGTGCGTGGGAGCGAGAACGACGTGCTCTCTCGCTTCATCGCAGCGCTGGACGCTTATCCCGCCGACGCTGTGGTGCGGCTGACCGCCGACTGCCCGCTACTGGATCCGATACTCATCGACGCGGTCGCCGGAGCGTGGGCCGCAGCACCCGTTCAGGACTACGTCTCGACCATTCTCGTGCGCTGTCTGCCACGGGGCCTGGATGTCGAGCTGGCCACGGCCCGCGCGTTGCGAGCCGTCGACCGGATCGCCGTCGGCCATGATCGTGTACACGTCACGTCCCTTCTCTACGCTCAGCCCACGCCGTACCGTCTACTGGGCGTGTGCGTGACCCCCCCTGCGAATGACCTTCGGGTGACCCTGGACACCAGGGCGGATCTGATGCTGCTGCGGGCGTTGGTGGCCGAGCTGCCCGATTCGCCGCCGTCATGGCGTGATGTCGTAGCGATCCTGCGTGCTCGCCCAGACTTGGTGGCTATCAACTCAGGGGTGCACCAAAAGCCGCTGGCCGCCGGCTGATGCAGGTCCTGCTCAGCTGCGACGGTGGCGGGTCCCTCGGCGTCGGCCATGTGATGCGCTGCCTGGCGTTAGCAGAGGCGGCGGTTCAGGCGGGCCACCACGTGCTGGTCGCCGGACACTTCGAGGGGTCGTTCCTGGCGGCCCAGCTCGTTGCGGCACCGGTCGAGGTCGCCCGGATCTCGCCTTGGACGGCCTCCGAAACCCTGAGGTCTTTGCAGGATGTGGTCGCACGCCGGAACCCGGACGTGCTCCACGTTGACTCGTATACGGCACCGGATCGGCTCGCGGCGATGGTGTCTTCTCCGGAAGCCAGCCACCTGGTCCTGAGCAACATGGAGGACGGCACGTACGGCCGCAGACCCGCAGATGTGATCGTCGACCCGACGTTCGGCGCCGAACTCCGTGAGCGCCCGCAGGACGAAACCACCTGGCTCCTGCGCGGGTCCCGCTACACGCCGGTTCGCCAGCGGGTCATCGACGCCCGACTGGCAGGCTCGCGTGACAACGATGGGGTCGCGGGCGCTGATGCCACTGCCGGCAAGAGGGCGCAAATTGCACGTTCGGTACTGGTGGTCATGGGCGGGACTGATCCGGGTGGCCTTACACCCGCGGCGGTCGAGCTGCTGGCCCGCACCGGCCTTGACCTTGCGGTGACGGTTATCGCCGTCGGACGCAACGCCGAGCGAGTTCGAACAGCTGCCGCGGGCTCCCGGCTGTCAGTGAAGATCTTGGCTCCGGTGGACGACCTTGCAGCGCTGATGTCGGGCCAGGACCTGGTGATCAGTGCTGCCGGAACCTCGATCTGGGAGCTGTGTTGCATCGGCGTGCCGACCGCCCTGGCCTGGGCCGTGGACAACCAGCGTGAAGGCTACGAGCGTGTGGTCGCGGCGGGAGCGGCGATCGGCCTTGGCGGGCCGGGCCTGGGCGCGCATGAGGACGCCGTTAGCTCGTTGAAGACAGCGTTGACGGACCCGAAGGTGCGCGCCCGGCTCGTGCGCGCAGGTCGCCGCCTCGTCGACGGACTGGGCGCCTGGCGGGTGGTCCGGATGTGGGAGCAGGCCCTGTCCATAGGCTCCCTGCCCGCGATCGCTTCCTCCGCCCTGGTGGCTCGTGCGGCCACGCTCGCGGACTCCCGACAGCTCTGGGCCTGGCGCAACGACCCAGTCACCCGCGCCGGGTCCAGGTCGCGAGCCGAGGTGGCATGGAAGGACCATCTCCGCTGGTTCACCGCCAGCCTCGCCAGGACCGACCGAATCCTGCTGGTGGTCGAGGACGCAGTCGGCCCGGTCGGCACCGTCCGCTGGGACCTGCGCGGTGAACGCCAGTGGGAGGCCTCGATCACGGTGGCACCGCAGCGGCGCGGACAGAATCTTGCCCGGCCCCTGCTTCGAGAAGGGGAGGTGGCGTTATCCGAGGCGATGGCCTCCAGCGGCACCGATGTCCAGGCCTATCTGGCAGTGGTCAACGTTCACAACCCCTTCTCGATGCGGTTGTTCGAGATGTCCGCCTATCTGCCCGACCTGCCGCCTGACCCGGCAGGCTTCATGCGGTTTCGCAAAGACGCTCGGGTAACCTGACTTCGATGTCCCCTCTCTTGGAGTGTGTGTGAACGCCGATCTCGTGGTGGTTGGTTCGGGGTTCTTCGGGCTGACGATTGCCCAGCAGTGTGCGCAGAACCTTGGTCTGAACGTCGTGGTGCTCGAGCGTCGCAACCACCTTGGCGGTAACGCCTACAGCGAGGTAGATCCGGAAACCGGCATCGAGGTGCACCGCTATGGCGCGCACCTGTTCCATACGTCCAACGAACGGGTATGGGAGTACGTGAACCGCTTCACGGCCTTCACGAACTACCAGCACCGCGTCTACACCACCTTTCGCGGTCAGGTCTTCCCATTGCCGATCAATCTCGGCACCATTAACCAGTTCTTTGACGCGGCTTACTCGCCGGACGAGGCGCGAGCGCTGATTGCCGAGCAGGCCGCCGAGTTCTCCTCGGCAGAGGCCGGCAACCTCGAGGAGAAGGGGATCTCGCTGATCGGCCGACCCCTGTACGACGCCTTCATCAAGGAGTACACCGCCAAGCAGTGGCAGACCGATCCGAGACTGCTCGCGGCGGAGATCATCTCCCGGCTGCCGGTGCGTTACACCTACAACAACCGCTACTTCGACGACACACACGAAGGGCTGCCGGTCGACGGCTACACCCCGTGGCTGGAGAAGATGGCTAGCCACGACCGCATCGACCTCCGGCTCGGCACCGATTTCTTCGACACCTCGCAGGAGATCAACAAGGCCAACGTGGTCGGCAACATCCCCGTTGTCTACACCGGGCCGGTCGACCAGTACTTTGACTACGCACGAGGACAGCTTGCCTGGCGCACGCTCGACTTCCAGCGGGAGGTGATGGCCACAAGTGACTTCCAGGGCACCTCGGTGATGAACTATGCCGACGCGGACGTGCCCTACACACGCGTACACGAGTTCCGCCACTTCCACCCCGAGCGTGAGTACGCGCCCGGCAAGACGGTGATCATGCGCGAGTTCTCCCGGTTCGCCAAGGGTGACGATGAGCCGTACTACCCGGTCAACACCCCGCGTGACCGTGAGCAGCTGCTGGAGTACCGCGACCTGGGCCGCAACGAGAGCGGTGTGCTGTTCGGAGGGCGGCTGGGCACGTACAAGTACCTCGATATGCACATGGCAATCGGGGCCGCCCTGAGCATGGTCGACAACAAGCTGATGCCGCACTTCGCCAAGGGCCGCCAGCTCCAGAGCGGCGGGGTCGACGAGTGAGCACACCCCTGGCGCACTGGACCGCCTGGCATGAGTGGCCGGGGTCGTTCTTCCTGAGGTCGACCCTGAGGCGCTGCCGCTGGATCTGGACATCGGGTGCGACCCTGAAGTGCGCCACTGTGGGCCGGGGCGAGCCACGAATCGACCGCACTCCCGACGATATTGTGGACCTCAGCGCGATGGTGCGGGTCAAGTGCCACTCTTCGGGGATGTCCTTGAGGTTGCCATTCGTCGTGGCCTTTCGCATCGAGCCAGATGTCTTGNTGGTGGAGGGAATCCNGGCGGTGGGGGATGAGCCGTTGTCACGGAAAGCTGTCGGACGCATCCAGAAGCCTGTCCAAGGAAGGCCGCACTTTGATGCTGGTCAGCCAGACATTGCCCATCGTCGAGCTCATCTGCGGCCGGGTCACCGTCTGGCGCGAGGCACACCCCGCGTACGACGGCGACCTCAGCGTTGCCGTCACAATGCTCTGACAGACCGAACGGGCCTGATTCCGTGATTCATACCTGGCTTCCCGCACTCACCCCCGATCTGCTGGTGGCGGTGCTGCTGGTGATGCCTGGACTTATCGTCACCCTTGCTCTTGGTGCACGTGGTTTCGATGCGCTGGGCCTGGCACCTCTGACCTCCTTGGGCGTGCTCGCGATCGGGACGCTCATGGTGCCCGCCGTCGTGGGCCGATGGAGCNTTNTGGCTGTGGCGGTCTCCCTGATGATCGTCACGCTGATC
>JGI24140J50213_10000554_pt1 | contig 17225 bp, 14 predicted proteins | sample BarGraIncu00222A_FD_50213 | JGI IMG/M metagenome (IMG submission 50213)
GGCCCCAGCATCTTCGACGCCGATCTGGGTGATGAGATCGACAACATGGAAGGGATCGACGCCCATGTCACGCCGGAGGGCGACACCGTGCTGACCATGGTCTCTGACGACAATTTCTCGATGATCCAGCGCACGCTGCTGTTGCAATTCACCCTGGTGAAATAGCCGTGTTTGCGGCGGGCTCGGCGTGAACCGCCGCGCGGCTCGGATCGACATACCGGCATGAGACGCCACATCCCGTTTGCCGCGTTCGCTTTGCTGCTCGCGTTCGCCGCCGTTCCGGCGCGCGCGACCTGCAACTACGAATACGCCAAGGGCGAGTACGGCATCATCCGCCATGGGCTGTCGCCCGACAAGCGCATGTCTTTGGCCTCCCACGGCGACGGTGACCTTGGTGACGTGAACTTTCACGTCTGGATGATGGCCGAGCCCGACCACCGCAAGGTCAGTGTGCTCGACGAGATCAGCGTGGACAACAATCTCGACAGCTGCCCCGACGCCTATCACGCCGTCTGGTCCGCGGATTCTCGCCACGCCGCCGTTGCTTTCCGCAGCAGCCGTCACGAGGTCGAGCTGAACCTCTACAGCATCGAGCAGCTGCGCGCGCATCCGATCGGTGGGCCGAGCCTGTTCCGGGAGGTGACGAGCCGCGATGTCGGCGAGCAGGATCATCTCAACCAGAGCCTGTCCACGATCGAATGGCGCCGCGGCAATCGCTTCGTGCTGAGGGAATACCGCACGTTCATCGTCACCGATCCCGGCTTTGTACGGATGTTCGGGGCCTATGGCCGCGTGACTGAAAAGCTCGACGATGGCAGGCTGGAGGTAGAGTTCTCCGCCGAGGCCGATTGTCTGCTGCTGCCGGATCATCGCTACCGTGCCGTCGATTTGCGGCCGGCCAGGCCCGGCACTCCCGACTGGTGGTATTCGCAGTGACGGCAAGGTGAAGTACGGCACAGGCGGAAGGCCGAACCCGAGGCTTGTGGTTGAGGAAAACGCGGCGGCCCGCTACACAAGGGCAGTCCGTCCTCCCGCCCGGAATTCCCCAGGAAAATCCCCAGGAAATCCCCAGGAAAAAGCCACATGAGCGTTCTGTTTTCGCCGTTCCAGCTGCGTGATCTCGCGCTTTCCAACCGCATCATGGTGGCGCCGATGTGCCAGTATTCCGCCGAAAACGGCGAGGCCACTGACTGGCACTTCACGCACATCAACACGCTGGCGCTGTCGGGTGCGGCGATATTCTGCATCGAGGCCACGGCGGTGGAAGCGACCGGCCGCATCACGCCGGGATGCCTCGGCCTGTGGAATGACGCCACCGAGGCGGCGCTGAGGCCGATCATGGCTTCTGTGCGCAAGCATTCGAAGATCGCCGTCACGATTCAGCTCGCTCATGCCGGCCGCAAGGCGTCGAGCCATACACCATGGGACGGCGGCCAATTGATCCCGTTGTCCGAAGGCGGCTGGCAGGCGGAGGGGCCTTCCGCCGTGCCGCACAAGGAGGGCGAGCGACCGCCGCTGGCGCTGGATGCACAAGGGCTTGCGCGCATCCGCGACGCTTTCGCAGCGGCCGCCAAACGCGCCGAGCGGCTCGGCCTCGACGGTCTCGAACTGCATTGCGCGCACGGCTACCTGCTGCATCAGTTCCTGTCGCCGATATCCAACCGGCGCACCGATCAATATGGTGGCAGCCTGCAAAACCGGTTGCGCTATCCGCTGGAGGTGTTCGATGCGGTGCGCGCGGCGTTTCCGCAACACAAGCCGGTCGGCATCAAGGTTTCGTCGACCGACTGGGTCGAGGGCGGCTGGGACATCGCGCAGACCATCGAATTGGCCCGCGAACTAAAGAAGCGCGGCGTCGACTGGATCGATGCGTCCTCCGGCGGCGTATCGCCGCAGCAGAAGATTCCGCTCGGCCCCGGCTATCAGGTGCCGTTCGCGCAAGCCCTGAAGGAAGCGACAGGCGTCAACACAATTGCGGTCGGCCTGATCACGCAGCCAAAGCAGGCCGAGGACATTGTCGCATCGGGGAAGGCCGACATGGTCGCGTTGGCGCGCGGCATGCTCTACGACCCGCGCTGGGGTTGGCACGCCGCGGCCGAACTCGGCGGCCATGTCGCAGCACCCCCGGCCTATTGGCGCGCCCCGCCGCACGAGCAGAAGGATCTGTTCGGGACCACGACCTTCGGCACGCGGTAGACGCGGAATTATTATCTGGTCGGCTTTTTCTCAAGTCACAATTCGGCCGTAAGCGCGGCCGGTGATGGACTGCCTTTGGCATGCTATAGTCCACGCGGGCGCGCATTAAGACGCGTCACAGGAAACGACGAGAGGAAAGCCCATGGAAATCGGTTATTTCACCATGCCTTCGCATCCGCCGGAATGCGGGCTGAAAGAGGGTCACGACTGGGACCTTCAGGTGCTGCGATGGCTCGATGAACTCGGCTATCAGGAGGCCTGGATCGGCGAGCACCATACCGCGCCATGGGAACCGCATCCGGCGCCGGACCTGCTGCTGGCGCAGGCACTGTTGCAGACCAAGAACATCCGTCTCGGCCCCGGCGGTTTCCTGCTGCCCTACCATCATCCGGCCGAACTCGCCAACCGCGTCGCGATGCTCGATCATCTCTCCGGCGGTCGCCTGAATTTCGGCGTCGCGGCCTCCGGCCTGCCGAGCGACTGGGCGATGTTCAACGTCGATGGCATGTCCGGCCAGAACCGCGACATGACGCGCGAGGCGCTGGAGATCATCCTGAAGATGTGGACCGAAGAGGCGCCGTGGACCTACAAGGGTAAATTCTGGACCGTCAACAAACCCGACACGATGTTCGACTTCCTCAAGCCCCACCTCAAGCCGTTGCAGGCGCCGCATCCGCCGATCGGCGTTGCCGGCCTGAGCAAGAACTCCGACACGCTGAAGCTCGCCGGCGAGCGCGGCTACATTCCGATGAGCCTCAACCTCAACCCGGCCTATGTCGCAAGCCATTGGGACGCGGTGGAGGCGGGTGCGGCCAAGACCGGACGCAAGCCGAAGCGGCAGGATTGGCGGCTGGTGCGCGAGGTGCTGGTGGCCGATACCGACGAGGAGGCCTGGAAGCTCTCGGCCGGCGACATGATGGGCCGCATGCAGGGCGAGTACTTCCTGCCGCTGCTCGGTCATTTCGGCTTCAAGGATTATCTCAAGCACGACCCCTCGGTGCCGGACAGCGACGTCACGGTCGACTATTGCGCCCGCCGCAACTGGCTNGTCGGNTCGCCGTCGACGGTNGCCGAGAAGATCGAGACCATCTATCGCGAGGTCGGCGGCTTCGGCACGCTCCTGGTGTTCGGCTTCGACTACAAGCACAAGCCCGAGGCCTGGCACAATTCCATCAGGCTGTTGAAGCAGGAAGTGATGCCGCGGCTGAAGCATCTCAACGCGGACCTCGTCCGCGCGGCGTGAGGCGAAAGAGCGATCTAATGAACAGTAACGAGGCGGCGGTTTTAAACCGCCGTCCCGCGTTTCATGCCGGGTTTGGAACGATAGCGCGCGTGAAGATGTTCACGGGCCAAACGGCTATTTAATTCCGTTCAGCTTGTACGAAGCCTGCAGGAACGCGCCGTAGCGTTCGGCTCTCGCCGGCAATGTCTGACAGGGGCATCCCGTACCAAATATGTTGGTATAGCCATCGGTCGCCCACATCGCCCAGTAGCGGCCGCCCGCACCGACGCTGAGGGAATTCGTAACCGCATAGGCCAGGATGGCCTCGAGTTGCACGCCCTGTCCGGTGCCGGTCTCCGTGGAGATCGTGCTGGGGACATCGGTTCGCAGCACGTGATTGTCGGTGCCGCGAAATGCGACATAGGGCAAATAAGCGGCATCGGCGGTCAGCGTCAGCCTGTCCATCAGCGTGACCACGCCGTTCAGACCGATCCGGAATGAATCCCATCGGTCGTTTTCGGTAATGCCGAGCGTGGAATTCGGAAGCGACGGCACGCAATCGGAATTGCTGTTGGCGATCTGGGCGCAGCCATAGGCCGACTTGTTCTCGGTGTAATAATTGTAGCCGACAAAGCCGCCGATTTTGGAGTTCGGCCCGCGAAACAGCGAATATCCCACGTCGAACGTGGCGTAATCGATACTTCCCTTCACCGTGGAAGCGGTGTTCGAATAGGGCACGGTCTCATTGAAGATCAGCCAATCCTCATCGTTCATTTTGCCGGAGAGGATATTCCCGGCCCCGATAAAGCCCTTGATGAAAAAATTGGTGTCGGTGTCGACGCGGCCGAACAGTTCGCCTGACGCCGCTGTCGTATTGTAGGTAAGCCTCGAGACCAGCAGGTCCTGCTGGGGCTGATTGGGCGTTGCGCCCAGATCCTTCTGGAACCTGCCGGAGCTGTACCAGGTGCGGCCTCCGACTTCGATCTCCGCATTGGGAATAAAGCTTTCGGCGGATGTCCCGCGCAAACGATAGTCGGACGGCGACGGCTCCCATTGGGCGTGAAGGTCTTGGCCGAGTTTCAGGTTGAGGCCCATTTTGACGGTTTGCACGTTCTGGCTGACACTGCTCGTGCCGCCCGGCGTCGCAACATAACCGAACGGCACTTGCAGATAGCTTGCAGGTGTTGCGACGTTGGCGCTGCCGTAATTCGCATAATCGTATTCGACCCGGAACGACCAGGCGGGCGTCAGCGCCTTTTCCAGTCCCGCGCCAACCGTCCATCCTAATCGCGGACCATTGAAGCCGGTGGATATCGGCGGATAGGCCGCGTTGGTCGTCATATCGATCTGTTCTTCCAGCCAGGCTGCGCCGGCCTTGGCGTAGATCAGGGTGTGTCCTTGCGGCCCCGCTGCATAGCCGATCCGGCCGGTCAGGCTGCCGCTCGCGTTCTGACGAACGCGACAATTGGCCGAGATGAAAACCCCCGATGAAGCAAGGCAGGTGGCCGTGCCGTCGGCGCCCAGAGCGCTGGCGTCTGCCTCTACGCCGAAGACCCAGTGCGAATTGGGGGCTTGCCAATTATAGCCAGCCTGGAGACCGCCGAGGGCTGCGGGACTTCTGACGTTGCCGCCATAGATGGAAGGCCCTGCAGGATCGGAAATCTGTGTGCTTCCCAGGCCGCCGCCGATGTGGCCGCCGACATAGAGGCCGGTCCAGGACCAAACAACGATCGGGACATTTTGGATATTCGGAAGGTCTGCCGCATTTGCAAGACCGGTACCCAGGATCAGGCTGACGACCACAGCCGAAATCTTTTGCATTGGAACAACCCACGATAGCCACTGACACGCGCCGCCGGTTGACTGTGGGTCGAAATGCTTAAGAAAAACTGAGCGTTGACGATTGAGTAACCCTAATTTTTGGTTTCTTTTTGGGACCGCCGCGATGCCGCGAGCAGCTCAAACAGTGGCGACTTGCTCGGTCTTCACTCGGCCCAAAACGCAAACAGCCGGGTCTTGCGACCCGGCCATTCAAAACGCTGCGGCACCAAACCGGCTGAACGAAAGCTTTAGCTCGCCTTCTTCACAAACTCAGCCTTCGGCAGCTTCTTCTCGATCTGGCGCTTTAATTCGAGCGCCCGGGGCGACAGTTCGGTCGCCTTGGCCTTGATCAGGAATGCATCGAGGCCGCCACGGTGATCGACGGATTTGATGGCGTTGGTGGAAACCCGCAGCCGAACGTTCCGCCCCAGCGCGTCGGAAATGAAGGTGACATTGCACAGATTCGGCAGGAACCGGCGCTTGGTCTTGATATTCGAGTGGCTTACCTTGTGGCCCACCAGCGGGCCCTTGGCCGTCAGTTCACAGCGCCGCGACATCGCACTAAATCCTCTTCCATCCCGCCCTTCGTCCCTTTCTCAGGGTGCGGTGCGGGGTTCAAAATCACGTCCATCCAGGGAACCGCGGACGTATAGGGGGAGAGCGGCAAGGCGTCAAGGTTTGCGCCGCCGGCACCGCCGCCGGAACGGCCGTTTTTGCGGGCATTCAGGCCGACTTGGCCATCATATAAACGGCGTATTCGCCGACGACATCATGGCTGCCGCGAGTGTTCCCGCGGTTTGGCGTGAATTTGTTGAAAAACGCACCAAATTCAATTTGCGGCATATGCCGTTCGCAAAACCGGTATCCACCCCGGGATCAGTTCCAAGGGCATGCTTTTGCGGAGCACGCGTTGTTTGCCGGATTTTTTTGCTTAAATGACACATTGCTTGCGCGTAGTTGAGGACCGCTCTTCAGTGATCAGGTATCGCATGATTTCGCTCCGGCCGGTCCAATTTCCGCTGCGGCTGTTGGGCGGCCTGTGCGCGGGCGCATTGCTGCTGCTGGCGCACCCGCATTCCGTACTCGCCCAGGGCAGGCTGGACGCGCGCTATGAGGCGACGCTGGCCGGCATCCCGGTCGGCAAGGGCGCCTGGACCATCGATATATCGGACGATCAGTTCACCGCCGCGGCTTCCGGCGGCACCGCCGGATTGCTCAAGGCGTTCGCCGGCGGCACNGGTACCGGCGCCGCCCAGGGGCGCGTCGTCAACGGCGCACTGGTGGCGACGAATTATTCCGCCAGCACCACGACTTCGAAGAGAACCGAAACGATCCGCATGATTTTGTCCGGCGGCAACATCCGGGAATATGCCATCGAGCCGGAGCCCCCGGTCGATCCCGAGCGGATTCCGCTGACCGACGCGAATCGCCGCGGCGTCTTCGACCCGATGACCGGATCGATGCTGCGGGTCCCCGGTTCGGGCGATCCGCTCAACCCCGAGGCTTGCCGCACCGGCGCGGCAATTTTCGACGGCCGCATGCGCTACGATCTCAAACTCGACTACAAGCGGATGGAAACGGTAAAGGCCGAAAAGGGCTATCAGGGTCCGGTAGTTGTCTGCGCGGTCTATTTCTCGCCGATCGCGGGGTACATCCCCGATCGCGCCGTGATCAAATATCTCACCGCGCAGCGCAACATCGAAGTCGCCTTCGCGCCGATTGCCGGAACCCGTATCCTGGTCCCGTTCCGGATGGCGGTTCCGACGCCGCTCGGCACCGCCATGTTGGAAGCCACCCAGTTCATCACCACGGCGACGCCGCCGCGTGTCGCCAAAACGCAGTGATGCGCCCTGCCGTCATTCCCCCGATGCGCAATCGCGCATCTGAGGTCCGATGCTAACGCATTACCCCGAAATGACGGAGACCGTGAATCCAGTTGACTCTTTCCGCTTTCTGATTCGACTCGGCGGGCGCACACATCTTAAGGATTTCGCCGCCATGCCCTCTCTTGTCGACCCGCGCCAAACTTGATCTAGTGCCGGTATGCGGCGCCAACGCGAGATATTGCGGTGAACGAAGCCGGAGTGGACAGGAGTCACCGATTCGGGCGCGATTCGTTCCGGACTCGTTCCAGAGCTTAAGCCGCGACCTCAAATGCGTCGCATTGTGAAACACTTCGCCAACGCCAACGACGCAGAAATCCCCGGAAAACATGGTCTTTTCTTCTTCAGCGCCGACGTTCGCCAACGGACGGGCTCCCGGCTTCGGCGTCACCGCGGTGCTCGGGCCCACCAACACCGGCAAGACCCATCTCGCCATCGAGCGGATGCTGGCGCACTCGTCCGGTGTCATCGGCTTGCCGCTGCGCCTGCTGGCGCGCGAGGTCTATAACAAGATCGTCGATCGCGCCGGGGTGGATTCCGTCGCGCTGATCACCGGTGAGGAAAAGATCAAGCCGCCGAAGGCGCGGTTCTGGGTCTCCACCGTCGAGGCGATGCCGAGGGACCTCGACGTGTCGTTTCTCGCGGTCGATGAAATCCAGATCGCTGCCGATCTCGAACGTGGCCACGTCTTCACCGATCGCATCCTGCATCGCCGCGGCCGCGACGAAACGCTGCTGCTGGGCGCTGCCACCATGCGCCCGATCATTGAGCGCTTGCTGCCCGGTGCCAGCATCGTCACTCGGCCGAGGCTGTCGCAGCTTGAATTCGCCGGCGACCGCAAGATCACACGGCAACCGCGGCGCACCGCGATCGTGGCGTTTTCGGCCGACGAGGTCTATGCGATCGCCGAACTGATCAAGCGTCAGCATGGCGGCGCCGCGGTCGTGCTCGGATCGCTGTCGCCGCGCACCCGCAACGCCCAGGTGGCGATGTTCCAGTCCGGCGATGTCGATTATCTGGTCGCCACCGACGCGGTGGGAATGGGGCTTAACCTCGACGTCGATCATGTCGCGTTCGCGTCCGATCGGAAATATGACGGTTATCAATTCCGCCGCCTCAATCCGTCCGAGTTCGCGCAGATCGCCGGCCGCGCCGGGCGCGCCACCCGCGACGGCACCTTCGGCACTACCGGCCGCTGCGCGCCGTTCGAGCCGGAACTGGTCAACGCGCTGCAAAATCACACCTTCGAAAGTGTGAAGGTTCTGCAATGGCGCAATTCGAAGCTGGATTTCTCCTCGCTCGGGAGCTTGCAGGTGTCGCTGGCGCTGGCGCCATCCCACGAAGCGCTGACCCGCGCCCCGATCGCGGAGGACCTGCGCGTGCTCGATCATGCCGCCCGCGATGCCGATGTGCGCGAGATGGCGCACGGGGCTGCCGCGGTGGAACGGCTGTGGGACGCCTGCCAAATTCCGGATTATCGCAAGATCGCGCCTGCCGCGCATGCCGAACTGGTAACGACGCTGTTCGGCTTTCTGATGCGCAAGGGCAGGATTCCGGATGCCTGGTTCGGNGCCCAGGTCGAGCAGGCGGATCGGGTTGACGGCGATATCGACACGNTATCGAGCCGGATCGCCCAAATCCGGACCTGGACCTTTGTCGCCAATCGCCCGGACTGGCTGGCCGATCCCGAGCATTGGCAGGGAATTGCGCGCGAGGTCGAAAATAAATTGTCCGATGCGCTGCATGAACGGCTCACGGAGCGTTTCGTTGATCGCCGTACCAGTGTATTGATGCGCCGCCTGCGGGAAAACACGATGTTGAATACGGAAATTGGCAAGACCGGCGAAGTGATCGTAGAAGGCCATGTGATCGGCCGCCTCGACGGATTCGCCTTTGCGCCCGACGCGGCCGAGGCCGGCTCCGATGCCAAGGCATTGCAGGCGACCGCGCAAAAGGCGCTGGCCGGTGAAATCGATGCACGTGCCGAGAAACTGGCGGCGGCGCCCGACGAACAGTTTGTGCTGACGTCGGATGGCACCATCCGCTGGACCGGCGACGCGGTGGCGAAACTGGTTGCGGCCGATGACGTGATGCGTCCGCGCATCCGCATCATTTCCGACGAACGGCTGGCCGGTGCGCCGCGCGAAGCGGTGCAGACGCGGCTCGATCTCTGGCTGAAGACGCATATCGAAAAATTGCTGGGACCGCTGTTCGAACTCGCCAAGGCCGAGGACATCACAGGGATCGCACGCGGCATCGCCTTTCAATTGATCGAGGCGCTGGGCGTGCTGGAGCGGCAAAAGATCGCGGCCGAGATGAAGGATCTCGATCAGCCGTCGCGGGCATCGTTGCGCAAATACGGCGTGCGGTTCGGGGCCTATCATATTTATGTCCCGCCGCTTCTTAAGCCGGCCGCGCGCGCGCTGGCATCGCTCTTGTGGGCGCAAAAGCAGGATAATGTCGACATGTCGGCGCTGTCGGGTGCACAGCACCTCGCGGGCAGCGGCCGCACCTCGTTCCCGGTCGACAAGCTGCTCGATCGCGATGCCTACCGCGTCCTGGGCTATCACCAATGCGGCGAACGCGCGGTGCGGGTCGATATCCTGGAGCGGCTGGCCGATCTCATTCGCCCGGCGCTATCGTGGCGCGAAGCCTCGCCCGGCGCCAAGCCTGCCGGCGCNTTCGACGGNCGCGGTTTCGTGGTGACGCAGGCGATGACGTCGCTGACGGGCTCGGCCGGCGAGGATTTCGCCTCGATCCTGCGTGCGCTCGGTTATCGCATGGAGCGCCGCCCGGCGCCGCCGCCGAAACCGGTGGTGGTCGAAACCGTTGCCGCCGAGCCAAGTCTGGCTGAATCAAGCCCGGCTGAGTCAAGCCCGGCGGAGCCCGCGCCCGAAGCGGCCTCGGAAACAGCGTTGGACACGTCTTCCGACGCGGTCATGGAGGGCGCGCCCGCCGTTGCAGAGACGGCTCCCGCGGAAACGCCGCCCGCACCCGCAGAGACGTCACCCACAGAAACGCCGCCCACAGAGCCGGTGGCGGCCGCTGAAAGCGGCGATGTCGCCGACACGGCGAGCGTTGTCTCGCCAATTTCCGAGCAACCGGCATCGGCGCCGTCAGCCGCGTTGCTGCCCGGTATCCCATTGTCGCCTGCGACCGGTGCGAACGAGCCGGCTGCCGTTGAAGTCAAATCGATTGACGGTCTGCCGGACCAGGCGGCCTCACCTGAAGATCAAGCAGGGGAAGCGCCGCAGGAACAGGCCGCGCCCGAATCAGCCGTTGAGACGGCGGCCACGGACGATTCGGCAGTGGCGGACGCGGGCGCGATAGCAGCGGCTGCGCCCGATGCTGTCGCGGCGCCGGAAATGGTTGATGTGTGGCGGCCCGGCGGTCGATCGGACGATCGCCGGCCGCGTCATGATCGCCACCGCCATCGCCATCAGGACCGTCCTCAAGATCGCCCCCAGGATCGCCCTCAAGATCGTCCTCAAGAGGGCGCGCCGCCGGCGGCTGCCGCAAATGAGGCCGATGACAGCGCCAGGCGCGAGCGGCATGGACGCGGACGGCGCGACCGCCACAATGATTACCGCAAAACCCGCACCGATGCGCCGGTCGAAGCGGTCGCACCAGCGGACGGCGCGCCGGTTCGCGAACCGCGCGAGGACAAGGGCCGTCCGCCGCGCGAACGCTTTCAGGGCAAGGACAGGCATCAGGACAGGGACAAAGGCAAATTTGGCGGTGGGCGCGAGAAGGGCGGACGTGAAAAAGGCGGACGTGGTGACAAGCGCTCCGAGGGCGGGCCGTCGCACCGGCAGTTCGCAACCAGCGCGCCGCCGCGTGAACGCGAACGCCCCATCGACCCCAATTCGCCGTTTGCCAAACTGGCGGCGCTCAAAGAACAACTCACCGCCCGCAAGGATCAACGCTAACTAACGTCGGTCCCCCAATTGGTGTTGCTTGGAGCGCCAGCGTCTCGATAAATGGCTGTGGCATGCGCGGGTCGTGAAAGCCCGCACCAGCGCGGCCGCGCTGATCGAGGCCGGTCATGTCCGCATCAATGGCGTGCGCGAGATGGCGCCAGGCCAAGCCGTGAAGGCCGGCGACGTGGTGACGATCGGGCTTGACCGCGGCGTGCGCGTCCTCAAAGTGCTCGGTTTCGCCGAACGGCGGGGCGATGCGTCCGCCGCGCGCGTGCTCTACGAGGATTTGCAGGGCAGCCGGGAGTAACTATCTGTTTTCAAGCGAATTCAGCCAGCATAGAACCGTCGCAAAGCGGAACTTGGGATGAGTGCTCGACTTGCGGCTGTCGAGTTCCTACGCTACGCAAACCACTTAAAAATTGACCCGTTTCGGAGCCTTGGATGACTTACGTCGTCACTGAAGCCTGCATTAAATGCAAATATACCGATTGCGTTGAAGTCTGCCCGGTGGACTGCTTCTACGAGGGCGACAACATGCTGGTGATCCATCCGGACGAGTGCATCGACTGCGGCGTGTGCGAACCCGAATGTCCAGCCGATGCGATCAAGCCCGACACCGAGCCCGGGTTGGAAAAATGGCTTGAGGTGAATACCGAATATGCCAAGAGTTGGCCGAATATCACCCAGAAGAAGGAATCCCCGGCCGATGCCAAGGATTTCGAGGGCATGGAAGGCAAGTTCGAGAAATATTTTTCTCCTGCACCAGGGACCGGCGACTAATTTGAGGCTGGTGGGCGGCGGCGAGGGGCTGACAATCGGCCAGCAATTTCGCTCGCTGGCTTAACCCTAACCCCGGTCATTGGGCCGAATGGCCTCACGGCGTCTCGTCACAGCCCCTAAATCATTGATTTTTGCGGAAAATGTGCTATATTAGGCACATTACAAGCCGGAACCCAGCCATGCGTAATTTTGGCCCCACGGGTTCCCGTGAAAAACATCGAACAGGGGCGTGGCAGTTCCGCGCGCAGGCTGTGTCACAGAAAACGCGTAAAAAGAGTGTTTCAAAGGTCTCTAAAAAAGTCGCTGCGGCCAGCCGCGGTGCAACCAAGAGCCGCGTCCGGGCGTCCGTGAGGGATGACCGGAAGGTCAGCAAGGCCGCGGCTGCAAAATCCTCAAAAAACAAAAGAAGCGCAATGCCAAACAAGACTGCAAAAACTGCCGCGAAAGCGACTGGTTCGAAGGCCACTGCTTCGAAGGTTGCTCCCAAGATTGCCCCGAAGGCTGTTTCGAACAAGGCTGTTTCGAACAAGCCTGCGGTGAAGCCCGTCGCCGCCATCAAGCCTGCCGCAAAAGCCCCGGCTGTTGCGCCGCGCGTCGAGGAGCCGAAGAAGGTTTTGACCCAGCGCCAGGGCTTCAAGACCCACGAATTCGTGGTTTATCCCGCGCACGGTGTTGGCCAGATCCTGGCGATCGAAGAACAGGAGATTGCCGGCGCCAAGCTGGAACTGTTCGTGATCAATTTCATGAAGGACAAGATGACGCTGCGGGTGCCGACCGCCAAAGTCGCCAATGTCGGCATGCGCAAGCTGTCTGAACCGGCGCTGGTCAAGCGCGCGCTGGAAACCCTGAAGGGGCGCGCGCGCGTCAAGCGCACGATGTGGTCCCGGCGAGCGCAGGAATATGAAGCCAAGATCAATTCCGGAGATATCGTCGCGATCGCCGAAGTGGTGCGCGACCTTTATCGTTCGGAATCGCAGCCCGAGCAGTCCTACAGCGAACGTCAGCTCTATGAAGCCGCACTCGATCGCCTGTCGCGTGAGATCGCCGTCGTGCAACATGTGACGGAAACCGAGGCGGTGAAGGAAATCGAAGGCCAACTCGCCAAGAGCCCGCGCCGCGGCGCCAAGGCCGAGACCGAAGTCGAGGCNGACGGCGAAGCCGATGGCGATCCGGACGTCGATGGCGACGATGCCGCCGTCGCGGACGAAGCAGCCTAAGCTGCCTCGCTGGATCCAGACAATCCAAAGCCCGGTCGAAAGACCGGGCTTTTTGCATGATGTAATTCAGCGAAGCCTACCTTTAATCCACCACGATCTTCACCCGATCCCGCGCCTTGACCTGCGCATGGGCATCGAGGCCGTTGAGGACGCGAAAGCGGTCCGCCGGGCGGTCAACCCCGGCCATGCGATGCGATAGCGATTCCACGGTATCGCCGGGTTGCGCGGTGATGATCTTGAGGCGCAGCGGCCTGGCGGCCTGGATCTCCTCGAGCGTCAATCGCCGGAAGGAATTCACCGTTTCGCGCGCGTTGCGGTCGCTCTCGGTGGTTTTCTGCCGGGTGGCGAAAATAAAGCGGTAGACGTCGCTGCCGAAACGCAGCGCATAGACCTTGAATTGCCACTGATCGCCATGCGCGGTAACCGATGCCGCAGGAAAGCCGTTGATCGTCAGATCCTCGGTCGAGGCCTTGTCGACATTTTCCATCCAGCCGGAATTGAGATAGTCGCCAAGCGTCTGTTCCGACGGCACCCGCACGACGTCAAAACGCATCGCCTGGCTGCCGCCCTCGCGTACGCCGATCACGGCCTGTGCGGTGTTGTCCAGCGTGAAGTTTTCAGGCGCGGCAAAGGTAAAGCCGAGCTTGGGATGCAGGAAACGCCGGCCGCGAACGAACCCCTCGCTCGGGTCCTCGCCATAGACGATGTTGTCGATGGCGGCGAGGTAGGTTTCGCGATCGCGTTCGCCGCCCTCCGGCGAGGAGTACTGTCTCGCGCTGGCCTGCGCGCTCTGCACCCGCTCCGGCGTTGCCGGATGCGACGACAGAAAGTCCTGCGCGCGCGGGTCGACCGAGGTCTTGCCTGCTTTCATCTCGGCGTTGCGTTCCATCGCCGTCAGGAAGCGCGAGGCGCCATAGGGGTCGAAATGGGCGCGGGCCGAAATACCGACGCCGATACTGTCGGCCTCGAACTCCTGGGAGCGGGAAAAGCTCGCCATCGTCAGCTTGGTCTTGGCGAGCGCAAGGGCGGTAAGGTCGGGATCGCTGCCCATGTCGGTGACGACGCGGGTCACGACGGCGGCCTGGCGCGCCTGGTCTTCGCGGATCGATGCGTGTTTTGCCAGCACATGCGCCATCTCGTGGCTCAGCACCGAGGACAATTCCGAGGTGTCGCAGGCCAGCGCGATCAGGCCGCGCGTCACGTAGAGTTGGCCGGTCGGCAGCGCAAACGCATTCACCGCTCCCGAATTGAGGATCGTCACCTTGTAGGCCTGATCCGGACGTTCGGATGCAGCGACCAGCCGGTCGACCGTCTTGCCGATCAGGGCTTCCAGCGCCGGATCGTCATAGGAGCCGCCATAGGAGGACAGAATTCGTTCATGCTCGCGCTCGGCGGCAGGACTTTGCGTGACTATCCGCGCCGGCTTGCTGGTGGTCGTGGGGCCTGATGTCGGGGCCGCGGTCTGAAACCGGCCGATATCGCCACAGGCGCCAAGCGCAAACGCGGCGCACAACAACACTGGCGCAACCCAAAGGCGCCTGCTGGTCCAGGTTTCGCGCCGTCCCGCGCACTCTGCCACGTCAGCCTCGTATTTGCCTTGCGAATCAATTCTCGCCAAGCAACTCAATCTGCCCCACCCGGAGCGCCTCGATCCGTGGGCCGCCGCGTGCCTCGACCCAGCCACGGACCCGAATCTTTCGATTTTCGAGGGACTTAGGCACAATTCCGGCGGCCTCGAACGCCGCTATCATGCGCCTTGAAATAGTCACAGCAAAGCCTCGTGTCCAGTTCCGCCCGAAATTCAGGTACGTCGTTGCCCCGGCCTGCCGCACCGACAGAACCTTGCCCTCGACGACCATAAAACGCCCTATCCCGGCCAAAATATCGTCCGCACTTTCCGCGTTTTTTATGACCGAGGAATCGGCCCAGGTTCCGCGCTTGGCCAGCCGGGCCTCCGCTTCGGCTGCCGCGAGCACCGAGGCGCAGTCCTTGCTGGTCACGGTAGCCGAAACCAGCGCGTCGCCCTGCGCCAGCAGCAGGCCCTGCACCAATGTGTCGGAGTGATCGAGATACACGAAGGCAGGCTGACGGCCGTACCGGTCGGGGGTGTCGTCCTCTCCGGCCAACGTGACCTCGTGGCCGGTCACGATCGCGGCCAATGCCGAGGTTCGGTCCGCCGGTTTTTCGGAATAGACCGGCTCGATACCGGCGAGGCGGACCTCGCGGCCGTCCTCTAGCCGAAAGGTGCGCGCATCGATCACCGCGGCGACGCGACCCTCACCCTGTGCCTCGAAGGCGCATCCCGCCGCGATCGCCGGACCGGCGGTAACAACGAGTGTGAAGCCGCATAGCGCCAGCGCGGCAATTCTCATTTGGCGATAAGCTCCCTGATCGCGCGAACCAGCTTTTTCTCGTCGCCCTCGAAGCTCTCGATCATCGCGTCGAGCATGACGGGGGGATCAAGCGCTTCAAGATCGAGCGGATGGCCAGCATTGTCGGCCAGCATCGCAAGGAAGGTCAGTTGGGCTCGCCCGTTTCCTTCCCGGTAGGCGTGAATCGCATTCAACCCGGAGAGGAAATGCGCCGCTTGATTTGAGAACTCATCAGGTTCAAGGTTTTCGAGAAAGCTATTCGCTTTCAGTTCCGCAAACAACTTCCGGGCTTGGGCCTCGATATGCTCGGGATAACAAAACGGGTTGCCCTGCTTCGATATACGCACTGTGCGCACTCGGCCCGCCCAGGCATAGACATCTTGAAACAGGTGATGGTGGACGGCGCAGTAGTGCTCAAAATCAAGCTCGCCCTCGGGCAATGGCTCACCCGATCGCGCGTTGGAGATTTCAGTCTCGAAAGCGTCCAGATCGTCCAGATCGTCCTGATCACGCAGATCGAGCTTGTTTACGAGAACCATTGAATTCTCGTAAGTGTACGGATCATCGATCGCGTCATACATGCCCGACGCGCTCAGGCCTTACGATAAGATCGGACTATGGTCTGGCGATATTCCTCGGCAGACAATCCCTTGCGCTCTGCGTCGCTCGCCCTCTTTTTCATGATTGGCGTCAGTCGGATACCCTCGACGGCGCTAATTTTGCCGAAGTTGTCGCGGCCAATGACAAACCCACCCTTTTTCTTGGCCTTTGAACCTGATCGCTTCGATTTCGACATGCTCCAAATCTAGCATATTCCGGCCCGGTTCGCACCTTCCGCTTTGCGGAATATGCGTGGAGCACAAGGCGGCTGCATGATGACGGGTATCCCAGCAAAATCACGACGCCGTATGCCCAGCGTCAAGGACCGAGCCGCCGCGCCATACGCGGCGGTGTTACCTTGGTAAAACGCTCCAACCAATCCCGTCACGGCGCACAAGCGCCGCACGGACGTGGAAATTCAATCGGGATCGCCAATGACAGCATGATCGAACATTCTCATTATGACTCATTCCGCTTAGCGGAAAAACGCGGATTGGCGCTGTTTTGCGCAGCTTGCCGCTGCGCAGCGCTTGCGGCATGATTGCGCGAACAGAAGTGAAGCCGCAAGCCAATGCGGCCCGCTGCCAGGGAGCCTCCATGAAACGAATCTTTTCCAGCGTTCTCGGTTTATGGCTGGCCATCGTCGCCACCGCAGCTCTGGCGCAAAGCAAGCCGCCGTTGAAACTCGGCGGCATTCTCGACATGTCCGGCCTTTATGCCGACATCACCGGGCCCGGCAGCGAGATCGCCGCCAAAATGGCGGCGGAGGATTTTGGCGGCGAAGTGCTTGGCCGCAAGATCGAGATCGTCGTCGCTGATCATCTCAACAAGGCCGATCTTTCCGCCAACATCGCCCGCGACATGTTCGACAATCAGGGCGTCGAGATGATCTTCGACGTTGCGGCGTCGGCGACCGCGCTGGCGGCCGGAGAGATCGCCAAAGCGCGTAACAAGATCGTCATGTTCAACGGTCCCGGATCGATCCGCCTGAGCAACGAGGCCTGCGGTCCCTACACCGTGCATTATGTGTTCGATACCTTCGCACAGGCCAATGTGACGGGTCTCGCCGCGGTGAAAAGCGGATTGGACACCTGGTTCTTCCTGACCGCCGACTATGCCTTCGGACAGGATCTGGAAAAGGACACCACCAATGTCGTACGAAAGTCCGGCGGCAAGGTGCTGGGCAGCGTCAGGCACCCGCTCAATACTTCGGA
>JGI24140J50213_10000555_pt1 | contig 17224 bp, 13 predicted proteins | sample BarGraIncu00222A_FD_50213 | JGI IMG/M metagenome (IMG submission 50213)
CATCAGGTCGCTGCCGAGAAACGACGACAGCGTGTAGCGGTTCGAGAGATAGAAGTAGCCGAGTGCGGCGAGCGTCAGGTAGACCTTGTGCACGTCGAGGTCGCGGCGAAACAGCTTCTGCCGCGCACCCTCGGCCAGTATTGTCCCCAAAATGTCGAGTACGGACCGCGACAGCTGCTTGACCTTCGCCGACTTGGTGATATGGCGCCCGCGCTGCAAGTTCTCGTTCGAGAGCAGGGCGACGAATTCCGGGTGCGCCAGGTAGTAGTTCCAGGTGAAGGCGATCAGCTCGGTGAGCGCTGCGACCGGCCGGCTCGAATCGAGGGCCAGCGCGCTCTCGGCTTCACCGAGCTCCGCGTACACACCCTCGAGGACGGCGAGGTAGAGCTTCTCCTTGCTGCCGAAGTAGTAATAGAGCATCCGGTCGCTCGAGCGACCGGTGCGCGAGATGCGCTCGACCCGGGCGCCGCTGTAGCCGTGGCGCATGAACTCGTTGCGCGCCGCGCGCAGGATGCGGGCGCGCGTGCGCTCGGGATCGCGCGTGCGCTCGAAGCGCGGGAGGGTTTTCGTGGCGGTCACCGGTCTAGGCAAAGCGGCCGCGGCATGCTAGATTGACTCGGCAATGAAGTAAACACTTCATTCGCAGGGAGTCGATGGCGTGATCCTCCGTTTCGAGCGCCCCAGGTCGGTGGCCGAAGCCGCTCAATTGCTCGCGGCGGGCGACTGGGCCGTGCTCGCGGGCGGCACCGATCTCTATCCGGCGCACGTCGGGCGCAAGCTCTCCCGGCCGGTGCTCGACCTGTCCCGCGTCGCCGGGTTGCGCGGCATCGCCGACAGCGATTCCGGCTGGACGATCGGCGCGACGACGACGTGGAGCGACGTCCTGCGCGCGCCGCTGCCGCCGCTCTTCGACGGACTGAAGGCGGCCGCGCGCGAGATCGGCGGCGCGCAGATCCAGAACGCCGGAACGGTCGCCGGCAACGTCTGCAACGCCTCGCCGGCGGCCGACGGCATTCCGGCTCTGCTGGCAATGGACGCCGAGGTCGAGTTGCGCAGCGCGCTCGGCACGCGTCGCCTCGCCATCGCCGATTTCGTTCTCGGCAGCCGGCGCACGGCGCGGCTCGGCAGCGAGCTCGTCGTCGCCTTGCACATCCCGGCGCGCAGCCCCCGCGCGCGCTCCGTGTTTCTCAAGCTCGGCGGCCGGCGCTACCTCGTCATCTCGATCACGATGGTCGCGGTGACGATCGACGTCGACGCCGCCGACCGTGTCACGAGCACCGGAGTCGCCGTCGGCAGCTGCTCGGCGGCGGCGCAGCGCCTCGCTGCGCTCGAGTCGCGGCTGGCCGGCGTCGAGCGCGCGCGCCTCGCCGACGTGGTCGATGCCGCCGACCTGGCGCCGCTCGCGCCGATCGACGACGTCCGCGGCGGCGCCGCGTACCGTACCGATGCGACGCTGACCCTGCTGCGCCGCGCCCTCGCGGCCTTCGCGACATGACGGCGCGCGATCTCGAGGTGCGGCAGATCGTCCGCCTGCGCGTCAATGCTGTCGACCGCGAGCTCGTCGGCGAGCCGGCGCGGCGCCTGTCGGACGCGCTGCGCGACGAGCTCGGCCTGACCGGCACGAAGATCGGCTGCCACGCCGGCGACTGCGGCGCCTGCACGGTGCTGCTCGACGGCGAGCAGGTCTGCGCGTGCCTCGTCGCCGTCGGTCAGTGCGAAGGCCGCACGGTGACGACGGTCGAAGGTCTGGCCGACGCGAACGGCGCGCTTTCGCCGCTGCAGCGCGCCTTCGTCGCGCTCGGCGCGGCGCAGTGCGGCATCTGCACGCCGGGAATGCTGATGAGCGCCGAGTCGCTGCTGCGCACGAATCCGAAGCCGAGCGAGGCCCAAGTGCGCGACGCCCTCGCCGGCGTGCTGTGTCGCTGCACCGGCTATACCAAGATCGTCGAGGCCGTCCTGGCGGCCGCCGCAGGAGACATCGGCGAAGCCCCCGCGCCGGTGGCGGGCGCTGCCGTCGGCTGCCGTGCCGCGCGGCTCGATGCTCCGGCCAAGGTCTGCGGTGCGGAGCGCTTCGGCGCCGACCAGTGGCCGGCGTTGCCCGCCGAGGTGCTGGCGATACGCGTCGTGCGGTCGCCGCACGCGCACGCGGCGTTCGCGATCGGCGACCTCGCGGCCCTGCGCCGGCGCTGGCCCGGCATCGTCGACGTGCTGGTCGCCGCCGACGTGCCGAACAACGCCTTCGCGATCTTCGCCGAGCTGCGCGACCAGCCCGTGCTCGCCGAACGCGTCGCACGCTTTCGCGGTGAGGCGGTGCTCGCCCTGGTCGGCGACGCCGAGGCCGTGCTGGCCGTGCCCGAGAGCGAGATCCCGGTGTCCTACACACCGCTGCCGGCGCACGAGACGATCGACACGGCGCTCGCCGCCGCCACGGCCGGACACGCGGTCCAGGCGCGCTTTGCCGACAACGTGCTGTGCCGCGGCCGCGTCGTCAGCGGCGACGTCGACGCCGCGCTGGCCGACCCGGTGGCGTCGCCGCATCGCGCCTCGTCGAGCTTCGAGACGCGCTACGTCGAGCATGCCTACATCGAGCCAGAGGCCGGCTACGCCGAGGTCGTCGAGGGCGAGGGCGGCGCGCCGCGCCGCATCCGCATCTACGCCTGCACGCAGACGCCGTACATGGATCGCGACGAGGTCGCGCATGTCCTGGCGATCGCGCCGGCGCAGGTGCACATCGTTCCCTCGGCGATCGGCGGCGGCTTCGGCGGCAAGCTCGATCTCTCGGTGCAGCCGCTGCTGGCGGTCGCGGCGTGGAAGCTCGGCCGGCCGGTGCGCCTCGTCTACGAGCGGCCGGAGTCGATGCAATCAAGCACGAAGCGCCATCCGGCCCGAATGACGGCGACCGCGGCATGCGCCGCCGATGGCAGGCTCACGGCCTTCGACTTCACCGGCGACTTCAACACCGGCGCCTATTCGTCGTGGGGGCCGACGGTGGCCAACCGCGTGCCGATCCACGCCTGCGGCCCGTACCGCGTGCCGAACGTGCGCGCCGTGACGCGCGCGGTGCTGACGAACAACAGCGTCTCGGGCGCCTTTCGCGGCTTCGGCGTGCCGCAGGCCGCCTTGCTCGGCGAGCTGCTGATCGACGAGCTCGCCGCGGCCGCGGGAATCGACTCGCTCGAGTTTCGCCACGCCAATGCGCTTCGCGCCGGCAATCGCACGGCGACGGGGCAGCGGCTCGCCGCGAGCGTCGGCTTGCGCGCCTGTCTCGATGCGCTGCGTCCGGCCTGGCACGCCGCGCGCACGGCCGCCGCCGCGTTCAACGCCGATGCCGTGGCGAACGTGAGTGCGCTGCGCCGCGGCGTCGGCGTCGCCTGCATGTGGTACGGCATCGGCAACACCGTGATCGCCAATCCGTCGACGATGCGCGGCGCGCTGCGCTGCGACGCCCAGCGCGGCGGCCACCTCTTCCTCTACAACGGCGCGCAGGAGATCGGGCAGGGCACGGCGACGATCATGGCGCAGATGTTTGCCGACGCGGTCGGCCTGCCCCTCGCCTCGGTCGAGCAGGTGATGGGCGACACCGATCGCACCGCCGACGCCGGCAAGTCGTCGGCTTCGCGGCAGACCTTCGTCTCGGGCAACGCGGTGCAGGCGGCGGGCGCTGCGTTGCGCCGCCAGCTCGTCGTACGTCTCGGTTGGCCCGCCGACGACGAGGCCGACGTCCGCCTCGAGCTCGACCGGTCGAGCCTGGCCGGCGTCGCGAACGGCGAGCGCCGCGTCGTCGACCTGCGCGAGGGGCGCGCCGATGCGAATGGCGACCTGGACGTCGCCAGCGGCCACTTCAACCCGCCGACGGTGCCGCTCGACGGCGACGGCCAGGGCGTCCCCTATGCGACCTACGGCTTCGCGGCGCAGCTGGCCGAGCTCGAAGTCGATCTCGAGCTGGGCACGGTGCGGCTGCTCCACATCCATGCCGCGCACGACGTCGGCCGCGCCATCAACCCGACCCTCGTCGAAGGGCAGGTCCACGGCGGCATCGCCCAGGGCATCGGCATGGCGCTGATGGAGGAGTACGTCAACGGCAGCACCGACAACCTGCACGACTACCTGATCCCGACGGCGGGCGACGTGCCGCCGATCACGCTGCACCTGATCGAGGACGCCGAGCCGCTCGGGCCGTGGGGCGCCAAGGGTGTCGGCGAGCCGGCGCTCGTCGCGACGGCACCGGCGATCCTCAACGCGATCCACGCGGCGACCGGGGTTCGCATGCGCGAGGTGCCGGTGACGCCGAGCCGCTTGCGCGCGGCGATCGTCGCCGCGAGGCGCGAACGATGAGCGACACGCCGCCGGGCTTCGCGCCGCGATCCGACGGCCAGCCGGTCGATTCACAGGAGAACGGCCGGCCGGCCGTTCTGGAGCACTCGCGCGCCCCCGAGCGCATGGCGGCCGACAAGGTGCGCTGCGAAGCGTGCCCGGTGCTGTGCCAGATCAGCCCGGGCAAGCTCGGCGCGTGCGACCGCTACGGCAACGTCGACGGCCGGCTCGAGCGGCTCGACACCCTGGCCCTCGTCGCCCGGCCCGGCACCGACCTCGTCGCCTGGCAGGCGGCGCAGCAAGGGCGCTGGGACGGCAGCCTCGTCGGCGCCGACGCGCCGGTCTTCGTCTCGGGCGTCGGCGCGGGGACGACCTACCCCGACTACAAGCCCGCGCCATTCATCGTCGCGTCGACGCACGAGGGCGTCGACATGGTGACCGTCGTCACCGAGGGCATCTTCAGCTACTGCAGCTTCAAGGTGAAGGTCGACACCGACCGCTACCTGGGCCCCGAGCAGGCGACAGTGCGGCACCAGGGCGAGGCGGTCGGCCACGTCAGCACGATCGAGTACGGCTCGCAGTTCCTCGCCTTGGGCGGCGTGCACCACCTGACCGGCGGCTCGAAGAAGGAAGGCCGCGTCGCCTGCGAGATGATGATGGCGCTCGGCAACCGCGAGCCGGTCGAGCTGCAGATCGAAGGCGGCGCGAACGTGATCGTCGCCGCCGACCGGGCGCCCGTCGTCGACGGCGTCGAGGAACAGCGCATGCGCGTCGGCTGTGGCTCGGCGGCGATCGGCATCTTCGCGCCGCAGTGGGCGGCGCACGTCGACGAGGTCGTCGTCGTCGACGACCACATCACGGGCGTGCTGTCCGAGCACCAGGCCGGCAAGTTCCTCGACATGGCGCCGACCGGCATCCGCCTGCGCGGCCGCAAGTCGACTCCCGGGCGCTACTTCCAGGTCGCCCGTCCCGGCTCGGGCTGGGGCGGCACCGACATCGTCGATCCGCTCTCGATCGTCGAGGGATGGGACAGGGAGCACGGCGCGCGGCCGGGGCTGCGCCTGCTGATGGTCTCGACGACCGGCGAGGACTCAGCCTGGTTCGTCCTCGACGAGCAGCTCGTCCCGCGCCCGGCCGAGATGCCCACCGAAGTGCGCCGCGTCGTCGAGCGGATCGGCGAGAACTGCGAGCCGTCGCTCTGCTCCGTGCTCTACGTCGCCGGCGCCGGCGGGTCGCTGCGCGCCGGAGTCACCGAGAACCCGGTGCGCCTGACGCGCTCGATCAAGAGCCTGCTCGTCAACGTCACCTGCGGCGGCGCGCCGGTCTACGTCTGGCCGGGCGGCGGCATCACGGTGATGGTCGACGTCGCGAAGATGCCGGCGAAGAGCTTCGGCTCGGTGCCGACGCCGGCGATCGTCTCGCCGATCGAATTCACGATGCGCCTGGAAGACTATCGCGCCCTCGGCGGCCACATGGACCGCGTGCGCCGCATCGAGGAGGTGCTCGCGTCGCAGGCGTTTCGCCTGGTCGAGCCGGCGGCGGACAACCCCTGGCCGATTCGCGCGCGGCGCGCGGCGACGCCATGAGCGGCGCGGTTCGCCAGCGCCTTGCCGAAGGCCGCTGGCACTTCCAGCACGGGCCGATCGACTGCATCCTCGGGGCCGAAGGCGAGGCCGGCGTTGCCGCCCAATGCATCGAGCGCGCCTGGGCGCGCTTTGCAACGCTCCTCGACGAGCTCGTCGCCGAGTTGCCGGCGTTGCGAACCGATCTCTCGTCGCCCACAGGCGCGTGCGTCGCGCCGCGCGGCCCGGTCGCCCGGCGCATGGTCGCGGCGTGCCGTGCGCACGCGCAGGACGGCCGCTTCATCACGGCGATGGCGGCGGTCGCGGGCAGCGTCGCCGAAGAGCTGATCGAGTCGTTCGCCGACCCGCGCATCGAGCGCGCCTGGGTCAACAACGGCGGCGACATCGCTCTGCGCCTGGCTCCGGGTGCGTCGTTCGACATCGGCCTGTGCGCCGATCCGGCGCGCGGCCGCGCCGGCGGGCCGCTCGACGGCCGCTTCACGGTCACCGCCGCCTCGCCGGTGCGCGGCATCGCCACCTCGGGCTGGCGCGGGCGCAGCTTCTCGCTCGGCATCGCCGACGCGGCAACCGTGCTCGCGACGAGCGCGTCGGCCGCCGACGCGGCGGCGACGATCCTCGGCAACGCCGTCGACATCGACGACGCGCGGATCGTTCGCCGCCCGGCCAGCGAGGTGCGCGACGACAGCGATCTGGGCCATCGCCTCGTCACCTGCAGCGTCCCGCCGCTGCCGCTGTCGCTTGTCGACCGGGCCCTCGGCAACGGCGCGGCGGAGGCCCAGCGCCAGATCGATGGCGGCCGCATCGTCGCCGCCGTGCTGTGCCTGCAGGGGCGCGTCAGGGTCTGCGGCGATCCCGGCGCCGCGACGACCCCTCACCCCAGCCCTCTCCCCGCAAGCGGGGCGAGGGAGTCGTACAGAATGCAGGCATGCTGATCCCAGCCACCCCCCAGCTCCCCGAGGTCGACGTGCGCAAGCTCGTCGTCTCGGTCGAAGACGTCTGGCACGATAACGGCCCGCGCCTGGCCAAGCCGCTGCGTCGCGGCTGGTGCGCGGCGGCCGTGAAGAACCCGTATGCCGGCCGCTACGTCGAAGACATCCTGCCGATGATGGAAGCGTTGAAGCCGCTCGGCCGCGAGATGGCGGCGCGCCTCGTCGAGGCGCTCGGCGGCGCCGGCCGAGTCGAGGCCTACGGCAAGGGCGCCCTGGTCGGGCTCGCCGGCGAGCTCGAGCACGGGGCTCTCTGGCACGTCCCCGGCGGCTACGGCATGCGCGATCTGCTCGAAGGCTCGCACGCGATCGTCCCTTCGACGACGAAGATCGGCCCGGCCGGAACGACGATCGACATCCCCATCCATCATCGCGTCGCCGCCTACGTGCGCAGCCATTTCGACACGCTCGAGGTGCGCGTCGCCGACTCGCCGCGACCGAACGAGATGCTGCTCGTCATCGCGATGACGACCGGGCCGCGTCCGCACGAGCGCGTCGGCGGCTTGCGGGTCAGTGAGATTGCGAAGTTCGACGGGCAGCGTTAGGGTGAGGGCACGTCAGCACGGCAGGTGCATGAACGAGCCGGGCGATTCAACGACAGTCATCTGGGAGGAAGCCATGAAGGACATGCAACGCAGGGATTTCGTACGCCACGTCGGCTTCGCCGGCGCGAGCTGGATCGCACTCGGCGCGATGCCTGCCGCTTTCGCGGCCGCGGCGATCAAGCCCGACGCCAAGAGCGCGCTCCTCGTCATCGACGTGCAGAACTGCTTCGTCACCGGCGGCACTCTGCCCGTGAAGGACGGCGAGCAGGTCGTCCCGGTCATCAACAAGATCGCGCCGGCCTTCGAGAACGTCGTCGTCACGCAGGACTGGCATACCGCCGGCCACGTCTCCTTCGCGTCGGCGCACGCCGGCAAGAAGCCGTTCGAGACGACCAAGCTCTCGTACGGCAACCAGGTGCTCTGGCCCGACCATTGCGTCCAGGGCTCGCAGGATGCGGCCTTGCTCAAGGACCTCAACCTGCCGAAAGCGCAGCTCATCATCAGGAAGGGCTACCACCAGTCGACCGACAGCTATTCGGCGTTCATGGAAGCCGACGGCAAGACCTCGACCGGCCTGGCTGCGTACCTGAAGGCGCACGGCATCGACACCGTCTACATCTGCGGCCTGGCGACCGATTTCTGCGTCGCCTGGACCGCGCTCGACGCGCGTAAGGCCGGCTTCAAGGCCTCGGTGATCGAAGACGCGTCGCGCGGCATCGACCTCAACGGCTCGCTGAAGGCGGCGTGGGAGCAGATGACCAAGGCCGGCGTCAAGCGGATCCAGTCGAGCGACATCGCGGTCTGAACCGGAGACTCATTTCATGCGCAAGCCCCTCCTCTACGCCGCGGCGTTCGCCGTGCTCGGTGCTTTCCTGCCGGTGCACGCCCAGGACACGATCAAGATCGGCGAGATCAACAGCTACAAGGCGCAGCCCGCCTTCCTCGACCCGTATAAGAAAGGCTGGGAGCTCGGCGTCGAAGAGGTCAACGCTGCCGGCGGCGTGCTCGGCAAGAAGCTGCAGGTCATTTCGCGCGACGACAACGCCAACCCGGGCGACGCCGTCCGCGTCGCCGAGGAGCTCGTCTCGCGCGAAGGCGTGGCGCTGATCTGCGGCACCTTCCTGTCGAACATCGGCCTGGCGGTCACCGACTTCGCGAAGCAGAAGAAGATCTTCTTCCTCGCCTCCGAGCCGCTCACCGACAAGATCACCTGGCAGAACGGCAACCGCTACACCTTTCGCCTGCGCCCCAACACCTACATGCAGGTGGCGATGCTCGTTCCCGAGGCGGTGAAGCTGCACAAGAAGCGCTGGGCGCTCATCTACCCGAACTACGAATACGGCCAGTCGGCGGCGGCGACCTTCAAGGCGATGCTGAAGAAGGCGCAGCCCGACGTCGAGTTCGTCGCCGACCAGGCGACGCCGCTCGGCCGCGTCGACGCCGGCGCCGTCGTGCAGGCGCTCGCCGACGCGAAACCAGACGCGATCTTCAACGTCCTGTTCGGCGCCGACCTCTCGAAGTTCGTCCGCGAGGGCAACACGCGCGAGCTGTTCAAGGGCCGCGAGGTCGTGAGCCTGCTCACCGGCGAGCCCGAATACATCGAGCCGCTGAGGGAAGAAGCGCCGGTCGGCTGGATCGTCACCGGCTACCCGTACTACGGCATCCAGACGGAAGAGCACAAGAAGTTCTTCCTCGCCTACTTCCGCAAGTACAACGAGTACCCGCGCCTCGGCTCGGTGGTCGGCTACTCGACGATCCAGGCGATCGCCGAAGGCCTGCGGCGGGCGAAATCGACCGACACCGAAAAACTCATCGCCGCCTTCAGCGGCATGCCGGTGATGACTCCGTTCGGCAAGGTCACCTTCCGCGCCCTCGACCACCAGTCGACGATGGGCGCCTACCTCGGACGCACCAAGCTCGAGGGGCAGAAGGGCGTGATGACCGACTACGCCTATATCGACGGCGCCAAGGTCCTGCCGAGCGACGAAGAGGTGAAGAAGCTCCGGGCGATCGACTGATTCGCGGATGACGCTGTCGTCGGTCGTCCTGCAGATCCTCACCGGTCTCGCTTCGGCGTCGGCGCTGTTCCTCATCGCGAGCGGGCTCTCGCTGATCTTCGGCGTGACCCGCGTCGTCAACTTCGCGCACGGCTCGTTCTACATGCTGGGCCTGTACGCGGCGGTCGCCCTGACCGCCGCGTTCGGCGCCGCCGGGCCGCTCGGCTGGTGGGGCGGCGTGCTCGTCGCGGCGCTCGCGGTCGCCCTGCTCGGCGCGATCATCGAGATGCTCGTGCTGCGCCGTCTCTACGCCGCGCCCGAGCTGTACCAGCTGCTCGCCACCTTCGCGCTCGTCCTCGTGATCCGCGACGCGGCGCTCTGGCTCTGGGGCCCCGAAGACCTGCTCGGCCCGAAGGCGCCGGGAATGAAAGGCGCGGTCGAGGTCCTCGGTCGGCTCTTTCCGAGCTACGACGCGTTCTCGATCTTCGTCGGCCCCGTCGTCCTGGGCGCGCTCTGGCTGCTCCTGAAGCGCACGCGCTGGGGCCTGCTCGTTCGCGCCGCGACCGAGGACCGCGAGATGGTCGGCGCCCTCGGCGTCAACCAGCGCTGGCTCTTTACCTCGGTGTTCGCGCTCGGCACCTTCCTCGCCGCGCTCGGCGGCGCCCTGCAGATGCCGCACGAGCCGGCCAACCTCAACCTCGACCTGGCGCTGATCGGCGAGGCCTTCGTCGTCGTCGTCGTCGGCGGCATGGGGTCGATCTTCGGCGCCTTCGTCGCGGCGGGGCTCGTCGCGATGGTGAAAGCCTTCTGCATCGCCGCCGGATCGATCGACGTCTTCGGCACGCCGTTTCCGCTCAGCAGGCTGACGCTGGTCGCCGAGTTTCTCGTCATGGCGGTCGTCCTCGTCTGGCGGCCGTGGGGGCTGTTTGGCAAGGCGCAGGCGGCGGCGCGCGGCGAGGGCGCGGTCGAGGCGCCGCTGCGGCCGTTGCCCGTCGACTGGCGCCGCGCCGGCTGGATGGCGCTCACCGCGCTCGCCTTCGTCGCCTTGCTCGACGCCCCCGCGCCCTACGTCGTCGTCCTCTCGATCGACGTCCTGATCGCCGTGCTGTTCGCCGCCAGCCTGCATTTCCTGATGGGCCCGAGCGGAATGCATTCTTTCGGCCACGCCGCCTACTTCGGCCTCGGCGCCTACGGCGCGGCGCTGTGTTTCAAGGCGCTCGCCCTGCCGATGGAAATCTCGCTCGTCCTCGCGCCGCTCCTCGCCGCGCTCGGCGCCTTCGTCTTCGGCTGGTTCTGCGTTCGCCTGTCGGGCGTCTACCTGGCCATGCTGACGCTCGCCTTCGCGCAGATCGTCTGGTCGGTCGTCTTCCAGTGGGACACGCTGACCGGCGGCAGCAACGGCCTGGTCGGCATCTGGCCTTCACCCTGGCTCGCGCCAAGGCCGGCGTACTATTTGTTGACGCTGGCCTGCACGATCGCCGGCTGCGGCCTGCTCGTGCGCATGCTGCACGCGCCGTTCGGACTCGCATTGCGCGCGAGCCGCGATTCGCCGCTGCGCGCCGCTGCGATCGGCATCGCCGTGCCGCGCCTGCAGTGGATCGCCTTCGTCATCGCCGGAACGGTGGCCGGGCTCGCCGGGTCGCTGTTCGCCTTCGCCAAGGGAACGATCTCGCCCGAGACGCTGGGCGTCGGCAAGTCGGTCGACGGGCTCGTCATGGTCCTGCTCGGCGGCGTCCAGGCGGTCTCGGGTCCCTGGGTCGGCGGGGCGCTCTTCACCTGGCTGCAGGACACGGTGGCGCGCCAGACCGACTACTGGCGCGCCTTGCTCGGCATCGTCATGCTCGCGCTCGTGCTCGTCTTTCCGCTCGGCGTCGCCGGCGGACTGAAGAAGCTCTTCATGCGCGACGACGGCGTGACCCCCTCTCCCCGCACGGCGGGGAGAGGGCCGGGGTGAGGGGCGTGCACATCGACGACCCTCACCCCAACCCTCTCCCGCAAGCGGGAGAGGGGGCGCCACTGCTGGCGGTGCGCGGCCTCGCGAAATCGTTCGGCGGCGTGCGCGCGGTGGCCGGCGTGAGCTTCGACCTCGCCGCCGGCGAGATGCTGGCCCTGATCGGCCCGAACGGCGCCGGCAAGACGACCTGCTTCAACATGGTCTCCGGCCAGCTCGCGCCCGACGCCGGATCGGTGCGCCTCGGCGGCGACGAGCTGGTCGGCCTGAAACCCGAGGCGATCTGGCGCCGCGGCGTCGGCCGCACCTTCCAGATCGCCGAGGTCTTCGCCTCGCTGACCGTCGTCGAGAACGTGCAGCTCGCGCTCCTTTCGCACGCCGGCCTTGTCGGCAGCTTCTGGCGGCCGGCGCGAACCCAGTTCCGCACCGAGGCCGTCGCCTTGCTCGACGCCGTCGGCATGGCGGCGCAGGTCGAGCGGGCGACCAGCGTGCTCGCCTACGGCGACGTGAAGCGCGTCGAGCTGGCGATCGCGCTGGCGCACCGGCCGCGCCTGTTGCTGATGGACGAGCCGACCGCGGGCATGGCGCCGCGCGAACGCAACGACCTGATGGCGCTCGCCCGCAAGCTCGCGCGCGAGCAATCGATCGGCGTGCTCTTCACCGAGCACAGCATGGACGTCGTCTTCGCGCACGCCGATCGCATCATCGTCCTGGCGCGCGGCGAGTTGATCGCGGAAGGTCCGCCCGCCGCGGTGCGCGACGACGAGCGCGTTCGCGAGGTGTACTTCGGCGGCGGAACGACCTTCGGGCGCGCTGCGGTCGAGGCCGGTCATGCTTGAAGTGAGCGCGCTCGACGCCTGGTACGGCCAGGCGCAGATCCTCTACGGCGTGAGCCTCGCGGTCGGCGCCGGCGAGTGCGTCGCGCTGGTCGGCCGCAACGGCGCCGGCAAGTCGACGACGATGAAAGCGATCATGGGCCTGCTGGCGAAAAAGCGCGGCCGCGTCGCTTTTCGCGGTCGCGACATCTCGGGTCTGCCGGCGTATCGCATCGGCCGCCTAGGCCTGGGCTGGGTCCCGGAGGACCGGCGCATCTTCACCGACCTGACGGTGCGCGAGAACCTGGCCGTTGCGCGCCAGCCGGCGCGCGACGGCGCTCCCGCGTGGACGCCGGAGCGGCTCTATGCGCTGTTTCCCAACCTCGGCGCGATGCCCGATCGGCCGGGCGGCCGCATGAGCGGCGGCGAGCAGCAGATGCTCACCGTAGCACGAACGCTGATGGGCAATCCCTACCTGGTCCTGCTCGACGAGCCTTCGGAAGGCGTCGCTCCCATCATCGTCGAGGAGATGGCGCGAATGATCGTCGCGTTGAAGGAGAGCGGCGTGTCGATCCTGCTTTCGGAGCAGAACCTGCACTTCGCGCGCCTCGTCTCGGACCGAGCCGTCGTCCTCGAGAAGGGCGAGGTGAAGTTCGACGGAGCGATGGAAGACCTGATGCGCGACGACGTGCTGCTGCGCACCCATCTGAGCGTATGAGCTGCGTCGACACTGGCGGTTTGTGGCACCCTTGGATCGCGGTCGGGTTCCGCGTCGCTCACGCCCGGCGCGGCAGTTTAGGAAAGGGACGACGTCATGGATAGCTCGGCCAACGATCGGGCCTTCGCCGGCTCGATCCCGAGGCTCTACGAAACGCTGATGGTTCCGCTGATCTTCGAGCCTTACGCGGCGGACCTGGTCGGTCGGCTGGCGGCGAAGCCGCCGCGCCGGGTCCTCGAAGTGGCGGCCGGCACCGGGGTCGTGACCCGGCAGATGGCGGCGCTGCTGGCGCCGGGCGTCTCGATCGTCGCGACCGACCTGAACGCGTCGATGCTGGCCCATGCGTCCGAAGTGGGCACGGCGCGCCCCGTGCAGTGGCAGCAGGCCGACGCCTTGCAGCTGCCCTTCGCCGACGAATCGTTCGACGCCGTCGTCTGCCAGTTCGGCGTCATGTTCTTTCCCGACAGGGCCAAGGCCTTTGCGGAGGCCCGCCGCGTGCTCGCTCCGGGAGGCCGGTTCCTCTTCAACGTCTGGGACCGGATCGAGGAGAACGAATTCGCCGACACGGTGACGACGGCCTTGCGTTCCGTCTTTCCCGCCGATCCCCCGCTGTTCCTGGCTCGCGTTCCGCACGGGTATCACGATCTCTCGACGATCGCGAAAGACCTGAAGCAGGGCGGTTTCGGCGCCGTGCCTCGAACGGATACGGTCGCCGCGCACAGCCGGGCGGCGTCGGCGCGTCGGCCGGCGATGGCGTACTGCCTCGGCACGCCGCTGCGCAACGAGATCGAGGCGCGCGACCCGGCGCGGCTCGACGCCGCCACCGACGCGGCGGCGCAAGCCCTCGCCGCGCGTTTCGGCTCCGGCGCCGTCGACGCCAGGATCCAGGCGCACGTCGTCGCCGTCGACAAGTGAAGCTTTCGGCGCTCTTCGAATGAGTCGCGTCGCGGGGATCGACGTCGGCGGCACCTTCACCGACCTGGTCGTCGTCGACGACGCGACGGGCGAGGTGCATATCGCCAAGGTGCCGACGACCTCCGAGAACCAGGCTTTCGGCGTCCTCGCCGCGCTCGCCGCGGCCGCTGTCGACGCGGCCGGGCTCGATGCGATCGTCCACGGAACGACGACGACGACCAACGCGATGCTCGAACGCAAGATCGCGCAGGTCGGCCTGATCACGACGCGGGGCTTTCGCGACGTCCTCGAGCTCGGCCGCCGCACCCGCCCGACGCCGTACGGCCTGAAGGGCCGGTTCGTTCCGCTGATCGAGCGGCGCTTTCGCCTCGAGGTCGACGAGCGCGTCGACGCCGAAGGCGCCATCGTCGTTGCGCTCGACGAGGCACAGGTCGCGGCCGCGGCCCGGCAGCTGATCGGGCTCGGCGCCGAAAGCGTCGTCGTCCACTTCCTGCACAGCTATCTCAACCCCGTTCACGAGGAGCGCGCCGCCGAGATCGTACGCGGCCTCTGGCCGAACCGCTACGTGACGGCGGGCCACGCGATCGTCGCCGAATACCGCGAATACGAGCGCGGCACGACGGCGGCAGTCAACGCCGCGATCCAGCCGGTTCTGCATCGCTACATAGAGCGACTGCAGCGCGAGCTCGCCGGCCGCGGCTACACGCGCGAGCTGCTCGTGATGCAAGGCAACGGCGGAACGGTGGCGGCCAGCGTCGTCGCCGAGCACGCCGTTGCGACCGTGATGTCGGGGCCGGCTTCGGGCGTCATCGCCGCGGCGGCGACGGCGATGCAGGCCGGCATTCGGCGCGCAGAGTTCGGCAACGTGGTCAGTTACGACATGGGCGGCACGTCGAGCGACGTCGCCCTGATCCTCGGCGGCGAGCCGACGGTGTCGAGCGACCTCGAGCTCGAATACGCGATGCCGATCCACGTGCCGATGGTCGACGTGCACACGATCGGCGCCGGCGGCGGATCGATCGCCTCGGTCGACGCCTCGGGGATGCTGAAGGTCGGCCCCGAGAGCGCGGGTGCGGTTCCCGGGCCGATCTGCTACGGCCGCGGCGGGACGCTGCCGACGATCACCGACGCCGACCTCCAGCTCGGCCGGCTCGACCCGCAGCGGCTCCTGGCCGTCGAGCGCGCCGTCTCGATGGATGCGATCGGCGCCGCGCTTGTGCAGCACGTCGGCACGCCGCTCGGGCTTGACGCGACCGCCGCCGCAGCAGCGATCATTCGCGTCGCCAACGACCGCATGGCCGGTGCGATCCGCATGGTCAGCCTGGCGCGCGGCCACGACCCGCGCGACTTCGCACTCTTCGCTTTCGGCGGCGCCGGCCCGCTGCACGCGGTGGCGCTGGCGCGCGAGCTGGGCATCCCGAAAGTGCTGATCCCGGCGCGGCCGGGCCTGACGAACGCGCTCGGCTGCGTCGTCGCCGACCTGCGCCACGACTTCGTCGCCACGGTCAACCAGCCGCTCGAAGCGCTGGACGACGCGCGCATCGCCGAAGTGTTCAAAGCGCAGATCGCAAGCGGCAGGGCGCTGCTCGCGCGCGAGAACGTCGCGGTCGAAAGCGTCGTCACCCTGCATCGCGCCGACATGCAGTTCCAAGGGCAGAGCCACATCCTACCGGTGGCGGTCGCCTCGGCGGCGATCACTACCTCCGAGCTGCGCACGACCTTCGCCGCGGCGTACTGGAAGCGCTTCGGCGTCGAGCTGCCGGAGATCCGGCCGGTGCTCGTCAACCTGCACACGGCGGTGATCGGCAAGCGCAGGCCCGTGTCCTTGCGCGCGATTGCCGCGACGCGGCCGAAGGCGACGCTCGAAGCTGCACGAAGGACGACGCGGCCGGTGTGGTTCGACGGCGGCTGGGTCGACACGCCGGTCTACGTCCGCGAGCAGCTGCCGTTCGACGCCCGCTTCGGCGGACCGGCGATCGTCGAGCAACTCGACTGCACTTCGGTGATCGAGCCGGGGAACCGCGTCGAGATCGATGCGATCGGGAACCTGATCGTCAGCGTTTGAGGTGGCGCGGCACGGATCGGGGACCGGCGGGCATGTCTGGGGCTGGGCGTCGCCCCGTGCGGGCATGCAGGGTTTACCCACCCGCCGATGCGCCCCTCGGGGTCGGCGTTTGTTTGCTGTGGGTCAAGGCACGAGCGGTTGTGAGGCGGATGATGCCGAGCGGTATTGGCTAGGCGTCGGCCCCACAACATCGAGGAGTCAGCATGGAAATCGACTTGGCCCGGCGGATCGCGAGCGATCCGAACTACCAGGAGCTGAAAGCCAAGCGCAGCCGCTTCGGCTGGTGGCTGACGCTGGCGATGATGGTCGTCTACTACGGCTTCATCCTGCTGGTGGCGTTCGACAAGGAATTCCTGGCGCAGCGGATGGGTGCCGGCGTCATGACGATCGGCATACCGATCGGTTTCGGCGTCATCGTGTTCACCGTCGTGATCACCGCCATCTACGTCAAGCGTGCCAACCGCGAGTTCGACGATCTGACCGCGGCCGTGGCGAAGGCGGTGCTGAAATGAGCCGCCTCCCAGACATCGTGCGCCGACTGCTGACGCTGGCCGCGCTGTTCGGCGTCTCCGCCGCGGTCTGGTCCGCCGGGCCCGACCTCGGCCAGGCTGAGAAGCAGGCCACGAACTGGACGGCGATCAGCATGTTCGTCATCTTCGTGGGTGTGACCCTGTTCATCACCAAGTGGGCGGCGGCCAGAACCAAGTCGGCCGCCGACTTCTACACCGCAGGCGGTGGCGTCACCGGCTTCCAGAACGGCCTGGCGATCTCCGGCGACTACATGTCGGCGGCCTCGTTCCTCGGCATCTCCGCCGCGGTGATGGCGAGCGGCTTCGACGGCCTGATCTATTCGATCGGCTTCCTCGTCGGCTGGCCGGTCATCACCTTCCTGATGGCCGAGCGGCTTCGCAACCTTGGAAAGTTCACCTTCGCCGACGTGGCGGCGTTCCGCTTCAAGCAGGCGCCGGTGCGCATCTTCGCGGCCTCCGGAACGCTGGTCGTCGTCGCGTTCTACCTGATCGCGCAGATGGTCGGCGCCGGCCAGCTGATCAAGCTGCTGTTCGGCCTGGACTACTGGATCGCGGTCGTCATCGTCGGCGCGCTGATGATGATCTACGTGCTGTTCGGCGGCATGACGGCGACCACCTGGGTGCAGATCATCAAGGCCTGCATGCTGCTCGGCGGCGCCACCTTCATGGCGCTGTCGGTGCTGTGGCACTTCGGATTCAGCCCCGAGGCGATGTTCGCCGAGGCGGTCAAGATCAAGACCGACCTCGCGCTCAAGGAAGGCAAGACCGCCGCGGCCGCCGCGACGTTCGGCCAGGCGATCATGGG
>JGI24140J50213_10000556_pt1 | contig 17190 bp, 18 predicted proteins | sample BarGraIncu00222A_FD_50213 | JGI IMG/M metagenome (IMG submission 50213)
GACCGGCGAGATGGTCTCGGCGGGTCACGTCATCGGCTGGATCGGTACGCCCCCGACCAACGGTGACTGGGCTCCGCACGTCCACGTACAGGTCATCCTCGACCTGCTGGACCTCGCCCACGACTACCCGGGTGTCGCCCAGCCCTCGCAGCGCTCGCTGTGGCTGGGCCTGTCGCCGGACCCAGCCCTGCTGCTCCACCTCGACGGGTAGACCCTTCAGGCGGACGGAGTCGGAGCGGTCTCGAGCACCGGTTGTCCGCTCCACACCTCCATGGCCCATTGCGTCCCGGGATCCACGTGTACGTAGAAGGTCCGGGTGTCCTTCTTCGTCCTCGTGTAGCTCGACCCGTAGATCACACCGGCCTTGCATCCCAGCGTGCCCAGCATCGCGTGCCCGCCGGAGCTGGTGATCTGCGTCCTTCCCGGGCCGACGCAGGTGAAGCGAACAGTCAGCTGGGTCNCGTCGGTCGACAACGGGTGGGGAAGCACCACGACCTCGGGGCCGATCGCGGTCACCGAGTCCAGCAGGACTGACCCGGCCTGAGGGAGCGGCAGGGGTGTGGTCGACGTGGGTGAAGGGCTGGCCGCCGTCGAGCGCGTGGAACTAGGCGGCACCGGAGCCGTCGCCGCTGGCTGATGAGCGGTCGTGGTGGTGCAGGCAGTCACACAGACCAGCACGGAGAGGGCGCCCAACGTCCGGCGCATCATGTCCGCAGCTGACATCCCCGTGAACCTTTCAAGTTGATCATACCCCAGATTTGGGACAGTCTCACGGCGGATGATCAACTGTCAAGAAGGGTTGATCACCTCGCGCAGCAGCGCAGCCAGGTCCTTGGACCGAGAGCCGAGCGGAGCGAAGAACGCGTCGTCGCAAGCCTCGACAGCGAGCACCGCGCGGTTCGCCAGGGAGCGCCCCCGTGCCGTGACCTGAAGCGACCAGGCGCGGCCATCGGTTGGGTGCGGCGCCCGCGCGACCAGGCCACGGGTCTCCAGGACGCGCAGCACCTGTGACGTCATCATCGGATCCGTAGCCGCGTGCTGCGCGAGCTCGCGCTGGCTCACCGTGCCGTCGGTCCCCCCCGTACCCAGCCAGGTCAGCGATGCCAGCAGGACGAACTGCACGTGCGTGATGTCGAACGGCTTCAATGCCGCTCGCTGGGCCGACTGCCAACGGTTCGTGACCTGCCAGAGCAGGAAGCCGGGACTCTCGTCGGCCTGTGCATGCTGCGTGGCCAACCCCCCGGTGGCCTTCTTCCTGGCCATCAGCGCCCCTCGCAGACCGCCGCCAGCCGATCGAGATCCGGTTGCGCGCTGGCTCGGAAACCCTTGGCCAGCAACAGGTTCCACACCGGCCCGAGCGCACCTTCGAGGGTCACGTCGACGTCGACGCGGCACCCACCGTCGGGCAGCGCCGCCACCGTGTGGCGGAACGTGAGTCGCGCGCCGAGGAGCAGCGAGACGTCGACGAAGTCCCGGTCCGGGACGACGGAGTCGAGCACGAAGCGGACCTTGGGGCCTCCCTTCGGCTTGAGCTGCCCCCTCGTCCCGGTAGCGAACGGGCCGTCGCGCCGTACCCACTCGGTGTCGGTGTTCCATTCCGGCCAGGTGTCCATGTCGGCCCAGCGGGCGAAGAACGCGGACGGGGGGGCGCTGGAGGTGACCTGTGCGGTCGCGATGGTCGTCATGGAGATTAGTATGCGCACTTACTAATATACGGTCAAGCCGGACGGGCGGACCCGGCGCCGTCATAGGGTGGGCGGCGACAACGGGAACCGCGGAGGGACGAGCATGCGTACGCGACGGCTGGGTCGTTCAGGTCTCGCGGTGTCGGTCGTCGGTCTCGGCTGCAACAACTTCGGGAGCCGGATCGGACGCGAGGCGACGCAGGATGTGGTGCATGCGGCCGTCGATGCCGGGATCACGCTGTTCGACACTGCGGACATCTACGGCGACCCGCACGGTGCTTCCGAGGAGCTGCTCGGCGAGGCTCTCGTCGGGCACCGCGACGACGTGGTCGTCGCGACCAAGCTCGGCAAGGACATGGGCGGCATCGACGGCCTGGACTGGGACGCCCGAGGCTCGAGACGGTACGTGCGCACGGCGGTCGAGGCCTCGCTCCGCCGGTTGCGTACCGACCGCATCGACCTGCTGCAGATGCACGAGCCCGACCCGGCCACGCCGATCGAGGAGACGCTGGCAGCCCTCGACGACCTGGTCCGCGACGGCAAGGTGCTGTATCTCGGGAGCTCGCAGTTCGCCGGCTGGCAGGTCGTCGAGGCGGAGTGGACGGCGCGCGCTCGCGGGACGAGCCGGTTCGTGAGCACGCAGGACAAGTACAGCGTCATCGACCGCGGCGCCGAGCGTGAGCTGATCCCTGCGTGCCTCGCGACGGGCGTGGGCCTGCTGCCGTTCTTCCCGCTGGAGCACGGACTCCTCACCGGGAAGTACAGGCGCAGCTCGCCGCCGCCTCCCGGCAGCCGGCTGGCCCGCAGCACTCACACCGAGCTCCTCGAGCGGGCACCGTGGGACACCCTCGAGGCCCTCGAGGGGTTCGCGGTCGCGCGCGGGCTGACGTTGCTCGACGTCGCGGTCGGCGGACTTGCGGCTCAGCCATCCGTGGCGTCGGTCATCGCGGGAGCGACCACGCCCGAGCAGGTCGTGGCCAACGTCGCGGCGGGTACGTGGCAGCCCACGGCCGACGACCTTGCCGAGCTCGACCGCCTCACGGCCGGGTAGACCGCTCCGGACGGCTCAGGCCAGCACGTAGACGAGGTCGACGACCTCGTGCCCCTTGGCGAGGCCGGCGCGCTCATACCTGGTCTCGGGGCGGTCCATCGGCCGCGGACCGGTGCCGTCGTCGCTGAGGCCGAGCGTCGGCTCGGCGTCGAGCACCTCGCGCATCTGCTCCGCGTACGGCCACCAGTCGGTCGCGACGTGAAGGTACCCGCCCGGTGCGAGCCGGGACACCGCCAGCCCGACGAAGCTGGCCTGCACGAGGCGTCGCTTGTGGTGCCGGGCCTTGGGCCACGGGTCTGGGAAGAAGATGCGGATCCCGGCGAGCGACCCCGGCGCCAGCATGTCGCGGAGCAGGTCGACCGCATCGCCGGACGCGACCCGCACATGGTCGAGCCCCTGCGAGCCGATGCGCTGGAGGAGCCGCCCGAAGCCGGGGGTGTGCACGTCCACGGCGAGCACGTTGGTCATCGGGTCGGCGCCCGCCATCGTCGCCGTCGCCTCGCCGGTACCGAACCCGATCTCGAGCACGACGGGCCGCTGGTTGCCGAACAGGACCGCCAGGTCGAGCGGCTGCCCGTCGACGTCGACCCCGTGCGACGGCCACAGCTCGTCGATCGCCGCGGCCTGCCGCACGGTCACGCGCCCCCTCCGCGGGTGGAAGCTTCGGATCGGCTGCTCGGCGGTGGGCACCCGCCGAGGGTACGTACCTGACACTTGAGGGGCATAGTTCAAACGAATCGTCAGATGGGAGGGGGATCGATGGACCGGCGGGCGTTCCTCGGCGGGCTGGCCGGGCTGTCGGTCGGCACGCTCGCCGCGTGCTCGTCGTCGTCCGGCCCCACCGCCTCGTCGTCGAGCCCGGCCACGAGCGCGACCCCGACCCCCACGGGGACCGCACCCACCGCGACCCCGTCGGCCACCGGCCCGGCAGCAGCGCGCCTGCCTGCCACTTCGCCGTGGCAGCCCACGACCAGCGAGATCGACCCGGCGGTCAAGGTGCGAGCCGTGCGCCTGCTCGAGGCGATCGGTTCCTGGCCCCCTGGTGGTCAGGGGTTGGCCGCGGCGCGGGCGCGGGTGGCCGCGCTGGGCTACGACCCGGGGCTGGCCGACCAGGGCGCGGTCCTGCTCACGAGCTCCCGCCAGGCGGCCGTGCAGGTGGTCGACGCCCAGTACGGCGGCATCCTGTCCGCGTCGTCCAGCGTGCTCGTCGTCCTGCGGCAGTGGACGCTGGCTGCAGACGGCACGTCGGTCCTGGCCGGCGGCACCACCGTCGACGTGCGCCTCGTCGCCGCCTCGCCCCGCTGGCGGGTCACGGCCCTGCACCCAGCCGCGCCGAGCGCGGCGGCGGCACGGCTGCCGGCCCTTGCCTCGGGGCTCCTGGTCGACCCGCGGCTGCACCTACCCGTCGCGGCGCACGCCGACCTCCGTTCGGGGACCATCTCGAACGGCGTCCTGACCGCCCTGCAGGGGCTCGCCGCCAGGCACGTCGTCGACGTCAGCGTGGTGAAGTCGGGCCACCCGCTCTACGTCTTCGGTACGAACCGGCTGAGCGACCACCCGCGGGGGCACGCGGTCGACGTCTGGCGGGTCGACGGGCGCACCGTCCTCGACCCGGCCAACCGGGCCCTCGTCGAGTCGGTGATGCGGCTCGGGATCGCGCTGGGTGCCTACCAGGTCGGCGGGCCGGTCGACCTCGACGGGGGCGGGTCGCAGTACTTCAGCGACAACACCCATCACGACCACATCCACCTGGGGTTCCACACCTNACGACGGTCAGGACGGGCTGGCGCAGACGCAGAACTCGTTGCCGCCCGGGTCCTGNANGCGCACCCAGCTCGTCCCTGCCTCGTCGATCGCTGCCTCGTCGAGCCGGCTGGCGCCCAGTCCGACCAGGCGGTCGACCTCCGCGGCCACGTCGGCCGCGTGCACGTCGAGGTGCATCCGGTTCTTGGCCGACTTCGCCTCGGGCACCTGCTGCAGGATGAGCTTCGGACCTCGGCCGTCCGGGTCGACGAGCGAGCGGTACTGCTCGAAGCGGCCGAACGGCCGGTAGCCCAGAGCGGCCGCCCAGAACTCGGCGAGCCGGTCGACGTCCGAGGCGTCGAGGACGAGCTCCACGTGTGCGGCCATGCCCCAGGTTATTCCGGGGNCAGCGTGTTGTTGACTCACCCGCCTGGCGTGCTACGGTTCCGCTGGTTGCAGTTGCAGTTCCTCGTACGTTCTTGGACGCCCGCGGCTCGATTGTGCGGGCGTTTTTCCGTCTCGTGGCTTCCCGAAGCTTCTCTGAAGTGGGATGCAGGCAGCAGCCGCAGGCTCGCGAGGTGCGAGTCTGGAAGTAGTCCCTCGAAGGAGAAGGCACATGGCACAGGGCACCGTGAAGTGGTTCAACGCTGAGAAGGGCTTCGGTTTCATCGCCCAGGATGGCGGAGGCGCAGACGTCTTCGTCCACTTCTCCGCGATCGTGGCCGACGGCTACCGCTCGCTCGACGAGAACCAGCGCGTCGAGTTCGAGATCACGCAGGGCCCGAAGGGCCCGCAGGCGGAGCAGGTCCGTCCCGCGTAGTTTCGAGCGCACGACCTACGAGAGCCCCGGCTTCGGCCGGGGCTCTCGGCATGTCCGGACCGGGTCGGACGGCGGTCTTGGCAGATATCGGACAACATCAAGATCCTTCTCAAGTGATCGCGAGTTCCTTCCGATGAACCCTCGAAGGTCGGGGGACCTGTCAGTAAACACACCGCACTCGGAAGGGACCATCCAATGGACTCGCACGCGCATGACAAGAACAAGCGGCGCCGTCGTGCGCTGCGTGCTGCCGCTCCGGTAGCCGGCCTGCTGGTGGCCGGACTGCTGGTGTGGCAGGGCAGCTACGCCGCCTTCTCGGCGACCACGGCTGACAACACCAACGCGTGGAGCTCGGGCTCCATGGTGCTGACCAACAACGGCGGCGGTGCTGCGTACGCGGCCACCACCACCGCGACCTTCAACGAGGTCCAGCTGAAGCCGGGCTCGACGGGCACCAAGTGCATCACCGTCAAGAGTGCTGGTACTGCCGCGGGTTCGCTCAAGATGTACGAGAGCGCGCTCGTCGACTCCGCCCCGTCGCTCGGTGCCCAGATCCAGGTCACCATCGACGCGGCACCCGTGGCCAGCGACGTCCTCGTCGGCTGCGCCGGCTTCCCGGCCCTCGGCACGACCAACGTGGCCACGAGCATCCCGCTCACCACGCTGCCGACGACCTACGCGACAGCGGCCGGCCCGGTGGCTGTGGCCAGCGGCACGGTGCTCACCGCATACCGGATCGCGTGGACGTTCGCGACCACCGGTACGACCGCGGGCGACAACGCGCTGCAGAGCAAGACCGTCACGGCCGGCTTCACCTGGGAACTCCAGTAGGCGAAGGCGTCCTAGACGCTTTGGTCAGCTGACGACCCGCCGGCCCCGGGCGCCGCGAGAGATCGTGGGGTCCGGGGCCGGGCGGTGTCGCCGCCGGTACGCACAGCAGTCCCGACGCCGCTCACCCTCCTGAGCGGCGACGAGAGCCGAAAGGAGGAAGCCCGTGCCCGCCGACCCTGCCGTCGACCCGGACCAGCCAACCGCAGCTGCACCTGACCCCATCGCTGCCCCTGCGCGCTACGGGCGCCGCCGCCTGTACGCCGGACTGGTGGGCCGTAGCTGGCTCTGGTTCATCGCCGGCTGCCTCGCGATCACCCTCGTACCGATCCTGTTCGGCTGGCGGCCGTACGTCGTCGAGAGCGGGTCGATGGAGCCGCGGATCAACATCGGCGACGTCGTGCTCGCCAGCCCCGTCCACGACCGCTCCGTCGTGCTGGGGCGGGTGATCGTCTTCAACTCCCCGAGCAAGCGCGGCGAGATCGTCACGCACCGGGTCATCAAGTTCGACGGCCCGAAGAAGCTGGTCACCAAGGGGGACAACAACGCGATCGCTGACACCGGCCGGATCCAGATGTCGGACGTCCGCGGGCTCGGCCGGCTGCTGGTGCGCTGGGTCGGCCTGCCCCTGATCTGGATCCAGACCAGGCAGTGGGCGATGCTCGCCCTGTTCGTTGCCAGCCTGTGGCTGGCTGGGATCGCGGTGCTCCGCGACCACGAGGAGGAGGACGAGCTCGAGGGCGCCGAGGGCGACGGCTCCGGAGGCGATGGCCCAGGTGGCGACGGGCCTGGCGCCGACGGCCTGCTCGCGCCGGCGGCCCCGACCCGTACGTCTGTCACGCTCGCCGCGTCGCGGCCGTTCCGCCTGCCCGGCACGCGGGCCCAGCGCGCTCTCACCAGGGCGTCCATCCGCCTGGCCACGCCGGGCCTAGCCCTGCGTGCCGCCCTCGTCCTGATGGGCGCCCTCGTGCTGCTGGTCCCGTCGACGATGGCGTCGTTCGCCGCGACCACCGCGAGCACGGCGGACTCCTGGTCGGTGCCCAACTGGGACTACACGACGCAGGTCAACGCGCTCGGCCCGTACCTCTACTGGAAGCTCGACGAGACGGGGGCGGCCACGACGGCGGCCGACTCCTCCGGCAACGGGCGCACCGGGACGTACAACGCCAACGGTTCGGCGACGTACTTCACGCGGCTCCCGGGAGGTGGCGGGTTCACCACGGACACGCCGAACAATGCCATCACCCTCACCAACGCCGCGTCGTGCATCAACACGACGTCGACCACCGCGGTCGCCGGTCCCACGACGCTGTCCGAGATCATCTGGTTCAAGGCGCCGTCGACGTACACCACGGGCGGCAAGCTGATCGGGTTCGAGACGCCACGCACGGGCGTGGGCACGGCCGGCGCCGGCGGCACCTACGACCGGCACCTGTACATGGACGGCAACGGCCGGATCTGGTGGGGGGTCTACAACGCGGCGTCCATCACGATCAGCTCGGGCACCGGGCTCAACGACGGCCAGTGGCACATGGCGGTCGGGACGATCGGGGCGGCCGGCATGCACCTGTACATCGACGGGGTGCAGGTCGCGACGAACGCGAACACCGTCGCCGAGGCGACCACCGGGTGGTTCCGTGTCGGCTGCGGCAACCTGGCCGGCTGGGGCACCCCGAACTGGAGCGGTCCGAACTCGCCCGGCGCGTCGACCCCGGCGACCAACTTCCCGTTCCTCGGCTCGCTCGACGAGGCGACCGTGTTCACCTCACAGCTGACCGCGGCTCAGATCTCGTTCCTGTACTTCACCCGCTAGCCGTACTGAAGCTGGACTGAACCGGCGGCTCAGGCGTCGAGGTGGGCGGCCGCACGCTCGCCGATGTCCGGGATCGTGAGCTCGTCGGCGGCGGTGCGCGCCACGACGTAGACGGAGTCCTCCAGGAAACGTACGGCGAAGTAGCCGCTTCCGGGCTGGTAGGAGCCCGCATCGCCCGGCGACAGGATGTGCCCGTCGATGTCGAGGCGGCCCGAGACGACGTAGGTCACGCAGCCGTGCGTGTAGCCGTGCGCGGGGACCAGGTCGCCCTTCTTGCCTCGTACGACGGTGAGGACAGCTCCGTTCGTGTAGAGCCGCGTCACCTCGGCGCCCAGCACGTTCTTGGTCCACGTCGTGGATCCGGCGGGGACGGGCTTGAAGCCGGGCATTCGAAACTCCTCAAGGCTAGATGTGATGTACGTCACATCAGATCAACTTGGTCACGGAACGGTAACCGTGGCACGGTCTTCGGAGCACATCTTTGCACCAGACACCTTCATACACGTCAGACCGGACGCCGAATCCTGCCCACCGGACTGATTCCTTCCATCACCGCCGGGCAGGAGCGGGGGACCCAATCCGTCCCACGTGGACTGGCCAGCACGGCGAGAGATCGCCGAGCAGGCCTTGGGGTGAAGCCGCCGACCGGGCTGCCGACCAGCAGCCACGGGGAGCGACCGGGCACCTTCCCGCCCGAACCCGACAGCTGACCTCGCAGGCGTTCGGAAGGGTTTCGCATGCCTGCTCGTCTCTCGAACCCGTTGCGGCGCGTGACAGTCACCGCCGCCCTAGCTGCTGCCTTGGCGCTCGCCGGCGCTCTCGCGTCGGGGTCTGTCGCGCAGGCGTCGGTGATCCCGCTCGATCACACGACCACCCCGCTCTCGGTGCTCGTGCCGCCCCCGCCCGTGGTGGCTCCGCGCCCCGTGGTCACCCCGGCCAGCCGAGTGCTCGCTTACGCGGCGTTGCTGCGCGGGCGGCCGTACCAGTACGGCGCGTCGGGTCCGTCCGCCTTCGACTGCTCGGGCTACACGCGCTACGTGTTCGCACACTCGGTCGGCCGTTCGCTCGTGCACAACGCGGCCGGGCAGTACGCCGCCAGCATCAAGATCGCGAAGTCGGCGATCCAGCCAGGCGACCTCGTCTTCTTCACCTCCGGCGGATACGTCTACCACGTGGGCATCTACGCAGGGCGCGGCCTGATCTGGGACGCCCCGCACACGGGCTCGACCGTTCGGCTGGAGAGCATCTCCACAAGCAGCTGGGTCGCCGGTCGGGTCCTCTGACCCGCCCCGGTCCGACGCGACCGGTCTCCCAGCCCGCCATGGCGACGTTCGGTGGCCACCCCCCCGCCACCGAACGTCGCCTTGGCCTTTCTCCAGGCAGCCAGGGGCAGCCTGAGCGTCTGTGCAGTTAGTCACAAACTGCGCTGCAAGCGCTTGAATCCGGTGCCGGGGATGGAGGAACCGCCTCGGTTAGGGCACCCTTTCGACAACAGCAGATCTGCTGTCCGGCGCCGGCCCTGCCGGGGGCCGTGCTGCCTCGACGAATAGGGTTGCGACATGACCGTCCCGGGCCTGACCGAAGCGCCGACGAGCAACCCCAAGCTCCTCCGGTGGGTCGAGGACGTCGCCGCCATGACCCAGCCCGACCGCGTCGAGTGGTGCGACGGCTCGCAGGAGGAGTGGGACCGGCTCACCGCCCTCCTCGTCGAGAGCGGGACTTTCATCCGGCTGAACCCGGAGCTGCGGCCCAACTCGTTCCTCGCCCGTTCCAACCCCAGCGACGTCGCCCGCGTCGAGGACCGCACGTTCATCTGCTCCGCCCGCGAGGAGGACGCCGGTCCCACCAACAACTGGCGGCAGCCGAGCGAGATGCGCGCCGAGCTCGAGGGCCTGTTCAGCGGCAGCATGCGCGGCCGGACGATGTACGTCGTCCCGTTCTCCATGGGCCCCCTGGGGTCGCCGATCTCCCAGCTCGGCGTGGAGATCACCGACTCCCCGTACGTCGTCGTCAACATGCGGATCATGACCCGGATGGGCACCGCGGCCCTCGAGCTGATCGACGCGCAGGGTGACTTCGTCCCCGCGCTCCACTCGGTCGGCTACCCGCTCGTGGACGGCCGCGCCGACGTGACCTGGCCGTGCAGCGAGACCAAGTACATCGTCCAGTTCCCGGAGGCCCGCGAGATCTGGTCGTACGGGTCCGGGTACGGCGGCAACGCGCTGCTGGGCAAGAAGTGCTTCGCCCTGCGCATCGCGAGCGTGATGGCTCGCGACGAGGGCTGGCTGGCCGAGCACATGCTGATCCTCAAGCTCACCTCGCCCGAGGGCGACGTGCGGCACCTGTCGGCGGCTTTCCCGAGCGCGTGCGGCAAGACCAACCTGGCGATGCTCGAGCCGACCTTGCCGGGCTGGAAGGTCGAGACGATCGGCGACGACATCACCTGGATGCGCTACGCCGACGACGGCCGGCTGCACGCGATCAACCCCGAGGCCGGCTTCTTCGGGGTCGCTCCGGGCACGGGGATGAAGACCAACGCCAACGCGATCAGGACCCTCACCGGCAACTGCATCTTCACCAACGTGGCCCTGACCGACGACGGTGACATCTGGTGGGAGGGCATGACGGACGAGCCGCCGGCCCACGCGATCGACTGGAAGGGCCGCGACTGGACGCCGGCGTCGCCCGAGCCGTCCTCGCACCCGAACAGCCGGTTCACGGCGCCTGCCAACCAGTGCCCCTCCATCGCCGACAGCTGGGAGGACCCGGCCGGCGTACCGATCGACGCGATCTTGTTCGGCGGTCGTCGGGCCACCAACGTGCCGCTGGTCACCGAGTCCTTCGACTGGCAGCACGGTGTGTTCATCGGGGCGACGGTCTCGTCCGAGCAGACCGCAGCCGCAGAGGGCACGGTCGGCGCGCTCCGCCGTGACCCGTTCGGCATGCTGCCCTTCTGCGGCTACAACATGGCCGACTACTGGGCGCACTGGCTCGAGGTCGGCAAGGCCACTGCCCCGGACAAGCTGCCGAGGATCTTCCAGGTCAACTGGTTCCGCAAGGACGGCGACGGCACGTTCTTGTGGCCCGGGTACGGCGAGAACAGCCGCGTCCTCGAGTGGGTCATCCGCCGCGTGGAGGGCAAGGCCGACGCCGTCAAGACGGCCCTGGGGCTCGCGCCGGCGCCGGGAGCGCTCAACGTCGACGGGCTGGGCCTTACCGACTCGCAGCTGGCCGAGCTGTTCGCGATCAACCCCGAGACGTGGGTGGCCGAGGCCGAGCTCACGCAGGAGTACTTCGCGAGGTTCGGTGACCACCTCCCGGCCGCCCTGCACGACGAGCTCGACCAGCTGAGGGCCCGCCTCGCCGACGCCTGACCGCGAGCGGCTCGCCGGTCAACCTGCGACGGTGGCCACCAGCACGGCCTTGATGGTGTGCAGACGGTTCTCGGCCTGGTCGAACACGATGGACGCCTCCGACTCGAACACCTCGTCGGTGACCTCCAGGCTGCGCAGCCCGGTCTTGTCGAAGATGTCGCGACCCACCGTGGTGTCGGTGTTGTGGAACGCCGGCAGGCAGTGCATGAACTTCACGGCGGGGTTGCCGGTCGCAGCCAGCAGCGCCGCGTTCACCTGGTAGGGCTGCAGCAGCTTGATCCGGCTGTCCCAGACGTCCTTGGGCTCGCCCATCGACACCCAGACGTCCGTATGCACGAAGTCGACGCCGCGCACGCCTTCGGCGACGTCATCGGTCTGCGTGATGCGCGCGCCGGTNCGCGTCGCGATCTCCAGCGCCTGCTCGACCACCGCTTCGTGGTTCCACAGCTCGCGCGGGGCGACGATGCGTACGTCCATGCCGAGGAGGGCGCCGGTGATCAGCAGCGAGTTGCCCATGTTGTTGCGGGCGTCTCCGCAGTACGCGAAGGAGATGTCGCCGTCAGCCTTTCCCCCGCTGTGCTCCCGCATCGTGAGCATGTCGCAGAGCATCTGGGTCGGGTGCCACTCGTCCGTCAGCCCGTTCCAGACGGGTACGCCGGCGAACTGGCCGAGCACCTCGACGTTGTCCTGCGCTGACCCGCGGTACTCGATGCCGTCGTAGAACCGGCCGAGCACCCGAGCTGTGTCCTTGATCGACTCCTTGTGACCGATCTGTGAGCCGGAAGGGTCCATGTACGTGACGTGGGCGCCCTGGTCGAACGCCGCCACCTCGAAGGCGCACCGGGTACGCGTCGAGGTCTTCTCGAAGATCAGCGCGAAGTTCTTGCCGGTCAGCNTCGGCTGCTCCGTGCCAGCCTTCTTNGCNGCNTTCAGCTCCGCGGCGAGGTCGAGGAGCATCCGGAGCTCCTCCGGCGAGAAGTCGAGCTCCTTGAGGAAGTTGCGGCCACGGAGGGTCGAGGTCATGGGACGGCCTTTCTGGACAGGGTCACGCAGGGTCTCGTTCGATCGGGCAGCTCATGCAGCGCGGGCCGCCTCGCCCCCGGCCGAGCTCGCTGCCGGCAACAGTCACGATCTCGATGCCGTTCTTGCGCAAGTAGGTGTTCGTCGTCGTGTTGCGCTCGTACCCGAAGATCACCCCAGGGGCGACGGCCAGGAAGTTGTTGCCGTCGTCCCACTGCTCGCGCTCGGCGGAGCGCACGTCCTGTGCAGCCGAGAGGACCCGGATCGCATCGAGGTCGAGCGCCCTGGCGACGGCCTTCCACATGTCGTCGTTCTGCTCCACGCGCAGCCCGTCGGGGGAGTCGTCCGGCGTGATGGTGAACGAGCGGAGCTCGGACGGGAGGTAGGGGTAGGTGACGAACGCGTCGCGGTCGACCATCGTCATCGCCGTGTCGAGATGCATGAACGCCCGCGTCTTGGGCAGCTCGACGGCGATGACCTCGCGGATCGTGCCCGCGCTGTGCCGGAACCAGCTCGTCGCCAGCGCCTCGATGCCCTGCGGGGTCGTACGCTCGCCAAGGCCGACCATGACCGCGCCGTTGCCGATGACGAGGATGTCGCCGCCCTCGCACGTGGCCGGCTCGTGCTGCCCGTCGTCGTTGCCGTAGTAGAAGGTGAACGCCTCGGACTCGGCCGCGAACATCGGGTGGTAGTTGTAGATCGCCTGCGAGTGCACGGTCTCGCGCTTGCGCGCCGGCATCGTCATCGGGTTGATCGAGACGCCCGCGTAGACCCAGGCCGAGTTGTCGCGCTGGAACAGGTGGTTGGGCAACGGCGTGAGGATGAAGTCCTCGTCGTCGAGGTGCTGCCACAGCAGGCTCGACTGCTTGGGCAGCTGCAGGTCCTTCTTGAGGATGCCGCCGATGAGGAACGTCGCCAGGGTGCTCGCGTCGAGGGACTGCGCCATCTCGTGGAGCGGCGCGACAAGCGTACGTCCGGCGGTGCTGTCGTTGATCACGCGCTCGAGGACGAAGTCGCGCGCGGCAGCGATCTCCAGCGTCTCGGCCAGCAGGTCGGCGAAGTGGTGCACGCGAACGCCCTTGTCGCGCAGTTTCTGCACGAAGGCGTCGTGCTCCTCGCGGGCTCGTTGCGCCCACAGCACGTCGTCGAAGAGCAGGTCCTCGACGTTGGAAGGGGTAAGTCGAGACAGCTCCAGCCCGGGCCGGTGCACGATGACCTGCCTGAGCTGCCCCACCTCGGAGTCCACGTGGAAGGCCATCGCGACGTCCTTTCCGACTAGGTCGTGACGTGCGTGGTGAGGGCACCGGAGAGGAAGCTCTCGACGATGAGCTCCGCGCGNGCCCTGGACTGCTCCAGCTGCTCGTCCGCCTCCGAGAAGAACGCCACCGGGTCGACTCCCCGGCGGGCCAGCTCCTCGAGGCCGCCGACGCACCAGCGGCGTACGACATCGGGCGTCGCTTCCGGGTGGAACTGCAGCCCGAGGGCCGAGCCGAGCACGTAGGCCTGCGGTCCGACCGGGCTCCTCGCGAGCTCGGCTGCGCCGGCGGGTACGACGAAACGGTCCGAGTGCCACTGCACGTACGGCCCCTCCGGGATCAGGTCGGGCACGTCGCTGCTGATCCGGTAGAAGCCGAGCTCGGGGACGGGGGCGGGTTCGACGCTGCCGCCCAGCGCGTAGGCCAGGATCTGGCCGCCGAAGCACAGCCCGAGCACCGGCAGCCCGTTCTCGGTGGCAGACCGCAGCAAGGCGGCCTCCCGCTCGACGGCTGGCGCGACGTGGTCCCAGTAGACGGACCACTCCGAGCCCAGGGAGACCACGAGGTCGTAGTCGGCGAGGTCGGGCAGCGCACCCTCGTCCTCGCGCAGCGCGACGTCGAGGGTGGCGTGCCTGGCCAGCAGTGCTTGGCCGACGAATCCGGCGTCGGCATCGCTTCGGTTGGCCAGGATCAACGTGCGCACGGCCGCCACACTATGCCGCCGGACGGTGAGACAAGCAGAGTGTCGCTGCGCGCGGTGCGCAGGGACCTGCTCAGATGGCGCGTACCTGCTCGGCCTGCGGGCCCTTCTGGCCCTGGACGACCTCGAACTCGACGTGCTGACCCTCTTCGAGGGTGCGGTAGCCGTCGGCGACGATTGCGGAGAAGTGCACGAACACGTCGGCGCCCCCACCGTCGACCGCGATGAAGCCGAAACCCTTCTCGGCGTTGAACCACTTCACAGTGCCCTGCTGGGCCATAACTGCTCCTACGTGACGTACGAATAACGCGACCGCCGGAAAGGCTAGCAGGACGATCTGGCCACCGGCAGGGGATCTGGACGAGCGGATCCGGGGCCCCTTAGGGCGCTCCGACCGACCTACACTGAGGCCATGACGCGGACGCGAACCGGACTGCAGCGCGCAGACCTCGACCCCGACCCGACCAGCCCGGAGACGACGGGCGGGAGCACGATCGTCGAGGAGCGCACGGTCCCCGTTCCCACCGACTCGGGCGACCACGAGCGGTTCGCGCACTATGTGCGCAAGGAGAAGATCGTCGAGAGCGCCGTGACCGGGACGCCCGTGATCGCGCTGTGCGGCAAGGTGTGGCAGCCCAGCCGCGACCCGGGGCGATTCCCTGTCTGCCCGGAGTGCAAGGAGATCTTCGAGTCCCTTCCCCCCGGCGGTGGGGACGACGGCTCGTCGGAGTGACGCCCGGCAGCCCGGGGGAGCCGCCTGACCGGACGGCCCCGCTGCTCGCCGCCGGTGGCCGGCAGCTCATCTTCGGCATCGTCGCGGTCATCTTGCTCATCGCGTTCGAGGCCATGGCGGTGGCCACAGCGATGCCGCGCGCTGTCTCCGAGCTGCACGGCCTCCCCTTCTACGCCTGGGCGTTCAGCGGCTACGTCGTGGCCAGCCTCTTCGCCATGGTCGTGGCCGGCGAGGCCTGCGACGCCACGGGCCCGCGCCTGCCGCTGCTCGGCGGCATCGCGCTCTTTACCGTCGGGCTGGTCGTCGCGGGTACCGCCCGGGACATGGGTGTCTTCGTCTTCGCCCGTGGCCTCCAAGGCCTCGGCGGCGGTGCGGTCATCGTCGCCATCTACGTGGTCGTCGCCCGTGCCTACGACGAGAGCCTGCGGCCCCGCGTCTTCGCCGTGATGTCGAGCGCGTGGGTGCTGCCGTCGATCGTGGGGCCGGCGCTCGCCGGGTTCGTGGCCGACCGCTTCTCCTGGCGCTGGGTGTTCCTCGCCGTACCCGTCCTCGTCATCCCCGCGATGCTCGTCATGTGGCGCGCCCTGCCCGCTCTCGACGGCGGTCAGCCGACCACGCGGGTCGGTCGCAAGCGGGCGGCCCTCCTCGTGGCGGTGGGTGTCGCCTGCCTGCAGTACGCGGGGCAGCGGCTCGACCTGCTCGGTCTCGTGCTGCTGCTCGTCGGGGTCAGCTTGCTCGTACCGGGCCTGCCGCGGCTGCTCCCGGCCGGGACCATGCGGCTCGCTCGTGGCCTGCCGACCGTGATCGCGATGCGCGGGGTCCTCGCCGGCGCGTTCTTCGGCGCCGAGACGTTCGTCCCGCTGATGCTGGTGAGCCAGCGGCACCTGTCTGCGACCGCCGCCGGGCTCGCGCTCACCGGCGGTGCCCTCGGCTGGTCGGCGGGGTCGTGGTTCCAGGGGCGCCCCACCCGTACGGTGCCACGGGATCGCCTCGTGCGGGTCGGCTGCCTCCTGGTGGCCCTGGCGATCGGCGGGATCGCGCTCGTGCTGCTGCCGTCGGTGCCGCCCTCCGTCGCGCTGCTGGCCTGGACCGTCGGTGGCGCGGGCATGGGTGTCTCGATGGCGTCTGTCGCGGTGCTCATGCTGGAGCTCTCGCCCGTGGCCGACCAGGGCGCCAACTCCGCGGCGCTGCAGGTCTCGGACGCGCTGTTCTCGGTCGTGTTCATCGGGCTGGCCGGGGCCATCTACGCCGCGGCGACCAGACACCCGGGGCCGCGTACCTGGGCGTTCGCCACCATCGACGCCGTCATGATCGTGCTGGCGCTCGCCGGCGCGGCGGTCGCCTCGCGGATCCGTACCGGTACGACACACCCGGGCGACCGGTCCCGGCCCGGCCTACCAGAAACTGTCCGTGGTGCCTCGTAGGGTCGAGCACCCATGAGCAGCACCGCCGCGTCCCACCTGTCCCCCGCGTTCCCGGGGCGCGCGCCGTGGGGGACTGCGGGGGCGCTCCGTGCCTGGCAGGAGGAGGCGCTCGCCGCCTACCGGGCCGCTGACCCGCGCGACTTCCTGACCGTGGCGACCCCGGGCGCCGGCAAGACCACCTTCGCCCTGCGCGTGGCCGCCGACCTGCTGGAACGGCGCGTCGTCCAGGCGATCACGGTCGTCGCACCTACCGAGCACCTAAAACGGCAGTGGGCCGAGGCGGCGCACAAGGTCGGGATCGCGCTCGACCCGGAGTTCCGCAACGCCCACGGCGCCATGGGTCGCGACTTCGCCGGCGTCGCGGTGACCTACGCGCAGGTGGCCGCCCACGTGGCGCTGCACCGGCGACGGACCGAGACCCGTCCCACGCTGGTCGTCCTGGACGAGCTGCACCACGCCGGTGACTCCCGCTCCTGGGGCGAGGCCGCCCGCGAGGCGTTCGTGCCGGCGACGCGCCGGCTGGCCCTCACGGGTACCCCGTTCCGCTCGGACGTCAACCCGATCCCGTTCGTGTCTTACGCACCTGGAGGTGACGGCACGCTGCGCAGCGTCGCCGACCACTCGTACGGCTACGCGGAGGCGCTCAGCGACGGCGTCGTCCGGCCGGTGATGTTCTTGGCGTACACCGGGTCGATGCGTTGGCGCACGCGGGCGGGCGACGAGGTGCAGGCGACCCTCGGCGA
>JGI24140J50213_10000557_pt1 | contig 17170 bp, 17 predicted proteins | sample BarGraIncu00222A_FD_50213 | JGI IMG/M metagenome (IMG submission 50213)
CGAGGGAGTTCACCGGGAGATCGTACGGGTCGTTTCTTGGCGTTCCTTCGAAGGTGGGACGCTGCCCGGGTGAGCGAGCCGCCGCGCGACGACCAGGGCCCCGCCGACGTGGGCGTGGGTCCGTGGCAGGGGGAGTGGCCAGACGACGACCGGCTGGACCCACAGCTCCTGGCCGAGGGCGACCGCCGCAACGTCGTCGACCGCTACCGGTACTGGCGCCTCGAGGCGGTCGTCGCCGACCTCGACCAGCGGCGGCACCCGTTCCACGTCGCGGTGGAGAACTGGACGCACGACTTCAACATCGGCTCGGTCGTGCGTACGGCCAACGCCTTCAACGCAGCCGCCGTGCACGTGGTCGGGGAGCGCCGCTGGAACCGGCGCGGCGCGATGGTCACCGACCGCTACCAGCACGTCCATCACCATCCGCGCGTGACGGACCTCGTCGAGTGGGCGCGCGGGGCGGGCCTGCCGGTCCTCGGCGTCGACAACCTGCCCGGGGCCGTCCCCCTGGAGACGTACGACCTGCCGCGCGCGTGCATGCTGCTGCTCGGGCAGGAGGGGCCCGGTCTGTCCGCCGCCGCGCGTGCCGCGTGCACCGACGTGCTGTCGATCGGGCAGTTCGGCTCGACGCGATCGATCAACGCCGGCGCCGCCGCGGCGATCGCGATGCACGCATGGGTCCGGCGTCACATCCACGGCCAGTTCCCAACGCCGCCGCCGTCCTGAGAGGATGGGGCCGACCCCCCGATCGAGGAGTGCCTTCATGCCCATCGCCTCTCCCGAGATCTACAACGAGATGCTCGACCGCGCCAAGGCCGGTCATTTCGCGTACCCGGCGATCAACTGCACCTCCTCCCAGACCATCGTCGCCGCCATTCGCGGCTTCGCCGAGGCCGAGAGCGACGGCATCGTCCAGGTCTCGTGGGGCGGCGCCGAGTTCGCTTCGGGGCAGCACGTCAAGGACATGGTGCTCGGGGCGACCGCGCTCGCCGAGTTCGCGCACGTGGTCGCGTCCAAGTACGACGTGAACATCGCGCTGCACACCGACCACTGCCCGGCCGACAAGCTCGACGGGTACATGCGACCCCTCGTCGACCTCAGCCTCGAGCGGGTCGCGCGCGGCGAGGCCCCGCTGTTCCAGTCGCACATGTGGGACGGCTCGGCCGTCGGCCTCACCGAGAACCTCGACATCGCCGCCGAGATGCTCGACAAGTGCCACCGGGCGCACATCGTCATGGAGCTGGAGATCGGCGTCGTCGGCGGTGAGGAGGACGGCGTCGAGGCCACCCACGACGCCAAGCTGTACTCCACCCCTGCGGACGCGCTTGCGACTGCGGAGAAGCTCGGGCTCGGCGAGCGCGGTCGCTACCTGCTCGCCGCCACGTTCGGCAACGTCCACGGTGTCTACAAGCCAGGCAACGTCGTGCTGCGGCCGTCCATCCTCAAGGACCTGCAGGACGCGGTCGCGGCGAAGTACTCCCTCGGCGACGGCGCGCAGCCGTTCGACCTCGTCTTCCACGGCGGCTCCGGCTCGCTGCTGTCCGAGATCCGGGAGGCCCTCGACTACGGCGTGGTCAAGATGAACATCGACACCGACACGCAGTACGCCTTCACCCGGCCCATCGCCGACCACATGTTCAGCCACTACTCCGGCGTCCTGAAGGTCGACGGCGACGTCGGCAACAAGAAGCAGTACGACCCGCGGGCCTACGGCAAGGCCGCCGAGGCCGGCATGGCGGCCCGCGTCCTCGAGGGCTGCGTGGACCTCCGCTCGACAGGTACCCGCATCAAGTAGCCACCCGCCCGCGCCGCTTCACCCGTGCTGTTGGCTGAAACGGACGCCGGTTGGCCCGCCTGCGGGCCAACCGCGCCCGGTTTCAGCCAGTCAGGCGTCGGTGCTGCCGCGCGAAGGCGGCGCGAATCCGGTCCGCCGTACGGCGAGGGTCATGCGTGATCTGGTTCCACGTCATGCGTACGACCGGTTGGCCGGCTGGCCGGCCAACCAGCGACCGTTTCGGCGGGTGAAGCGTCGGGGAGGGGGGAGGATGGGCGGCATGAGCTTTGACAACTTGCTGGCCGGTCCGCCTCCCGCGTTGCTGCCGGAGGACACGGGGCCGGGATCGCCCCGCGCGGCGCTCGAGGGCGGAACTGCCCCCGCCGAGGTGGCGGCGGCGCATCCCGAGTCGTCGCTCGCCTGGGCGGAGCTCGCCGACGACGCGTACGGCCGGGGCGCAGTGATCGAGTCGTACGCGTACGCGCGGACCGGCTACCACCGGGGCCTCGACCAGCTGCGCCGCGCCGGCTGGAAGGGCCACGGCCCGGTGCCGTGGGAGCACGAGGCCAACCGCGGCTTCCTGCGCTGCCTGCACGCCCTCGGCCGCGCGGCCCGCGAGATCGGCGAGACCGTGGAGGCCGAGCGGTGCGAGGCGTTCCTGCGGGACAGCTCTCGGCTCGCCGCCGACACGCTCAGCGGCGACGCACCAGGCAGCTGAGCCCAGCAGCGCAGCGGAGGGACACCGTGCCGAACGAGGTCGTCGTCGTCGGCGCCGGGATCGCCGGCGTCGCCGCTGCCCGCGCTCTGGTCGAGCACGGGATCCCTTGCCGGACGTACGACCGCGGCCGGCGGCTCGGCGGGCGGATGGCGGTACGCACCCTGGACGGCCGCCCCGTCGACGTGGGTGCGTCGTTCTTCACCGCCCGGGACCCCAGGTTCGTCGCCGTCACCGAGGACTGGGTGGCCCGTGGCCTGGCGCGGCCCTGGACGGACACGTTCCACCTCGCGACGCCCGAGGGGTTGCAGGGGACGACGACCGGTCACCAGCGGTACGCAGCGACCAGCGGCTTGCGCAGCCTGGTCGAGGACCTCGCCTCCGGGCTCGACGTCGAGCACCCGTACGAGGTCGAGGAGGTCGCGCCGGGGCCGTCCGTCGACGGCTTGCCGGCCGCGGCGGTGGTCCTCGCGATGCCGGACCCGCAGGCGCTCGACCTGCTGTCCGACGGGCTGGTGCAGGAACGGGCCCAGCTCGAGGGCCGCAGCTGGGAACCGGTGCTCGCGATGGTGGCCCGCTGGCCGGAGCGGGTCTGGACCGAGCTCGACGGCGTGTACGTGAACGAGTCGCCGATCCTCACGTTCGTCGCGGACGACGGCGCTCGCAGGGGCGACGGCGCGCCGGTCCTGGTCGCCCACGCCGACCCGGTGTTCTCGGCCGGGCACCTGGACGACCCCGAGGCGGCGGCCCCGGCGATGCTGGCCGAGCTGGTCGCCGTGCTCGGCCTCGATGCCCTCGATGCCCGGAGCCAGCCCGAGTGGCTCCAGGTCAAGCGCTGGGGTGTCGCGCGGCCGGCGCAGCAGCGCGACGAGCCGTTCCACCTGGGCGACGCGCGGGTGGGGCTGGCCGGCGACGGCTGGCACGGGCGGCCCCGGATCGAGGCCGCCTACCTGTCCGGCGACGCGCTGGGACATGAGCTCGTCGCCCGGCTCCGGTAGCCTTCCGGCGGTCCAGCTTCGTGGATCCCGCACGCCGTGATCGAGGGAAGGGGACACCGTGCCCGCGATCGTGCTCGTCGGTGCCCAGTGGGGCGACGAAGGCAAGGGGAAGGCGACCGACCTGCTCGGCGGGGTCGTCGACTACGTGGTCAAGTTCAACGGCGGCAACAACGCCGGCCACACGATCGTCATCGATGGCGAGAGGTACGCCCTCCACCTGCTGCCGTCCGGGATCCTCACCCCTGGAGTGGTCCCCGTCATCGGCAACGGCGTGGTGATCGACCTCGCGGTCCTGTTCCACGAGATCGCCCAGCTCGAGGCCCGCGGCATCGACACCTCGCGGCTCGTCGTGAGCGCCAACGCCCACCTGGTTCCCACGTACAACCGCACGCTGGACAAGGTGACGGAACGGTTCCTGGGCAGCCGCCGGATCGGGACGACCGGCCGGGGCATCGGCCCGACGTACGCCGACAAGATGAACCGGGTGGGCATCCGCGTCCAGGACGTCTTCGACGAGAACATCTTGCGGCAGAAGGTCGAGGGTGCCCTGGACCTCAAGAACCAGCTGCTGGTGAAGATCTACAACCGGCGGGCGATCACGGTCGACTCCGTGGTCGACGAGCTGCTGTCCTACGCCGACCGGCTGCGCCCGCTCGTCGCCGACACGGCGTTGCTGCTGGGCAACGCCCTCGACGCCGGCAGCACGGTGCTCCTCGAGGGCGGGCAGGCGACGCTGCTCGACGTCGACCACGGCACCTACCCGTTCGTCACCTCGTCGAGCGCGACGGCCGGCGGCGCGTGCACCGGCTCGGGCATCCCGCCGACGCGCGTCGACCGGGTGATCGCGATCGTCAAGGCGTACACGACACGGGTGGGCGAGGGCCCGTTCCCCACCGAGCTGAACGACGCGGACGGCGAGCGGCTCCGGAGCGTCGGCGACGAGTACGGCACGACGACGGGACGGCCAAGACGCTGCGGCTGGTACGACCTGCCGATCGCCCGCTACGCGGCCAGGATCAACGGGGTGACCGACTTCGTGCTCACCAAGCTCGACGTCCTCACCGGGTTCGAGCAGATCCCGGTCTGCGTGGCGTACGACATCGACGGCGAGCGCTTCGACGAGGTGCCCATGACGCAGACCGGCTTCCACCATGCCAAGCCGGTGTACGAGTACCTGCCTGGCTGGACGGAGGACATCTCGANGGCCCGCANCCTCGACGACCTGCCGGCCGGCGCGCGGGCCTACGTCGACTACCTGGAGGCCCGCTCGGGGGCACCCTTCTCGGTGATCGGTGTGGGGCCCGGGCGCGACGAGACCATCACCGTCCGCCCGCTGGTGTAGCCGGTGGCCACGCGACCGTCGGCGGTCACGCTGCAGGGCAGGCACGTACGGCTCGAGCCGCTCGAGCCGGACCACGTCACCGGGCTGGCCGCGGCGACGGCCGGCGACGAGGAGGTCTGGCGCTGGCTGCCGAGCTTCCCGGCCGACGAGGCCGAGATGCGGGCTGTCGTGGCCGCGGCGCTCGCCGAGCGCGACTCCGGCCTGCGGTTCCCGTTCGCGGTGCTCGAAGCCGGGTCGGGGCGCGTCGTCGGCTCGTCCTCCTACCTCGACATCGACCCGGTCGACGAGCGCATCGAGATCGGCTGGACGTGGCTGTCTCGCTCGGTCTGGCGCAGTGCGGTCAACACCGAGGCCAAGCTGCTGCTCCTCGGGCACGCGTTCGACGACCTGGGCTGCGAGCGGGTCGCGCTCAAGACCCACCACCAGAACGAGCGCTCGCAGGCGGCGATCGCCCGGCTGGGCGCGGTCCGCGAGGGCATGCTGCGCCACCATGTGCGGCACCGCGACGGCACCTGGCGCGACTCCGTCTACTACTCGATCCTGTCCGCCGAGTGGCCGAAGGCCCGTGACCGCCTCCGGGCGAGGCTGACGGACGGCTGACCGGTGCCTGACAGAGTGACGCCGCATGCGACATCTGGCTGACAGGGTGCTCCTCGCGCGGATGCCGGCCGGACTCCTACGCTGAACGGGACCGACCGCCCGGACCGCGTACCGCCGGACCGCCCAGCTAGGGGAGTGCCCTCATGATCGACCCCACGCCCGACCCCGCCCGTGGCGCCGAGGTCTTCGCGCTCGACCGCGCGCACGTCTTCCACTCCTGGTCCGCGCAGGGCGCGCTCAAGCCGCTGCCCGTCGCGGCAGCGGAGGGCTCCTACTTCTGGGACTACGACGGCAACCGCTACCTCGACTTCTCCAGCCAGCTGGTCAACGTCAACATCGGGCACCAGCACCCGAAGGTGGTCGCGGCGATCCAGGAGCAGGCCGCCAAGCTGGCCACGATCGCACCGCAGCACGCCAACGAGGCTCGCGGCGAGGCGGCCAAGCGCATCACCGAGCTGGCCCCGGCCGGGCTCGACAAGGTGTTCTTCACCAACGGTGGGGCCGACGCCATCGAGAACGCGATCCGCATGGCCAGGATCCACACCGACCGTGCGAAGGTGCTGACCTTCTACCGCTCCTACCACGGCAACACCGGCGCGGCGATCACGGCGACGGGCGACCCGAGGCGCTGGCCCAACGAGTACGCGACCGGGCACGTGCACTTCTTCGGACCCCACCTGTACCGGACGCCCTTCTGGTCGACGACCGAGGCCGAGGAGACCGAGCGGGCGCTGACGCACCTCGAGGAGGTCATCCGCTACGAGGGACCCGGGACCATCGCTGCCGTGCTGCTGGAGTCCGTCGTCGGTACGGCCGGGGTCCTCGTGCCGCCGCCCGGCTACCTCGCGGGCGTCCGCGCCCTCTGCGACAAGTACGGCATCGTCTACATCGCCGACGAGGTCATGGCCGGGTTCGGGCGCACCGGCCGCTGGTTCGCGTTCGACCACTTCGACGTGGCACCGGATCTGGTGGTGTTCGCCAAGGGGTCCAACTCCGGCTACGTCCCGGTGGGTGGCGTGATCATCAGCGACGCCATCGCGGCCACGTTCCAGGACCGGGTCTTCCCGGGCGGGCTCACCTACTCGGGCCACCCGATCGCCTGCGCGTCCATCGTGGCCTCGATCGACGCGATGAAGGACGAGGGCATCGTCGAGAACGCGGCCCGCATCGGCGAGACCGTGCTCGGACCGGGCCTGCGCGAGCTGGCCGACCGGCACCCGGTCATCGGCGAGGTCCGCGGCCTCGGCGTCTTCTGGGCGCTCGACCTGGTCACCGACCGGGCGACCCGCGAGATGCTCGCGCCCTACGGCGGCACCTCGCCGGCGATGACCGAGCTCGTAGGCGAGGCGCGCAAGCGCGGTCTGATGCCGTTCACCAACTACAACCGGCTGCACGTCGTACCGCCCTGCACGGTCTCGGACACCGAGGCCAAGGAAGGCCTCGCGATCCTCGACGAGGTCTTCAGCGTCGTCGACCGCCACTACACCGGGTGAGCGACCGGACGGTACTCGTCCCCGAGCGGCTGCTCGACGTCGAGTCGGGAGAGCTGCTCGCGGACCGTGCGGTCGTCGTCGAGGGCGACCGGATCGTCGCCGTGGTGGGAGCCGGCGACGCACCGGTCAGTGGCGTCCAGCGCGTCGACCTCGCCGGCCAGACCCTGCTGCCCGGCCTGGTCGACTGCCACGCACACCTGGTCGGCGAGATCGACAGCGGCCACAGCTATGCCGAGCTGCTGACCCGTACGGCTGCCCAGGAGGCGATGTCCGGCGTGCGCAACGCGCGGGACACCCTCCTCGCCGGGTTCACGACCGTCCGCGACGTGGGGACGTTCCGCGCGTTCGTCGACGTGGCGCTGCGGGATGCCATCGACGCTGGCTGGGTGCCGGGCCCGCGGATGCAGGTCACCGGCGCGTACATCACGAGCTCGGGCGGCGGCGGTGACATCACCGGGCTGGCCCAGGACCTCGACGTCGTCGTGCCGCGCGACCTCCGGGCGGGGGTGGCCGACTCCGTCGACGAGGTCCGCAAGGCGGTGCGTCGGGTCCTGCACGGCGGCGCCGACCTCGTGAAGGTCATCGCGACCGGGGCGGTGATGACGGCTGGCGGCGTGCCCGGCGCGCCCGAGTTCTCCGAGGCCGAGATCAGGGCGGCCGTCGAGGAGGCGGCCCTGTACGGCGCCGACGTCGCGGCCCACGCACACGGTGCCGAGGGCATCAAGCGGGCGGTGCGCGCCGGGGTGCGCTCGATCGAGCACGGTTCCCTGATGGACGAGGAGGCCATCGCGCTGATGGCCGACGCAGGCACGTTCCTCGTGGCCGACGTCTACTGCGGCGACTGGATCGCCGAGCAGGGCCGCCTGCACGGGTGGGCGGCCGACGTCCTCCGCAAGAACGACGAGACGACGCAGGTCCAGCGCGACGGCTTCGCCACCTGCGTCAAGGCCGGTGTCCGGCTCGCGTTCGGCACCGACAGTGGCATCTACCCGCACGGCCTGAACGCCCGCCAGCTGGCCTACCAGGTGCGCCTCGGGCAGCAGCCGATCGACGCGATCCGTACGGCCACGCTCTGGGCCGCCGAGCTGTTGCGCTGGGACGACCGGATCGGCCGGGTCGCCCCCGGCCTGTACGCGGACCTGGTCGCCGTCGTGGGCGACCCCACCGACGACGTGAGCCGGCTCGAGGACGTCTCGTTCGTGATGAAGGCTGGAGCCGTCGTACGGGGCCCCTGCTAACCTTGAGTCATGGCGACGAAAGTAAAGGAACTGCGGGCTCCGCGGCGACGCGGGGTGACCCGGGTGTCCAGCAAGAACCAGGTGACGCTGCCGGTCGCGGCGCTGGCTGCGGCCCACCTCGGGCCCGGTGACAGCATCCGCGTCGAGGTCATCTCCGACGGCGTGCTCCAGCTGGTCCGCGAGCACGACCCCATGGCGGCACTGATCGGTTCCATGCCGGGCCTGTCGGCGGCGACGAACCTCGAGGCCTTGCGGGACGAGTGGGAACGGTAGCGATCGACACCAGCGTGGTCGTCGCGCTGTTCGACCCCGACGACGCGCATCACCTCGACGCCCGCCGCGCGTTGGACGCGGCGACGGACGCGCAGACGCACTACCTGCTCTCGGTCGTCGTGCTCGCCGAGGCCCTGGTGGGCGCCGCACGGCTCGGTGCCGAGGGGCTGGCCCGCGCGAAGAAGACGATCGACGACGCGCTCGGTGGCGCGGTCGAGGTCGACGAGCGGGTCGCCGAGGCGGCGGCGATGCTGCGAGCCGCCCACCGGTGGCTGCGGCTGCCGGACGCTCTCGTCCTCGCGACGGCCGACGTCGAGCGCGCCGATGTGATCCTCACCTGCGACAAGCGCTGGGCCAAGGTCTCGCCCAAGGTCCAGGTGGTCGGACGGGCTGGACCGCGCCCCGGGCGGGCCGGGTAGCCTGCGAGGCGTGAAGGTCCTCGTGATCGGCGCCGGTGCTCGTGAGCACGCGCTGTGCCGTTCGCTCGCCGCCGACCCCGACGTGACCGCGCTGGCGTGCGCGCCCGGCAACGCGGGCACCGCCCAGGTCGCCGCGACGCTGCCGGTGGAGCCGGCCGACCCCGACTCCGTCGCCAAGCTGGCCACGTTCTGGGGCGCCGACCTGGTCGTCATCGGCCCCGAGGTGCCACTGGTCGCAGGCGTCGCCGATGCCGTCCGGGCCGCGGGCATCGACTGCTTCGGACCCTCGCGGGAGGCCGCCCAGCTCGAAGGNAGCAAGGCGTTCGCCAAGGAGGTCATGGCCGAGGCGGGCGTGCCCACTGGCATGGCCCACGTGTGCGACACCCCGGAGGAGGCGGCCGCGGCCCTCGACGCCTTCGGACCGCCGTACGTCGTCAAGGACGACGGCCTCGCCGCCGGCAAGGGGGTCGTCGTGACCGACGACCGCGACGTGGCCCTCGCGCACGCGGCGGCCTGCGGCACGGTGATCATCGAGGAGTACCTCGACGGTCCGGAGGTCTCGCTGTTCTGCCTGACCGACGGCGAGACGGTCGTCCCCTTGCAGCCCGCCCAGGACTTCAAGCGCATCGGCGACGGCGACACGGGCCCGAACACCGGCGGCATGGGCGCCTACTCACCGCTCCCGTGGGCGCCGCCGGGCCTCGCCGAGGAGGTGGTGCAGCGGATCGTCCAGCCGACCGTCGACGAGCTCCACCGCAGGGACATCCCGTTCGTGGGCGTCGTCTACGCGGGTCTCGCCATGACCGGCAAGGGCCCGAGGGTCATCGAGTTCAACGCCCGGTTCGGCGACCCCGAGACGCAGGTGGTCCTGGCCAGGTTGCAGACCCCGCTGGCCGGACTGCTGAGGGCGGCGGCCACCGGCAAGCTCGACCTGATCGAGCCGTTGCGCTGGTCCGACGAGGCTGCGGTGACCGTGGTCGTGGCCGCCGAGGGCTACCCGGCTGCTCCTCGTACCGGCGACGTCGTCGATGGCCTGGCCGACGCCGAGGCCGTCGAGGGGGCGCACGTCCTGCACGCCGGTACGGCCCCGCGCCTGGACGGCAGCGTGGTCAGCGCCGGTGGCCGGGTCCTGTCCGTGACGGCGACCGGGTCCGACCTCGGCCAGGCCCGCGCCCGGGCGTACGAGGCCGTCGGGCGCATCCACCTGGCCGGGTCGCAGCACCGCACCGACATCGCCCTGGCCGCCTCTCTCCCGCGTTGACCCCGGCTCCGCGGGGAGGTACGGCCGGATACGGGAGGATGGGGACGTGACCGTGAAGCCGCACACGCCCGACGTGCTCGCCGCCCGCTACGCGTCTGCCCCGATGGCCACGCTGTGGTCGCCCGAGCACAAGATCGTCCTCGAGCGGCGGCTGTGGATCGCGGTGCTGGAGGCCCAGCGTGAGCTCGGCGTCGACGTTCCCGACGGTGTCGTCGAGTCGTACGAGGCGGCGGTGGACACGGTCGACCTCGCCAGCATCGCGGCCCGCGAACGGGTGACCCGGCACGACGTGAAGGCCCGCATCGAAGAGTTCAGCGCGCTCGCCGGCTTCGAGCACATCCACAAGGGCATGACGTCGCGCGACCTCACCGAGAACGTCGAGCAGCTGCAGGTGCGCGCCGGCCTGGTCCTCGTACGGGACAAGACCGTCGCCACGCTGGTCCGGCTCGCCGCTCTCGCCGCGCAGTACGACGCCCTCGTCGTCGCGGGCCGGTCGCACAACGTGGCAGCGCAGGCGACGACGCTGGGCAAGCGGTTCGCGTCGGCCGCCGAGGAGCTCCTCGTCGCGTACGAGCGGCTGGACGACCTGATCGCCAGGTACCCGCTGCGCGGCATCAAAGGTCCGGTCGGTACCGCCCAGGACCAGCTCGACCTCCTCGACGGAGACCCGGCTCGGCTGGCCGAGCTGGAACGTCGCGTCGCGACGCACCTGGGGTTCGCGCGGGTGCTGACCAGCGTGGGCCAGGTCTATCCGCGCTCCCTCGACTTCGACGTGGTGTCGGCGCTGGTCCAGCTGGCCGCCGGGCCGTCCTCGCTCGCGACCACCATCCGGCTCATGGCGGGAAACGAGACGGTCACCGAGGGCTTCAAGGCCGGCCAGGTCGGCTCGTCGGCGATGCCGCACAAGATGAACACCCGTTCCTGCGAGCGCGTCAACGGGCTGGCCGTCGTCCTGCGCGGCTACCTGTCGATGGTCAGCGAGCTCGCCGGCGACCAGTGGAACGAGGGCGACGTCTCCTGCTCGGTCGTCCGCAGGGTCGCCCTGCCCGACGCGTTCTTCGCCCTGGACGGGCTGTTCGAGACGTTCCTGACCGTGCTCGACGAGTTCGGCGTCTTCCCGGCCGTCGTCGAGCGCGAGCTGGACCGCTACCTGCCGTTCCTCTCGACGACCAAGGTGCTGATGGCTGCCGTTCGCCACGGGGTCGGCCGCGAGGTCGCGCACGAGGCGATCAAGGAACATGCCGTCGCGGTGGCGCTGCAGATGCGGGAGCAGGGCGCCGAGGGCAACGACCTGTTCGACCGGCTGGCCGCCGACCCGCGGCTGGCGCTGACCCGACAGGACCTCGCCGCGCTGGTCGCCGACCCGCTCACGTTCACCGGCGCAGCGGCGGCTCAGGTGGCCGAGGTCGTACGCCGGATCGGCGAGCTCGCAGCCGCGCACCCGGCAGCCGCCGCCTACGCACCCGCCGCGATCCTGTGACCGCGGACGCTCGAGCAGTGCCTGAGACGGCCCGCCGGGTACCTGCCGGCGCCCACTAGGGTGTCCGCGTGGCAGCCGGCGACCTGACGCACGTCTACAGCGGCAAGGTGCGCGAGCTCTACCGGATGGCCGACGGGCGGTTGCTGTTCGTGGCCACGGACCGGATCTCGGTCTACGACCACATCATCCCGACGCTCATCCCCGACAAGGGCCGCGTCCTCACCCAGCTGAGCCTGTGGTGGTTCGAGCAGCTCGCCGACATCGTCCCCACGCACCTGCTCGCCCTCGACGTACCTGCCGAGTACGAGGGCCGGGCGATGGTGTGCGAGGAGCTGGCGATGCTGCCCGTGGAGTGCGTGGCCCGCGGCTACCTGACCGGCTCCGGCCTCGCCGACTACTCGCGGACCGGCGGCGTGTGCGGGGTCTCGTTGCCCGAAGGCCTCGTCGACGGGTCGCGGCTGCCGGAGCCGATCTTCACGCCGGCGACCAAGGCCCCGCAGGGCGAGCACGACGAGAACGTCGACCTGGCCGCCGTCGCTGCGACGGTCGGCTCCGCGGTCGCCGACGACCTTCGCCGGCTCACCCTCGCGGTCTACGCGCGGGGCGAGGAGATCGCCCACGGCCGCGGCATCATCCTGGCCGACACCAAGCTGGAGTTCGGCCGTCGCCCCGACGGGACGATCGTCCTGGCCGACGAGGTGCTCACGCCTGACTCGTCTCGGTTCTGGCCGGCCACCGAGTGGGAGCCGGGCCATGCCCAGGCATCGTTCGACAAGCAGTACGTGCGCGACTGGCTGACCTCGCCGGCATCGGGGTGGGACCGCACCTCGGGCGAGCCCCCGCCCCCGCTACCCGACGAGGTCGTCGAGCGCACCCGCGCCAAGTACGTCGAGGCCTACGAGCGGCTCACCGGAAGGCAGTTCGCATGACCTGGTTGATCACCGGTGGGGCCGGCTACATCGGCTCGCACGTCGTCCGGGCGATGCAGGCCAAGGACCTCCCGGTGGTGGTCCTCGACGACCTGTCGAGCGGCCACCGCTCGTTCGTCTCGGGGGGGACGCCGTTCGTGGAGGGGTCCGTCGTCGACCCCGCGACCGTGCGCTCGGCGATCACCGAGCACGGCTGCACGGGTGCGATCCACCTGGCCGGGTTCAAGTACGCCGGCGTCTCCGTCGAGCGCCCGCTGCACACGTACCAGCAGAACGTCACGGGTGCGCAGGTGCTGCTCGAAGCGATGGTCGACCTCGGGGTGGAGCAGCTGGTGTTCTCGTCCTCGGCGGCCGTTTACGGCACGCCCGACGTCGACCTGGTCACCGAGGACCTGTCCGGGCGTCCCGAGTCGCCGTACGGAGAGAGCAAGCTCATCACCGAGTGGCTGATCCGCGACGTCGCACGCGTGACCAGCCTGCGGCACACGTCGCTCCGCTACTTCAACGTGGTGGGCTCCGGCGACCCCGGCCTGTACGACACCAGCCCGCACAACCTGTTCCCGCTGGTGCTCAAGGCGCTCAGCGAGGGCCGTACCCCGGTGGTGCGCGGCACCGACTACCCGACGCCGGACGGGTCCTGCGTACGCGACTACGTCCACGTCGCCGACGTCGCCGACGCGCACGTGGCAGCGGCGCAGGCGCTCGAGGCGGGCCGGCCGCTGGAGCCGGTCTACAACCTCGGCAGCGGTGACGGGGTCAGTGTCCTGCAGATCATGGCGACGATGGCCGAGGTGACCGGCATCGACTTCACGCCCGAGACCGCCGACCGGCGCCCCGGCGACCCGGCTCGCATCGTGGCCTCCGGAGTGCTCGCCGCGCGGGACCTCGACTGGGCCTCCCGGCGCTCCCTGGCCGACTGCGTCAGCTCGGCCTGGGCGGCCTGGCAGGCTTCGGCGGCATCCCGGGTACCGAGCTGACCTGCTCCTCGAGCACGACCCGGAAGACCGGGATGTATCTCTCCGCGTGCTTCTCGTACGAGGTGAAGGACCGCCAGCTCTGTGCCAGCCGGCGGTACAGCGCATCCCGGTCCGTCCCGAGGGTCTCCTCGAAGCGGGCCCGCGACGGGATCCCGTCCACCTCCAGGTAGCCGCTCGGGTGGTCACGCACGTTGAACACCCAGCCGGGGACCCGGGCCTGCCCGGCGTTGGACCCCGCGACGACGTACGAGGTCGCGCTGCCTGTGCTGCCCGCGCCGTCGCGCACCGCCAGCAGGGGCGTGCGGCGCCACTGCCCCGAGCGGCGACCGAGGGTGGAGATCCACACGACCTGCATGCCGCCCGGGAAGTGCCGCCCGAGGCGGCCGTGCGACGCCCGGTCCAGCACCCGGTGGACTCGTGTCGTAGAGGTCAGCACGAGGCGCATCGCCAGGTCGTAGGTCCGCTTGCGCACGCCGTTCACGATGTCCTCCCGATGCCCAGTATCCTGGCTGGACCGCTGCACACCACCGCCTCGCTCAACCATGCCCGTCAGCCCACCAGTCCCTGGGAGCGCCTCGTGGCCCGCGTCGTCGTCGACGTCATGCTCAAGCCGGAGATCCTCGACCCGCAGGGCCAGGCGGTGCTGGGTGCGCTCGGCCGTCTCGGCTTCGAGGGGGTCGGCAGCGTGCGCCAGGGCAAGCGCTTCGAGATCGAGGTCGACGGTCCCGCCGACGAGGCGCTCAAGGCGCGGGCCGAGGAGATGGCCGAGATGCTCCTGGCCAACCTGGTGATCGAGGACTACTCGGTACGGGTCGAGGCCTGATGGCGCCGCGCATCGGGGTGGTGACGTTCCCGGGCTCGCTCGACGACCGCGACGCGCGCCGTGCCGTTGCCATGGTCGGCGCGGAACCGGTCGCGCTGTGGCACAAGGACCGCTCGCTGCACGGCGTCGATGCGGTGGTGCTCCCCGGAGGCTTCTCGTACGGCGACTACCTGCGGTGCGGCGCGATCTCCCGCTTCTCCCCGGTGATGGCGACCCTGGTCGACGCGGCCGCGGGCGGCCTGCCCGTGCTCGGCATCTGCAACGGCTTCCAGATCCTCTGCGAGTCGCACCTGCTCCCCGGCGCCCTGACCCGCAACGACACCCTGCACTTCGTCTGCCGCGACCAGCGGCTGCGGATCGAGACCGCCTCGACGGCGTGGACCGCCGACTACGCCGTCGGCCAGGAGATCGTCATACCGCTCAAGAACGGCGAGGGCGGCTATGTCGCCGACGAGCGCACCCTCGACGAGCTCGAGGCCGAGGGGCGCGTCGTCGCCCGCTACCTGGATCTGAACCCCAACGGGTCGCGCCGCGACATCGCCGGGATCAGCAACGCCGCCGGCAACGTCGTCGGCCTCATGCCGCACCCCGAGCACGCGATCGAGACGCTGACCGGCCCGACGACCGACGGCCNCGCCTTCTTCACGTCCGTCCTCAAGTCCCTGGTAACCGCATGACGATCGACAGCGTCAAGAACGCGGAGGTCACGCCNGACGTCGTCCAGCCGTACGCCGAGCTGGGGCTCAAGGCCGACGAGTACGCGCGGATCCGCGAGATCCTCGGGCGCCGTCCGACGTCGTCCGAGCTGGCCATGTACTCGGTGATGTGGAGCGAGCACTGCTCGTACAAGAGCTCTAAGGTCCACCTGCGCCAGTTCGGCGACAAGGTGCCGGCCGAGGCCGCCGACGTTCTGCTGGTCGGCATCGGCGAGAACGCCGGCGTCGTCGACGTCGGCCAGGGCTACGCGGTGACGTTCAAGATCGAGAGCCACAACCACCCGTCGTACGTCGAGCCGTACCAGGGTGCGGCCACGGGAGTCGGCGGCATCGTCAGGGACATCCTCACGATGGGCGCGCGGCCTATCGGCGTGATGGACCCGTTGCGGTTCGGGCCGGCCGACGCGCCGGACACCCGCCGGGTCCTGCCCGGTGTCGTCGCCGGGATCGGCGGCTACGGCAACTGTCTCGGCCTGCCCAACATCGGCGGCGAGCTCGTCTTCGACCCGACCTACCTCGGCAACCCGCTGGTCAACGCGCTCTGCGTGGGGGTGATGCGGCACGAGGACATCAAGCTGGCCAAGGCTTCCGGGGTGGGCAACCTGGTCATCCTGTTCGGCGCCAAGACGGGTGGCGACGGGATCGGGGGGGCGTCGATCCTCGCGTCCGAGACGTTCGACGACGGCGCTCCGCGCAAGCGGCCCAGCGTCCAGGTCGGCGACCCGTTCACCGAGAAGCTGCTCATCGAGTGCTGCCTCGAGATCTTCGCGGCCGACCTCGTCGTCGGCATCCAGGACCTCGGTGCCGCGGGCATCTCCTGCGCGACCTCGGAGCTCGCGAGCGCCGGGACCGGCGGCATGCACGTCCGTCTCGACGACGTACCCCTGCGCGACGCGACGCTCTCGCCGGAGGAGATCCTCATGAGCGAGTCGCAGGAACGCATGTGCGCGATCGTCGACCCGGTGCACCTCGACCGGTTCCTCGAGATCTGTNCGAAGTGGGACGTCAGCGCCACGGTCATCGGCGAGGTCACCGGCGGCGACCGCCTGGTCATCGAGTGGCACGGCGAGACCATCGTCGACGTGCTGCCGCGCACGGTCGCCCACGAGGGCCCGGTCTACGACCGCCCCTTTGCCCGGCCGACGTGGCAGGACGGGCTGCAGGCCGACCTGCCGACCGCGGCACGGCTGCAGCGGCCGACGACGAGCGCCGAGCTGCGGGACACGTTGCTGCGCATGGTCGCCTCGCCCAACCTGGCCGGAAAGTCATGGGTGACCAGCCAGTACGACAAGTACGTCCAGGGCAGCACGGTCCTGGCCCAGCCGGACGACTCGGGCATGCTCCGCCTCGACGAGGAGACGGGTCTCGGCATCTCGCTGGCGACCGACGGCAACGGCCGGTTCTGCAAGCTCGACCCCTACGACGGCGTCCGCCTCGCGCTGGCCGAGGCCTACCGCAACGTGGCCATGGGCGGCGCGAAACCGTTGGCAGTGACCAACTGTCTCAACTTCGGGTCGCCCGAGGACCCGGACGTCATGTGGCAGTTCACCGAGACCGTACGAGGCCTGGCCGACGCCTGCGTCGAGCTCGGCGTACCGGTGACCGGGGGCAACGTCAGCTTCTACAACCAGACCGGCGACCAGCCGATCCTGCCGACGCCGGTGATCGGCGTGCTGGGCGTGATCGACGACGTGGCCCGCCGGGTCCCGATGGGGCTGCACGCGGCTGGGGACGTCCTCGTCCTGCTTGGTACGACGCGGGACGAGCTCGCGGGTTCGGAGTGGGCGCACGAGGTCCACGGGCACCTGGGCGGGCTCCCGCCCGTCGTCGACCTCGCGGCCGAGCGACGGCTGGCGGAGCTCCTCGTCGGAGCTGCCCGCGACGGGATTCTCGTTGCTGCGCACGACATCTCGGTCGGCGGGCTGGCCCAGACGTTGACCGAGATGGCTCTCCGCGGCGGCATCGGTGCCACCGTGACGCTGCCCGCAGATGTCGACGCGTTCGTCGCCCTGTTCGCCGAGTCGGCGGCCCGGGCGGTCGTCTCGGTGCGCGCCGATCGGGTGGCGGCCTTCGTCGACACTGCCGCCGCCGCGGGCGTCCCGGCCCAGCAGCTCGGGCGCGTCGGTGGTGAG
>JGI24140J50213_10000558_pt1 | contig 17162 bp, 15 predicted proteins | sample BarGraIncu00222A_FD_50213 | JGI IMG/M metagenome (IMG submission 50213)
TACGCCCAGGCCAAGCTGGCCAACCAGCTGTTCACGCTCGAGCTCGACCGGCGGGTCACCAGACGGGCCCTGGACCTTGTCAGCGTCGCCGCCCACCCGGGCTACGCCGCCACCAACCTCCAGACGGTCGGGCCCAGGATGAGTGGTTCGGGTCTCATGGAGCGGCTCAGCGACCTCGGGAACTCGGTGTTCGCCCAGACCGCCGCCGCCGGGGCACTCCCGAGCCTCTACGCCGCGACGTCGCCCGACGCCCGAGGCGGCCGGTTCTACGGTCCCGATGGGCTGTTCGGAATGCGCGGGCACCCGGAGTCGGTTCCGTTCGAGCGGGCCGCCAGAAACCCCGAAACCGCCCGGCGACTGTGGGACGTGTCCGAGGAGCTCACCGGCGTCCGGTTCGGTGACCTCGACGACCGGAGCTGAGAGCACCGAACCGGGCAGGCGGCCCGGTGGGGCCGCCCTCTCTAGAGCCAGCCGGCGATACCGAGGCCCAGGGCGAGCACGGCGTCGATGGCGGCGATCCCACCGACGACCAGGAGCTGCTTGCGGTGGTTGGTCCCCATGTCGAACACCCAGGCGGCGACGGCGAAGAAGGTCGCGTAGCCGAAGATCACGATCAGGGGGATGAACGGTACGTTCCACCACCAGTACGCCCAGTTGAGGACCCCGAGGGCGTTGAGCACCACCTCCACCCCCACGGACACCAGCGAGAGGGCGGCGACGAACACGATCCGGTTGGGAACGCCGAAATACCGATGACGCGGATCGGCCGGCAGCATCTTGACGAAGATGATTCCCAGGATTGCGAAGAAGAGCGAGATCTCGACCGACAGGCCGATGAGGATGAGATAGCTGGTACGGCCGGTGACCGTCCACAGGGCGGCATGGTTGGTCAGATGCAGGACGGCCGAGTTCACCAGCTCGTTGAACCAGTCCATCAACCAGAGAGCCAGGCCGGCCAGGACCACGGCCCAGCGTCGGTGCTCGACCTCGACCGTGTAGATGTAGGCGACGATGGCGAGGAACATGATCGTCGACCAGTCGAAATGCGACACGTTGCGCAGCATGCTCCGGGCCACGAGCGTCGGTGCTGTCAGGTCGGCCAGCATGGGCCCGAATCTACTGCCGGTGCGGAGACGCCTCCGGGTTCGGTGTTCGAGCGGCTCGACGGGGTCGTGGGCCCGGGTTGCCGACCGGACAACCGTCACGCCCCGGAAGCGGAGTCCCCCGGCACTGGGCGCCGCCGTGGCCGACGAGGGGATGAGCGAGCGCCCTGGCCCCGAACCGGCGCACTGGGTAGAGTCGGGCCGGTCGTCGCGACGGGGGGAGGGACCGAATGCCGGACCAACTGGTTGCCCTGACCACCGGGGCCAATTCGGGCATCGGACTTGCCACCGTTGTGGAGCTGGCCCGCCGTGGCCTGCGCTCGGTGGGGACCGTCCGTTCTCGCCCGAAGGCCCGTGCCGTCACGGAGGCAGCCGCCGAAGCGGGCGTCGAGGTGGAGACGGCGATCATGGACGTCACCGACGCCGCCTCCTGCGAGCGGGTGGTCCGCAGGTACCGGCCGACGGTGGTCGTCAACAATGCCGGGTTCTCGATCACCGGGGCAGTCGAGGACATCGGCGACGAGGAACTGCGCACCGCGCTCGAGACGATGGTCATCGGTCCCGTCCGCCTGGCCCGACTGGCGCTCCCTCACATGCGTAAGGTCCATTACGGCCGCATCGTCAACGTGTCCTCCATCTACGGGCGCACGTCGACTCCGCTGACCGGGTGGTACCAGGCCTGCAAGCACGCGCTCGAGGGGGTATCGGATGCCCTACGTACCGAGGTCGTCGCCGACGGCGTCAAGGTCATACTCGTCGAGCCGGGGCTCTTCCGCACCGGCATCTGGCAGGAGGCCGACGACGAGCTGAGAGGCAGAGCCGAGTCGCGGTTCGCATCCTCCTACGAACGGTTGCTCAACGTCACCCGACTCGCCGGGCCGATCATGGGCGAACCTTCCCATGTGGCCGATGTCATCGCCGGCGCCGTCACGTCGCGCAATCCCCGGTCGAGATACCTCGTGGGCCTCGACGCCCAGGCGTTCGCCGCCCTGCAGTCGATCGTGCCCACGCGGGTCAAGGACGGTGTGACCCGCTTCATCCTGGGCCTCTAGGTCGGTTCGTCGCGGTCGCAGCTCTGGATCGTACCGACGTGGGCCGCGTGCCCTGTCGGCCGGTGTGACTGCCCCGGAGGGCCGCCGGGGAGGCGATCACGGCATACGCCGCACGAGTGATCCGGGTACCGTGCGGCCTCGCCTTCCCGCTCCCCGTAGCGGGCCTCTCCGGAGGACGACTGGTAGCGTGCGGTTGCCTGATCGAGGGTTGCCCCAGTGGATTCGAGTGCCGCTTTGGGCGGCTGGAGGCCAGCATGTTCAAGGTCATCGTCGTGGGCACGGACGGCTCCGACCGGGCGGCGGTCGCTGTCAGGCAGGCGTTCGAGCTGGCGCGGATGACCGGGGCCAAGGTCTACGGTGTCCACGTCGTGCGCCCGGCGATCATGATGGGGACCGAGCAGATCGATGCGGCTGCGGTGGCAGCAGTCAATGCCGGCCGGCAGGAGGAAGGCGAGCGCATCAGCAAGCAACTGCGTTCCGAGGCCGAGAAGTACGCGGTCGGAGTGGAGGTGCAGACCTTCGATGGTGACCCTGCGGATGCACTGGTCAAGGTGGCCGAAGCGGAGGGCGCCGACCTCGTGGTCGTCGGCAACCGAGGCATGGCCGGGATGAAGCGCTTCGCTCTCGGGAGCGTCCCCAACAAGGTGTCGCATCACTGCCCCTGCAGCCTGCTCATCGTCGACACGGACCGAGCCTCGACGGCCTGAAGCGGTGCCACCTTGCTCGGCACTGGCGGGTGGCAGACTCTGACCCATGGGGGACGGCCCGATCATTCGCCTCGAGGAGCATCCCGTGCACCTCGCGCTGGGGGCAAGGGTGATCCCCCAGGAGCGGTTCACCGGCGATGCGGCATGGTACGAGCGCTACGGAGAGCGCAATGCACGCGACGGCGTCGAGGGGCGCCTCGTGACGGTGCACACCTTCATCGCGCCGTGGGACTCATGGGAGGTCCACCCCCATGGCGAGGAACTCGTGCTGTGCACCGGGGGCACCATCACGCTTCACCAGGAGATCGACGGCGATGTGCTCACGACCACCATCCGCGCCGGTGAAGCGGTCATCAACGCTCCCGGGGTGTGGCATACGGCCGACGTGGCGGGCACGGCCACTGCCGTGTTCATCACCGCGGGGGTCGGAACGGAGAGCCGCCCCCGCTGAGGCAGACGCCCGGGCAGGTCGCTCGGCACGGTCCCGTGCGGGGCGCAGCGCACCGTGGGCCGACCTGCCCGCGACAGCCGCAGCATCGAGAGGGGAGGACCCGTTGCTCTATGTGCAGATCCAGTTCGCGATCGACGACGCCGATCAGGCCGACGCCATCGTCGAGTTGCTCCTGGCCGAACGTCTGGTGGCCTGCGGGCAGCGCACCGGCCCGGTGGTCAGTCACTACTGGTGGCAGGGATCACGTGAGCACGCGGAGGAGTGGCTGGTGCTGCTCAAGACACGATCCGAGCTCACGTCACGAGTGGTCGACGCAATCCGTAGCCGACATCCCTACGACACACCGGAAGTAGTCGTCCTTGAGATTGCCGGAGGTGCTCCCGACTACCTCGAGTGGATCGATGACGTCACCGCTGGTGGCCCCCGGTGAACCTGCTCGAACCGGATCGCTCTGTGGTTCCTTCGATGAGTCCACGGGACCCAGCCAGTGGTCTGTTCCGATGGCCGCGCAGCGACAGCCGGCCCCAGGTCCCCTTTGCCCCAGCCGTCGAGCTGCGTAGGACTCGACGTCCTCGGCATCCATGCCGACGGCTCCCGGCTGCCGGCGCAGATCAGCCTCGGCCCGGTCGCCATGAGCCGGGGCACGGGAGCCGTAGTCCTGATCAGGGAAGTGCGCCCTCCCCGCGACCAGAACCTGACGAATCCGGGAGGCGATGACCGATGGGATGGCACGCGTCACCTCCGGGTCTGTGGCGGACCGAGCCTCCGTCCCGTGAGCTCCAGCAGCCGGACGAGGTTCGGCGCGTCGCTCGGGACAGGACCGTTCGGACCGCTGCCGTACGCCCCCGATGCGAGGAGGCCGTGGACGTCCGACTCGAAGGCCTCCAACGTGAAGTCCACCAGCGCGTCGTCGATGTGCCGGTCGGCACCGATCGAGCGGGCGAGGTCCCAGCGTGCAGCACGAGATCGCCCACACGGAAACCGAGGAACTCTGCGCCGCTGATCGGGCCCAACGGATGCAGCACGCTCCTGGTGGGCGCACCCGGTTCCCCGAACGCGGCCGACTGGGCCTCCGCGCTCTCGCGAGCCAGCTCGACCGGGTCGCCCTCGAACCCTGCGTCCAGGGCGGCGGTGAATGCCTCCTCGGGTGTGGCGCCGGACAGGAGGTCCACCGGAAACCGATTGCCGCCGATGACATGGTCGGCGAGGTCCCGGACCGCCCATCCGTCGCACGCCGACGCTCGACCCCGTGCACCAGGGGGGACCGCATCGAGCTGCCGGGCGTATGCCGGCGTCACCCCCTCGAGCACCTCCACTGCGTCCGGGGAATTGCACGGCACCAGCGTGCCCCACTGCGCCTGCACGGCGGGCAGCGACCCGTCAGTGGGTCCCGGCGCATGTGCCGCACATGATCGCCGCAGGTCCTAGGGCTTCGTCACAGTCCAGCCACGACGCCGAAGCTCGGCAGCGAGTCGGTCCGAGGGCATGCGGCCCATCGCCCGGTCCTCCGCAGAGGGCACGACGACCGATCCGGCGGCGGCAGGAGCACTCGGGTCGAGCTCTGCGTCCTGCAGCTGGTCGATGAACGCCGTTGCCTCCTCGCGGGTGAACCTGCCGGCAGCCTGGCGCTGGGTGAACCCCATGGGGCCTCGTGCATCGCGGAAGCCGGTGTGGCCGGCCTCCGCCAGGAGCGAAGTCAGCTCCTGCAACTGCCTCGGTGACGCCGGCGGACCTGGCTGTTGACCGAACGCCACTGTCGCAGTCTCACCGAACCGGTAGGGCAACCGCCACTCCATCCGCGACGACCTCCCGTCGAACCGGGCCGCCCTCGCCGCCGGCAGGCGTCCCGTCGAACCGGGCCGGCCGGCGGCTTCGAGCCCGTGGACGGGCCACGTGCGGCTCGGGTGCTCTCAGGCCAGGGCACAGGGCGTTGCGCTGTGGGGCTTGGCGCAGCGCATGTGCCACGTGATCGCCGCGCTGGCCAGCGCTGCATGGAAGCACCACAGCGACGTGAACCCGTCAGCGGTGAGCCTGGCCGGCGCGATCACCACCGCCAGGTTGGCCAGGCCGAAGACGACGATGCCCCCGGCGGGGTCTCCTTCCGGGGAGAAGCACCCACCGGCAACGTAGCCCTGACTACGGAGACCCCGACCAGCCGGCGGCGAGCCTCACCCGGCGGCGAGTCTCACGGTCGAGGGTCGCCGCATCTACGTGCAACGGGTCGCGACCCGTGTCCGGATGGGCCCTGCACGTTCACCCCGGACCGCGCGACCTCGTCCGACCGGAGGTGGGCCGGGACGCTCAGGTGGCGGCGGGGAGTTGGCGACCGGCGGCGTAGGTGAGCCAGCGTCCGGCGTCGAAGTCGTAGAGCTTGCAGGCCCGGCAGTTGGCCACGAAGTCCCGGAAGCGCATCGGCCGGTCGATCACCGAGCCTGGGAAGGCAGCCTCGATGGCGGCAGCGGCTTCTTCGAGGTGGTACATGGGCACCCGCATGTCCACATGGTGGGGAACGTGGATCATGATCCAGTGGATGAAGAAGTTGAGGCCCTTGGGCGCCCGCAGCACGGTGGTGCCCTGCATCTGGGCCTTGAACTTCGTCCACTCCTCCTTCTTCCACCAGCGGATCTCCGGCGAGATGTGGTGGGTGTGGACGATGGATCCGATCAGGTACGAGAAGCCGAGGAACGGAAGCAGGACGGTCCGGATGTCGAGCCAGAGCACGCCGGCCGGCGAGTCTCCGACGGCGATGCCGACGGCACTGAAGAGGGCCAGCGTCCCGACGATGAAGCCGGTGACGACCCAGCGGTCCCGACGGATGGTTCTGGCCCAGCGCGCCGGGTTCTGGCCGACCATCATCTTCTTCCACCACACCTGATGGAGGTAGTAGAGCCCGGTACCCACCCACGACCACTCGACCTTGTGCATTGATCGGCGCCACCATCCCATCGCGGCGTACTCCTGTGGAGTGGTGGGATGCCAGACGAAGTCGTAACCCTGACGCACGGTGTAGGGATGGTGGACGCGGTTGTGGCCGAGCACCCAGCCCTCGTAGACGTGCCAACTCGGCAGCATGGCCAGGTGGCCGACGACCGAGTTCATCCGTTTGGTCTTGAACAGCGCGCCATGGGCGGAATCGTGGGCGACGACGAACAGACCGGAGACGACGAGGGCCATCGCCACTTCGAGTGCAGCCACGGCGAAGACGTTGCTCACCACGACGAGTGCCGCCAGCAGGGCAACGTACATGGCCAGGTCGCGGATGAAGAAGGTCATCCCACGCCGGGTCGGGTTTTCGTAGACCGAGTCGGGGAGGATGTCGAGGACCGGTTTGAGGCTACCGATGGAAGCCGGCGCCGGCTCCACCGCTGTGGCGACGCCGAGTAGGGGTAATGGCAACGTGACTCTTCTCATTCAGGAACGAGGTTGCCACCTCGTTCTCTCATTCAGGAAGCGGGCTGCCACCTCGTATGCGTCCTCCATGGTAACCGCCGCCCCGGGGGATCGTTGGTCGGTCCGACAGGACAGAGCGTCACCGGGGATCGAGGCGCAGCCCACAAGCCCGGGGGCGGTGATCGCTCCCCCCGACCCGGGATCGCTCACCTGCGAGCGGTCCGATGCAGGGTCATTCGCCCACCAGGTCCCGGTGCCTGAAGGCGACGGCGCCGAGGCCGGCGGAAGCGACGCCGATCGCCACCATGACGCCCCCTGTCGTCCAATTCGGAGGCACCGCGGGAGCCGACGCCATCTGATGGAAGAGCGACGTGTCGAACGCCCAGTGACTCAGTGCGCCGATGCCGCCGACGATCTCGACGAGCAGGGACCAGCTCAGGACGCCGTAGACCACGACCGAGGTGGCCCGGGGCCAGACGCCCAGGGTGAGCGCGCCGATGCCGAGGATGCAGATGGCCGGTGGGACGATGTTCAGCCCGGCGCCCAACACGGCGGTGAAGCTCACTCCGGCGTGCTGGCCGGCCGCACCGAGCCAGGTGCATACGCCGGCGGCCACACCGCCCGCCACCAGCGCGAAGGTCGCGACCAGAAGCCTCCCGCCCAACCACGACGATCGGGAGACCGGGCGGACCAGGAGGTGGTCGAGACGCCCCCCGGCCTCTTCGGCCCGCGCCGCGGTGATCTGGCCGGCAGCGACGAAGGCGACGAGCACGGCCAGGATCAGGAAGACCAGGCCGAGATAGGCATCGGCATCGGCGCCGGGGGCTCCGAGCCGTGACAGCACCTGCTCGACGGACGAGCCCGAGATCGTGCCGGCAGCACCTTTGGCCACGAGCCCGAAGAGCAGTGCCGACACGGCGATCGCCACCCCCCAACCGATGACGGTGGGACGGATCAGGCGAATCGTCAATCCGGTGGGTCCCGAGAGCAGCCGAAGGTGTTGCCGGGCGCTCGACCGGTCGGGCAGCGTGCTGGCCCCGATGTCCCGCCGGCCGGCGAGGCCCACGGCCACCACGGCCACCACGGCGGTGAAGGCGACGATGGGCAGGAGGGCCGCCGGGCGGGGTCCGGTCAGGGGCTGGAGCTCCTCGACCCATCCGAGCGGGGAGGCCCACCGCAGCCAGTGGAGACCGACACCGGAGTCGGCCACCATCCGCACCGCATAGCTCACGCCGAGGACCACCGCGGCATGGGCGGCGGCCTGACGGCGGGTTGCGGCGAGCTGGCTGGTGAGGGCCCCGACCGCCAGGAACATGGCCGCACTCGACACCAGGGCGACGGCAAGGAACAGGCCCGGTCCTGCGGGGATGCCGATCTTCGCGGACCGTCCGGTGACGACGGTGATGATCGCGGTGATCGCCCACAAGGTGATCAAGCCCCCGGCCAGGCCGACCAGCGCCTGGGTGGTGGCTCCCCGCCGGGTGGTCCGGCCCGCGAGGAGGAGCTCCCACCGTCCGGAGTCCTCCTCGCCGCGGAGCAGCCTGGTGCTGGTGAGCAGCCCCCAGACGGCGCCGAGGATCATCAGGGTCATGGAGACCTTGAACACGGTGAAGCCGGCGACCGTCTGGAGCTGTGGGCCGGGGCCGAACAGCGCGATCGTCGCGTTGTTCGATCCGAATGCCGCCTCCAGGCGGTCCCGTTCCGCCTGCGTCTTGTAGATCGAGACATAGCTGAAGGCCGAGGACGCCACGAAGATCCCGAACACGTACCCCCACAGGGTCCCGGAGCGCACGGCTCCTCGCGCCGTCAATCGGGCGACCATCGAACCGGGTGACCGACCGGCCGGCATCGGCCCGCCCGACGCGGGCTCAGCGTGCACGTACGGCCATGCCCCGGTCAGCCCGACATGCCGACGACCGGGGCGACGAGACGGATCGCCCCTGTCGAACCCTGGAAAACGGCCCCACCGAAATTGAAGATTCCGCCGTCGGAGGCGACCAGCCAGTACCCCGGGCCGTTCGATGGTGCCGTCATTCCGACGACGGGCGCGTTGAGGTGGATGCTGCCGGTCGACCCGTGGAACCCGGCGTCACCGAAGGAGAAGATGCCGCCGTCGGACGCCACCAGCCAGTAGCCGCCCCCGCCGGGTGTCGCCGACACGCCGACGATGGGCTCATTGAGGGGCAGGCCCCCCATCGAGCCCCGAAACCCGGCATCACCGAAGGAGAAGATGCCGCCGTCGGACGCCACCAGCCAGTAACCGCCCCCGTCCGGCGTGGTCGCCATGCCGACGATGGGCCGGGCGAGAGGCCGGCCTCCCATCGAGCCCCGAAAGCCGGCGTCACCGAAGGAGAAGATGCCGCCGTCGGACGCCACCAGCCAGTAACCGCCACCATCGGGGGTCGCCGACATGGCGACGATGGGCGCATTGAGGTGGATGCTGCCGGTCGACCCGTGGAACCCTGCGTCACCGAAGGAGAAGATGCCGCCGTCGGACGCCACCAGCCAGTAACCGCCCCCGTCCGGCGTGGTCGCCATGCCGACGATGGGCCGGGCGAGAGGCCGGCCCCCCATCGAGCCGAAGAAGGGCTCGCAGAAGGAGAACACACCCCCGTCGGAAGCCGCCATGCGGTAGCCGGGGCCGGGGGAACAGGCCACCGCGCCGCCGGTCTGGTGGGCCTCCCCCGAGTTGGGGTCGATGATCAGCGAGGACTCGTCGACGGCCTCGAACGCGCTGGCCGGAACCTGCTTGAGCTCGTCGACGAGGGCCATCGGCCAGTTCGGGTCGGCGGTCCCACCGAAGTACCAGTTGGAGCCGTTGTCCGCCAGGATCAGTCCGTAGTGCTGCATGGCCCGCAGCACGACCTGGGCCTGCGGTGAATACCCCGAGATGTCGTACCCGGCCTGCAGTCGGAACCGGGCGCCCATCGGGGGAAGGCTCGGGTTGCTCGAGGCCCCGGCCTCGTGGCGGGCCGGCCAGATGAACGAGGTGTCGGTCGACTGGGCGGTCATGCGGATGGCGTGGGTGATCGAGCCCGCCTGCACCTCGTCGTAGCGCAGGAGGCCGGGCAGCATCGGCAGCCCGGCGGCGTCCGCCGATGTCCACCCGGCGGGGCGCAGGGCGTTCGAATCGAGGTTCCAGATGGCCCCGGAGCCCGCCGTCGAAACCGGCTGGGCGTAGTGCGCGTCATAGAGCTCGTAGAGGGTGCACGTTGACGGGTCGACCATGAGCGCGTGGCGGTCACCGGTCGAGCCCGCACCGCCCTCGATCGGCGTGTCGGCGCCGAACGGGTAGGGGCCCGGATCGCTCTCGGTGGGGTATTGGAACGACACTGGCACCATCGCGTGGGACGGCGAGACCACCGTGTAGGGGATTCCATACGGGTTGGAGGGGTCGCCCGACGGGCCGAAATCCGGGTGCAGGTGCGTGGTGGCGCTGCCCATTCTGGCGAGCCACGCCGCACTGTGCGGGTCGACCGGGAGCCCCGAGACGTCGGTGTTCCAGACGTTGTCGGCCGGGAACATCGGGCAGCCGGGCGCCCCGGGCAGTGGGGATCCAGCCGATGCCGGCTCGACTGCGACGACCTGGACCAGGCCCCCGCACGTCATCGCCACCACCAAGGCGGCCGCCAGCAATGGTCTCGATCGGTTTCCCATGGTCATCATCCCGGAATCGACGGTACCCCATTGGGTGCGCCGAGCAGAAGCATCGGCGAACCGGTCACTCCCTCTGTCGTTGTTGCTCCAGCCGACCAGCCGACCAGCCGACCAGCCGTCCAGCCGACGGCGACGGCAGCCGCCGGGGGGCGAACCGATGGAGCGGAGCACATGGTCGGGGCGGACATTCCCCTGTGCCCTCCCGGCGTCGGGATCGCCGGTGGACCGGAATTGCGTTTTCCTCGCCGGTAGGGCATGTTGGCGCGGCTCGTCGGGAGAATTCACCCTGGCGCGTGGCCAATCGCGGCTAGCTTCGGAAGGCAGATGCCGCCCAAGGAGGGAACCGTGACCGAGGCAAGCAGTGCGGAGTCAGGGTCTGGGGCCCGGCTGGACCGCCGGGGGTTTCTCGGGCTGCTGTCGGTGGCGGCAGGCGGAGCCGTGCTCGGGGCATGCTCGTCCGGGTCGTCCGGCTCGTCAGGGTCGTCCGGGTCGTCGACGAGCCCGACGACGGCCTTCCCGCTCGGGGCTGCGGCCAAGGCGTCGTCGAAGCCGACCGCGGTGACCCTCTGGCACTCGATGAGCTACAACAACCAGAAGACCCTGCAGAAGCTCACCGACGACTTCAACGCCTCGCAGGGTGATGTCCACGTCGGCCTGGTCAACCAGAACAGCTACACCGACACCCTGACGCTCTTCACTGCCGGTCTGAGCAGTGGTGGCCTCCCCGACCTGGTGCAGATGGAGACCGTCAATCTGCAGTTGATGATCGACTCCCGCAGCGTGGTGCCCGCCCAGGCGGCCATCGACGCCGCCCACTACGACCTGTCGGACTACCTGCCCTCCACCATCAACTTCTTCAAGGTCGAGGGGACCCAGTGGGCCATGCCCTTCAACATCTCGTCCAACGTCCTGTACTACGACCAGAACGCCTTCAGCAGGGCCGGCCTCGACCCCGCCAAACCACCCGCCACCCTGGCCGAGCTCAAGGCGGCCTGCCAGAAGATCGTGTCGAGCGGCACGACCAAGTACGGCATGAGCCTGAAGCTCGACTCCGCCTACTTCGAGCAGTGGATGACCCTGGCCGACGCCCTCCTGGTGAACGGGCAGAACGGACGCAGCGGGCGGGCCACCAAGGTGGTGTTCGACGGTGCGGTGGGCACCTCTCTCTTCCAGTGGTACGTCGACATGCTGGACAGCAAACTGGCGCAGCCCACCTCGGCCACCACGTACGACAACCTCTTGGGAATCGCCAACGGGATCGCCCCCATCTGCCTCGAGACCTCGGCGGCCCTGGGCACCATCCAGACCCTCCTCAGCGGGGGGCAGTACGCCAACATCAAGCTGGGGGTGGCCCAGACCCCGAGCACGACCGCCAACCGCAACGGCGTGTTCCCCGGCGGGGCCGGGCTCTACATGGTGAGCAAGTCCTCGCCGGCCCAGCAGGACGGCGCCTGGCAGTACATCACCTACCTCGACCAGCCGGCACAGCAGGCCCAGTGGGCGGTGGGCACCGGCTACATCCCCATCCGCAAGAGCGCCACCGCCCTGCCGGCCATCACCCAGCTGTGGGCCTCCCAGCCCGAGTTCGAGGTGGCTTACCATCAGTTGGCCGAGAGTCCCCAGAACCCTGCCACGGCCGGTGCCGTGTACGGCCCCCAGGCCCAGGTGGAGCAGGCCGTCGACTCCGCCCTCACCTCGCTGTCGACCGGCACCTCGGCCAAGTCGGCCATGTCCCATCTGGCCAGTACGGCGAACGGCATCATCTCGAGCTACAACGCCCGGGTCGGCGCCTGAGCCCCGCGTGAACGGGCAGGGGGGCGGACCCGTGGACGCACGTGACGCCGGGGGTGGACTGGGAGGGCTGGCAGTGGCCGAGCCCAGCCGGCTGTCCTTCGAAGGTGTGACCAAGCGCTTCGGCGACGTGATCGCGGTGGACGACCTCACCCTGGAGGTGGAGGCGGGCGAGTCCCTGGTGCTGCTGGGCCCGTCGGGCTGCGGCAAGTCCACCGCCCTGCGCGTCATGGCCGGCCTGGAGACTCCGACCGCCGGGGTGGTGCGCATCGGCGACCGGATCGTCAACGACGTGGACCCCAAGGACCGCGACTTGGCCATGGTGTTCCAGAGCTACGCCCTGTACCCCCACCTCAACGTGCGCCGCAACATCGAGTTCCCCCTTCGCAGCCGGCACGTGCCGGCCGACGAGCGCGACCGCCTGGTGACTGCCACGGCCCAGAGCCTGGGGCTGGCGGATCTGCTGGATCGCAAGCCGGCTCAGCTGTCGGGCGGGCAGCGGCAGCGGGTGGCGCTGGCCCGGGCCATCGTGCGCCACCCACGTGCCTTCCTCATGGACGAGCCGCTGTCGAACCTCGACGCCCGGTTGCGCACCGAGATGCGGGCCGAGCTGGCCGAGCTCCACCTGCGCCTCGGAGTCACCGTCCTCTATGTGACCCACGACCAGGTCGAGGCCATGACCATGGGCCAGCGCATCGCCATCCTGCGCGACGGGGTCCTGCAGCAGGTCGACGCGCCCCGGACCGTCCACGACCGTCCGGCGAACGCCTTCGTCGCCGGCTTCATCGGCAGCCCCCCCATGAACATCCTCGCCGGCCGGGTCGACACGGCCGACGGCGCCGCCGAGGTGGTGGTCGACGGCGGCAGCATCCCGCTCGGCCCTGCCGCCACCGCGGCCCTCCGCCGCCGGGCTCTGCCCGAGGTGACGGTGGGGGTCCGGCCCGAGCACCTCCGGGCCGATCCGGCCGGGACCTTGAAGGTGACGGTGGCCCTGGCCGAGTACCTGGGACACGAGCAGCACCTCGGGTGCCGGCTGCCAGGGGGAGGGCTGCTCACCGTGCGCCTGCCCGGGACCGGCTCCGCCCTACTGCCTGGTGACTCGGTGACCCTGGCCGTCGAGGGGGACCCCCACCTGTTCGACCCGGTCGACGGGAACCGAATCGATGTCTGACGCCGGTCTGGCCCCGGGAGTCGCGGCGCTGGGCGAGGTGGCCGCCGGCGCGTCGGGGGACGCTCCGGGTCGCCGCCGCCGCCGGCTGGGCCGGAGCGGCCGGGATGCGGCGGTGGGGTACCTGTTCGTCCTGCCGGCCATGGCGGTCTTCGCCGTCTTCGTCTTCTACCCCCTCCTGCGCACCTTCTGGCTGGGCTTCTTCCGGGTCGCCCCCTATCCCACCATCCCGTCCAAGTTCGTGGGGCTGTCGCAGTACCGGAGCGTCCTCACCTCCCACGATTTCTGGGCCAGCCTGGGCCGCACCGTGGAGTTCGTGCTGCTGACCGTTCCGATCGGCATCGTGCTGGGAGTTGCCCTGGCGTCGCTGGCCGACGCCCGCATCCGCGGCATCCGGTTCTTCCGCACCCTCTACTCCTCCACCGTCGCCACCAGCGTGGCGGTTGCCTCGGTGATCTTCTTCACCCTGCTCAACCCCACCGTCGGGCTGTTCAGCTACTGGCTGGGCATCGAGGGCGGCAACGGGATCCTGCAGTCCAACACCTGGGCACTGCCCGCCGTGGCCACCGTGACGGTGTGGCAGAACATCGGCTTCACCTTCATCTTGATGAGCGCGGCGCTGCAGGCCATCCCCGAGGACCTGCTGGAGGCGGCCCGGATCGATGGCGCCGGTGGCCGGTCGCGGTTCTGGCGGGTGACGCTGCCGCTGCTTTCCCCCACCGTCTTCTTCGCCGGGGTGGTGGGGATCATCGCCTCCTTCCAGGCCTTCGGCCAGATCGACCTGCTGACCCAGGGCGGACCCGACAATCACACCAACGTGCTCATCTACTACCTGTACACCTCGTTCCAGAACAACGACTTCGGCCAGGCCTCGGTGCTGGCCGTGGCCCTGTTCCTCATCCTGCTGGCCGTGACCCTGGTGCAGTTCCGCTTCGTGGAGCGGCGGGTGTTCTATGGGTAGGCACTGGGGGCGGACCGGACGCTACGCGCTGCTGGCGGTGGCGGCGGTGGTGGTGGGCTTCCCCATCTACATCACGGTGGTCAACTCGCTGCTCACGCCACAGCAGATCGCCCACCGGCCTCCCACCCTGTTCCCGCTCCACCCGCAGTGGGGGGCCTTCGGCCAGGCCTTCACCACCGCCCATCTCGGGCTGTACCTGCGCAACTCGGCGGTGGTCACGGTGTCCATCACGGTGGCGGAACTGGTGACGTCGGTGCTCGCCGCCTACGCCTTCACCTTCGTGCAGTTCCCGTTCCGGCGCGTTCTGTTCTTCGTGTGCCTGGCCACGTTGATGGTGCCCATGGAGGCGACCTTGATCCCCAACCGCCAGACCATCGGCGCCTTCGGCTGGTACAACACGTTCCCGGCTCTGATCGTGCCGTTCATGGCCAGCGGAGTGGGGGTCTTCCTGCTGCGGCAGGCCTTCCTGCAGCTGCCCCACGACCTGCACGACGCCGCCACCCTCGACGGTTACGGCCACCTGCGGTTCCTGATGCGGGTGGTCGTGCCCCTCAACCGGCCCATCATCGCCGCCTTCGGCGTCTACGCCTTCCTGACCGCCTGGAACCAGTACCTGTGGCCCCTCATCGCCACCGACTCCGACAGCGTCCGCACCGTCCAGATCGGCCTGCGCCAGCTGCAGTCGCTCAGCATCGACCAGATCAACGTAATCTTCGCCGGCACCCTCCTGGCCGCCCTACCCATCTTCGTCCTGCTGCTCGCCTTCCAGAAGCAGCTGGTCCGGGGACTCACGGCGGGGGCCGTCAAGGGCTGAGCCCCGGGGAACCGGGGCCGGCATCCGGAACCGGCCTTCCGACTGTCGGCTCGCCGTGCTCGCCGACCTCGGTCATCGTTGCCACCCGTCCGACGATGAGCGGATCGGGAGTGCCCACCACCCCGGCGTCCCTTCCGTGGTAGTCGATGGCCGAGAGGACGTGACGCATGGCGTCGAGGCGGCCCCTCCGTTTGTCGTTGCTCTTCACCACGGTCCAGGGGGCGATCTCGCTGTCGGTGGAGGCGAACATGCGGTCCCGGGCCTCGGTGTAGTCGTCCCACCGGGCCAGGGACGCCACATCGATGGGGGAGAGCTTCCATCGCCGGACGGGATCGATGCGCCGGATGAGGAAGCGGGTGTGCTGCTCGCCCCGCGACACCGAGAACCAGAGCTTGAAGAGGTGGATCTTGTCGCGTACGAGCAGCTGCTCGAAGAGCGGTGCCTGGAAGAGGAACTCTCGGTACTGGTCGTCGGTGCAGTAGCCCATGACCCGCTCGACCCCGGCCCGGTTGTACCACGACCGGTCGAACAGGACGATCTCGCCCGCGGCCGGCAGATGGCTGATGTAGCGCTGGAAGTACCAGAGGCCCTGCTCGCGCGGACTGGGCTTCTCCAGCGCCACCACCCGCGCTCCCCGGGGGTTGAGGTGCTCGGTGAACCGCTTGATGGTGCCTCCCTTTCCTGCGGCGTCCCTGCCCTCGAACACCAGGAGGATGCGCGCTCCGACGTCCTTGGCCCAGTTCTGCATCTTCAGCAGCTCGATCTGCAGCCGGCGCTTCTCGATCTCGTACTCGTCGCGATTGAGGCGTCGGTCGTAGGGGTAGCCCTCCTTCCAGGTGTCCACTTCGGTGCCGTCGCGCCAGCACAGGATGGGCTCCTCGTCGCTGTCGTCGATGATGTACCGGTCCAGCTCGTCGGTGAGATCCTCCATGGCTGGCACTGCTCCCGTCTCTGTCCCTCGTCGGCGATTGATCCGGAGGTCTGTGCGGTCGGGGTGCCCCGCCCCGCCCGCCGCCCAGTCTGATCCCCCTACAAGCTAGGCGTGCCGGGGGATCCGGCGGCCACCCGAAGAGCCGTCACGGGCGGGTGCGACATCAAGGCATGGGCCCCGGGTACTCCTCCATCCCCTCGGTCCCACCCGCCACCGGCTCCCCCTCGAGCGCGGTGGCCCGCTCGGGCGCCACCGTCACGCCCTCGCCACCGGTGGGCTCAGGACGGCCGGCCAGGGCATAGATCTCCGAGCCGTCCACCGTCTCGTTGGTGAGGAGGAGCTGCACCAGTTGGTCGAGTATCTGGCGGTGTTCCTCGAGCACCTCGACCGCCCGCTGCTCGGCCTCCGCCAGCAGCCGTGAGACTTCGGCGTCGACGGCCGCCTGGGTGTGCTCGGCGAAGGGGCGGCTCGAGAAGCCGCCGCCGCCGCCGTCGAGGAAGACGGAGCCCCCCGAGGGGTAGCCCACCGGCCCGATGACCGAGGAGAGGCCGAACTCGCGGACCATCTTGGTCGCCAGCTCGGTCGCCTTGGCCAGGTCGTTGGCCGCGCCCGTCGAGCCCTGGCCGAACACCACGAGCTCGCCGGCCCGCCCGCCGAGGAAGACCGTCAGCATGTCGTAGAGGTAGTCCTCGCCGAAGAGATGGCGCTCGACGAGCGGGAGCTGGTGGGTGACGCCGAGCGTCGGCCCGGCCGGCAGGATCGTCACCTTCTCGACCGGATCGGCCTTGTCCGAGTAGGCGGCCACGAGGGCGTGGCCGGCCTCGTGGACGGCCACGGCGTTCTTCTCCTCGGGGAGCAGGACGTTGGAGCCCTCCCGTCGCCCGAGGATGATCCGGTCACGGGCGGCGGCGAAGTCCGCACCCTCGAGGACGTCGCGGTCGTCCCGCACGGCGACGATGGCCGCCTCGTTGACGAGGTTGGCGAGGTCGGCCCCGGAGAAGCCGGGCGTCCCCCTCGCCACGACGTCGAGGTTCACACTCGGGCCGAGCTGCTTGCCCCGGCAGTGGACGTTCAGGATGGCGAGGCGCTCGGACAGGGTGGGGAGCGGGATGGTGACCTGCCGGTCGAAGCGTCCGG
>JGI24140J50213_10000559_pt1 | contig 17147 bp, 16 predicted proteins | sample BarGraIncu00222A_FD_50213 | JGI IMG/M metagenome (IMG submission 50213)
CTTCGTGATAGGCGGCGTCGTCTTCGTGATAGGCGGCGTCGTCTTCGTGATAGGCGGCGTCGTCTTCGTGATAGGCGGCGTCGTCGTGGTGATGGGGTGTGACGTGGTAGCGAGGTGTGGCGTGGTTATCGGTTGTGGCGTGATGACGGGGTGTGACGTGGTGGCCGGGGTTCGCGTGACAAAGGGACTCGGCGTCAACGTGGCCAAGAGACTCGGTGCGGCAACGAGGTCAGCAGTGGTGGTCAGAGGTGGGGACCCGGACTTCGTCGTCGCGCGATTCGGTGCGGCAACGAGGTCAGGAGTGGCAGTCAGGGGTGGGGACCCGGACTTCGTTGTCACGGGATTCGGTGCGGCAACGAGGTCAGGAGTGGCAGTCACGGACCACGCCCCGGGCTGCGTGGCCACCGCGCCTCTGCTCACGGCGAAACCGGTTATACCAACCAAGGAAGCGGCGACAATCAGTCCCGCCAACGGGTACCTGTTTGCGATGCGCGCCCGAAACTCTGGACGTCGCGCCGTTGTGACACCTGGAGTGGTCCATTGCTGACCATCCCAGAACCGCTTCCGTCCATCGGATTGTGAGTACCAGCCTGCGGGATCACCCATGACGCCCCCCTGAACGATGATGGTAAAGAGGAAAGTAGCGCGGTCCGGCGTTAGCCGCAAGGCATCGCGGTGACGTCTGTAAAGGTCCGCGTGGCTGGCTTCGTTGCCTCATCGACGAAGGTCCGCCTGGTCGGAATGTCTGCATTGCTGGGTCCGAGGGTGACCAACCCCTCGTGCCGTCAAGTATCCGCCAATAGGGGGATCGGCCATCTTGAGGAGGTCCGCGGGTCCTCATCTCTTCTTGAGTTCAGGAGAACTGAGATACGACTCGACGACTTCATCGATTGTGCGGCTGGGATACGACCACGACAGGCTCCAGACGAGGGACGGGGCGGGGTCGATGTTGAGGGCTTCGGCGACAGATTCGGTTCTCATTCACCGATCTGTACGTATCAGCGTTCCGTATTTTTCACCGTTCGTATTGGCATCAACAGCCTTGACCTTCTGCTCGAGCCGAAGGCTCGGGAGCCGCCGAGTCCGCAGGCTCGGTGCCTCAGTATGTTGAAGCCATGACCCCTGCCGATGGCACCGCCACAGATGAGAGCCAGTTCCGCCGCGACCCGCCCTACGTCGCCGGCGAGCGCCCGATGTACCAGGGCTGGCTGGAGTTCCATCGCGGAACTCTGCTGTGGAAGTGTGCGGCCCTGAGCGACGACCAGCTCAAGTCCCCGTCGGTCAGTCCGTCGAACCTGACGCTCCTGGGCTTGGTGCGACACATGAGCGAGGTTGAGCGAGCGTGGTTTCGGATCAGGGCCGGCGGCCTGAGCCTGCCGGTTTTGTACTGCCCCGAAGACGACAGGGACGGAGACTTCGGCAACGTCGCCCGGGCCGATGTCACGAAAGACCTGGCGACGTTCGCAGCTGAGTGCCGGGGCGCCGACGAGGCCGTGCGGGCGAGGTCTTTGGACGACACGTTCGCCCGCGGGAACAGGCAGATCTCTTTGCGGTGGGTCTATGTCCACATGATCGAGGAGTACGCGCGTCACAACGGTCATGCCGACCTGCTGCGCGAGCGCATTGACGGTGCAACCGGCGACTGACCCGCCGGCAGCTCGTGTGTTGCCAGCCAGGGTTCAAGGCAGGGAGTCGACCAGCGCCGCGACCTCCACCCGGGGGCCGGTGTAGAACGGCACCTCTTCACGGACGTGGCGGCGCGTCTTAGAGCCCCGCAGATGGCGCATTAGGTCGACGATCCGGGTCAGGTCGTCCGCCTCGAAGGCCAGGATCCACTCATAGTCGCCCAAGCCGAAGGAGGCGATCGTGTTCGCCCGCACATCGGGGTAGTCGCGCGCCATCTGCCCGTGCTCGGACAGGAGCCCGCGGCGTTCCTCATCCTCCAGCAGGTACCACTCGTAGGAACGCACGAACGGGTAGACACAGATGAAGTCCTTGGGGTGTTCGTCGGCCAGGAACGCCGGTATGTGCCCCTTGTTGAACTCCGCCGGCCGGTGCAGCGCGGCAACCGACCACACCGACTCGAGGCGGGCACCGAGCTGGGTGCGCAGAAACCGGCGGTAGGCCGCTTGGACGCCGCAGATGTCCTCGGCATGCCACCAGATCATGAAGTCCGCATCGGCCCGTAGCCCGGCGACGTCATACACCCCGCGCACGACCACGCCGTGGTCGGCAACGTCGGCAAAGAGTGTCTCGACTTCGGCGGCGAGGGTGTCGCGATCCTGGGGCAAGGCGCTGGTGACCTTGAACACCGACCACATGGCGTAGCGGGTGGCGTTGTTGATGTCGCGGATCTTGCCGGCTGACGGCTTCGGGCTCATCGGACTCCTAGGGTGAAGACCTGGTCGTGTGGGGCCGGGAGGAAACCCTGCCGGCTGACGGTGGGAGGGGACAACGTTCGGACCGTGGGGCGAGAGCCAAGCGTGACACCGCTTGGCAGGACAAGCAGTGAGCCGCAGCAGGCCATGGCGTGGCAGCGCGTGCAGACTTGGGAGCTTTGGCCCTGTCTGTGAAGCGCCAACCTCAACATGGTTCCTCCGGTAGCAGGTGGAATCCTGGTCTCTTGTGGCCGGGAGGATGTCACGGCCTCATCCTGTCCGATGCCTCCCCCTGCCCGCAGGTCGGTCTCCTGCGAGCAGGGGCTGTGACCAAACTGAAACCACGGGGCGGGGAACGATGGTGAGCGTGCACCTGTCCAAGGGGGTGCTGCTCGTCACTGCGGTTGTCCCTTGGAGGTCTGTCATGAAACCCACTGTCACCCACCGCCAGCTGGCTGTGTCCGCGTGGCCGCGCAGACACCTGACCGTCTTGGTCGCCCTGTGCGCGGTGTTGCTCGCTGGTTGCGCAAGCAGCGGGTCAACGGGCACCAGCACGAGCGGAAGCGCCACGAGCGTGCCCCTTGCCCAGGGCAGCCTCGGGGTCAGCAGCGCACCTGCAGGCAAGAACAGCGGTTCAGCCGGCGTCTCGTCCGCCACGGGGACTCCTGTCAAAGCACCCGTGCTCGCGTCCGGGGCGCGCCTGGCCGGAGTTGAACCCAAGCTGACCAAGAGCGCGACCTTAGACGTTCAGGTCAAGAACATAAACAGCGCCGCAGCTGCGGTGCGCACCATCGCGGCTGGGCTGGCGGCGCAGATGCTCAATGAGCAGATCGGAACGGGCAACCCCGGCGACCCGATCCCCCTGGCGACCAAACCCGAGGTCACCGGTGGCTTTGGCACCCTGACCGTGTCGGTCCCGGCGGCCAGCCTTGAGACCGCGCTGGACCAGCTGTCCAGGGTGGGCACTGTGCTGGCGCGCACCCTGTCCACCCAGGACGTTACCGCCACCTACATCGACACCGCGAGTCGCCTGCAGACCATGCGCGCCAGCGTCGAGCGCGTGCGTGCCCTGATGGCTCAGGCCAAGGACCTCGGCCAGGTGGTGGCTCTGGAGGGCGAGCTCAGTGCCCGGGAGGCCGACCTGGAGTCGTTGGAGTCACAGCTGGGGGCCCTGACGACCAGCATCGATCGCTCCAGCGTGACAGTCTCGTTGAGCACCCCAGGTACCCCGGACGTGCCGGCGACCGGTTTCGTCGCTGGCCTGCGCTCCGGCTGGGACGCGTTTATGACGTCCGTCGCAGAGCTCCTGACCGTTATCGGCACTGCGGCGCCCTTCGCCGTCTTCCTTGCCCTGGTAGCGGCACCGATCGCGTGGTCGCTGCGCCGGCGCGGGTCGGGCCCGGCAGCGGCGGGTCCAACGAGTTGACAGCCCCGGATCCGTAGCTGACGTCAGCTGGCGGATGCCTCGTGCACCAGCTCGACGACGCGTGTCAGCACCTCGGGGTCTGTCGTAGGCAGGACGCCGTGACCGAGGTTGAAGATGTGTCCCGGCGCCTGGGCGCCCTCGGCCACGATCGAGCGCACGGCCTTCTCCAGCGCTGACCACGGCGCGAACAACAGTGCCGGGTCCAGGTTTCCCTGGACTGCGTACTGGTCTCCGATCCGGGCGCGGGCGTCGGTCAGGGAGGTGCGAAAGTCCACGCCGACGACGTCGGCGCCGGCCGCACCCATGGAGGCCAGCAGCTCGCCCGTTCCGACACCGAAGTGGAACTTCGGGACGTCAAGATCAGCCACGGCCGACAGGGCCACGCGCGAGTGGGGCTGCACGAAGGTCTCGTAGTCCGTGCGGGACAATACGCCCACCCAGGAGTCGAACAGCTGCACGGCCGAGGCACCGGCCTGCACCTGCACCCGAAGCGCCGCCCCGGAGATCTGCGCCAGGCGCGCACACAGCCCATGCCACAGCTCGGGGTCGCCGTGCATCATCGCCTTGGTGTTCTCGTGGTTCTTGGACGGCCCGCCCTCCACGAGGTACGACGCAAGGGTGAAGGGCGCGCCCGCGAATCCGATTAGCGGGGTGGAGCCCAGCTCGGCCAGGACCATGTGGACAGCCCGCGTGATATACGGGAGGTGCTCGGGCGTCAGCTCCGGAAGCCGGTCGAGGTCGGCCCGTTCCCGGAATGGCTTGGCCACCACAGGTCCCACCCCCGCCACGATGTCAAGATCGACGCCGACGGCAGCCAGCGGAACCACGATGTCGCTAAAGAGGATGGCCGCGTCCACACCGTGGCGTCGCACCGGCTGCATCGTGATCTCGGCGACCAGGTCTGGCCTCCGGCAGGAGTCAAGCATCCCTACGCCCTCGCGCACCTTGCGGTACTCAGGCAGCGAGCGGCCCGCTTGGCGCATGAACCACACCGGCGTGAAGGGCACGCTCTCACGTCGGGCGGCACGGATTAGGGCACTATCGCGAGGGCTGTTCGGCGAGGACGTCACCCGCAGATTCTCGCACGGGGAAACTGCCCCCACTGCGCGGGTCATACCGCGATCGCGACCACTCCGACCAGGGTCAGCGCGACGCCCAGGGACTGGACTGCGCGCAGCCGCTCGGCCAGCAGCAGTCTGGCCCAGAAGAGCGTCGCGACCGGGTACAGGGACCCCAGAACGCTGGCCACGCTGACCATGCCCCGGGACGCGGCGAAGGCGAAGAGCCCGTTGGCGGTGACGTCGCCCAGCCCAATCACTGCCAGCGTCGGCATATCGCGGGCGCGGGCGCCGCCGGCCGAGCGCAGCACCAGTCCAGCGATAAGAAAAATGGTGACGCTGGTGGCTCGCATGCCCCACAGCGTCTCAAGCAACGCGTAGCGCGCCCCGCGGTCCAGGCAGTACATCGCCGTTCCGAAGCACACCGCGGCGATGATAGCCAGCATCACGGGCCGCGGTGGCACGGCGCCGGTCAGTTCCGGCCCCGACGCCAGCGCCGCTCCGGTCACGGCGACGGCCATCCCTACCCAGGCGGCTGGCGACGGGTGCTCCCCGGTGAGCAGGCCGAGGAACACGGGCACCAGTGCCCCCAGGGACGAGATCGGAGCCACCACGCCCATCGTTCCCGAGGCCAGCGCCGTGTAGAAGCAGACCAGACCCAAGGCTCCGGCCACCCCGGCCCCGATCGCCCACAACGGGCCGTTGCCCGTGAACGACGCCGAGAATCCGGTGTGGCGGATCAGCAGGATCAGGCTTAACGCGACCAGGGCAAAGCCCTGCGTCAGGGCCACGACGGCAGGCGCGGCGATGGTCCTGGCCTTGACTCCGGCAAAGAAATCCGAGGTCCCCCAGAACACACTCGAGGCCAGTGCGAGCAAAGCCAACATCGCAGAACCGTATCCCGGCGTGCCGCGAGCCTGCGAGGGGCCGGTCGACATACGCTTTCCAGGTGGAACGTCGTAGCGTCCCCGGTGAGGACTCGGCCGAATTCGCACAGGCACTGCGGGACCTGCGCGCAGCACGGTTACGTCCCGAGGTTCGCCTCACGGAGGTGCCAGCCCCCAGCCGGATCGCCCCGCATGCCGTAGCGATGTCAGCGGAGATCGTCACCGCCCAGGGTCTTAACCAGGGCGACGAGCTCGCCTCTGGCCGTTTCGTCCTGCTGTACGACCCGTCCGAGCCTGACCCGTGGAACGGGATCTGGCGAGCAGTCACCTTCGCCCGCGCCGTCTTCGACCCGGAGCTGGCCAACGACCCGATGCTCGGTGCGGTCGGATGGTCGTGGTTGAAGGAGGCGCTCGAAAACCGTGAGGCCACCTACGTGGCAGAAGCGGGCACCGTCACCCGGGTGGTGTCTGAGAGCTTCGCCGGCCTGGCTGAGCGGGGTGCCACCGTGGAGATGGAGATCCGGGCCTCCTGGACACCGACGGGGCCCAAGGTCGGTGTCCACCTGCAGGCCTGGACCGATCTGCTGTGCACGGTTGGAGGTCTGCCGCCGTTGCCCGATGGCATCACGGCCCTGCCGCGAGCGCGCCGCTGATCGCCCTCTGGGTGCGCCCGCCTAACCCCCGACGTCTGTATGTCAATACATTGAACCTGTGAGCATTGGATCAAGCGACACCCTCGAACCATCGCCTGGGCCTCCCGTGACGGCGGCTGACGCGGAATCTGCGGAGCGGCCCCTGGTGGCCCTGAACATGCCTGCCGAAGGCGTTCCCGACGTCGCCGTGACCCAGAGCGACCTCCTGGCCGCGGTCGACGCCCTGGCCGCTGGCAGCGGCCCGGTGGCGATCGACGCAGAGCGCGCATCCGGCTACCGCTACGGGCAACGGGCCTATCTCATCCAGCTGCGCCGCGAGGGTTCGGGCACCTGGCTGATCGACCCGATCGCCTGCCCGGACCTCTCACCGATCGGTGATGTCCTGTCCGATGTCGAGTGGATCCTGCATGCGGCAACCCAGGACCTGCCGTGCCTTGCCGAGGTCGGGATGCGCCCGACGCGCTTGTTCGACACCGAGCTGGGTGGGCGCCTCGTAGGTCTGCCGCGGGTCGGCCTGGCTGCAGTGGTCGAGCACTATCTGGGCCTCACCCTTGCCAAGGAGCACTCGGCCGTGGACTGGTCAACCAGGCCGCTGCCGGAGCCCTGGCTGCGGTATGCGGCACTGGACGTCGAGGTCCTCGTCCAGGTCCGCGATCTCATGACAGAAGACCTGCGCGCCCAGGAAAAGATGCCATGGGCGGAGCAGGAGTTCGACGCCCTCACCAGGTTCACCGGTCCCCCGGTCCGCCTTGAGCCATGGCGTCGCACCTCGGGGCTGCACAAGGTCCGCAACCGCCGTGGCGCCGCCATGGTGCGCGAGCTGTGGCAGACCCGAGACGCGATAGCCATCGAGAGCGACACCGCCCCTGGCCGGATCTTGCCGGACGCGGTCCTGGTTGACCTGGCTCTGCGATCACCCAAGACCGATGCTGACATCAGCGATATCGCGGCGGGCCGCGCGTCCAGGTCGGTGCGTCGATACCAGCGCGAGTGGCTCGCTGCGCTGCAGCGTGCCCGCCAGCTGCCCGATGCGGAACTTCCTGCCCTCACCGTGCGCTCCGACGGCCCACCACCGGCGCGAGCGTGGGCCGACCGTGATCCGGTGGCTGGCGCGCGTCTGGTTCATGCCCGTACCGCCCTGGGGAAGTTCGCCAAGGACCACAACATCCCTGTAGAGAACCTGCTCTCGCCGGACTTCCTGCGCCGCATGCTGTGGACTCCCCCGGCTGAGCCAAGCCTGGAGTCCATCTCGGCGGCCTTGCTGACGCTGGGCGCTCGTCAGTGGCAGGTCGAGATCGCCGGGCCTATCGTGCAGGCGGCCATCAACCTCCCAGTTACGGTGGGGGTTACCAGCGAAGTTACCGACGGGTAGCATCACTGTCTCGAAGGTCATTCGATCTGTCACGTTCTCCTCAGGGAAGGCCCCCCGTGTCCCGCACTCTGCGTGAAGTTGTGTTCGTCGAAGGCGTCCGTACCCCGTTTGGCAAGGCCGGCGAGAAGGGTATGTACGCCCAGACCCGCGCCGACGACCTCGTCGTCAACTGCATCCGCGAGCTGCTTCGCCGCCATCCCGAGCTCCCACCTGAGCGCGTAGAGGAGGTAGCCATCGCGGCGACCACCCAGATCGGCGACCAGGGCCTGACGCTCGGCCGGGTCGCTGCGCTGCTCGCTGGTCTGCCAAACACCACCCCGGGATACTCCATCGACCGGATGTGCGCCGGCGCGATGACCGCGGTGACCAACGTTGCCTCAGCAATTGCCTTCGGGTCGGCCCAGGTCGCCATCGCCGGTGGGGTCGAGCACATGGGGCGTCACCCGATGGGTGAGGCTGTTGACCCTAACCCGCGGATCTTCTCCGAGGGGATCGTGGACCCGTCAGCCCTGTCGATGGGCTCGACCGCGGAGAATCTCCACGACCGTTACCCGGCGCTGACCAAGACGCGCTGCGACGCCTACGCCGTCGCGAGCCAGAGCAAGCTCGAGAAGGCGTATGCCGACGGCAAGATCACGCCCGACCTGGTTACCGTCGCCACCCGCCACACCGAGCTCGGGTATGGTCTGGCGACCATCGACGAGCCTCCTCGCCCGGGCACGACGCTGGAGAACCTTGCCGGGTTGAAGACGCCGTTCCGCGCCCACGGGAAGGTCACCGCCGGCAACAGCGCCGGCCTGACCGACGGCGCCACCGCCTGCATCGTGGCTTCGGCCGATGCGGCCGCAGAGCTTGGCCTGCCGGTGCGGATGCGTCTGGCGTCCTACTCCTTCGTGGGCGTCGAGCCTGAGGTCATGGGCATCGGGCCGGTGCCGGCGACCGAGAAAGCCCTGCGAGCGGCCCACCTGACTATCGACGACATAGGCCTCATGGAGCTGAATGAGGCCTTCGCCGTCCAGGTTCTCGCCTTCCTGGACCACTTCGACATTGCCGACGACGACCCCCGGGTGAACCTGTACGGCGGCGCGATTGCCACCGGACACCCCCTGGCCAGCTCTGGCGTGCGCCTGATGACCCAGCTCGCCCGCCAGTTCGAGGACCACCCGCAGGTGCGCTACGGCCTGACCGCCATGTGCATCGGCATCGGCATGGGCGGAGCAGTGATCTGGGAGAACCCCCACCACAGCGACTACGGCAAGCACGAGCCGAGCAGCGACACGACCCAGGGAGCGCTGGCCTGATGAAGACCGACTTCACTGCACTGTTCCCGGACGAGGTCATCACCATGACCCTGGCGCGCGACATCGCCCTGCCCGGCGGGGCCGGCACGTTCGTGCTGATCACCCTGGACAACGGCTTCGACCACACCAAGCCCAACACGTTCGGTCCTGCCACCCTCTCCGGGCTGTCCGGGGCGCTCAGCACCCTGCACGCCCGGGCGCAATCCGGTGAGATCGTCGGAGTTGGGGTCACCGGCAAGCCGTTCATCTTCGCGGTCGGCGCCGATCTCACGGGCATCCCCAGAATGACCACCAGAGAACAGGGCCTGGACATCGCACGGCTGGGGCACCAGACGTTCGAACAGCTCCGCACGCTGCCAGTACCGACCTTCGCGTTCGTCAACGGCGCCGCCATGGGCGGCGGTGTCGAGCTCGCGCTCAGCGCCGCGTACCGCAGCGTCTCTGCGGGCGCGAGCGCCATCGCGCTGCCCGAGTGCTTCCTGGGTCTGGTGCCGGGCTGGGGCGGGTGCTTCATGCTGCCGAACCTCATCGGCGTCGAGCCCGCCCTCAAGGTCATCATCGAGAACCCGCTGAGCTCCAACCGCATGCTCAAGGGACCACAAGCCTTCAAGCTCGGAATGGCCGACGTGATGTTTGAACCGGCCACCTTCCTTGAGGACTCCCTGTCGTGGGCAACCGAGGTCATCACCGGCAGGACCGTTGTCAGCCGCCCCGAGATCAATCGCGACGCGACCGCCTGGGCGGATGCGATCACCGCAGCACAGAAGCTAGTCAACGCCAAGACCGGCGGCGCCGCCCCGGGGCCGCTGCGCGCTCTGGAGCTCGTCTCTGCAGCCCGCACCGCCACCCGCCAGGAGGCGTACGCCGCCGAGGACAGTGCCGAGGCCGACCTCTTCATGGGCGACGAGCTACGCAGCAACCTGTATGCCTTCGATCTGGTGCAGAAGCGTGCCCGGCGACCGGCGGGAGCACCCGATCGCGCACTGGCCCGCCCGGTCACCAAGGTGGGCATCGTCGGGGCAGGCCTGATGGCAAGCCAGCTGGCCATGCTGTTCGCCCAGCGACTCGAGGTCCCCATCGTGATGACCGACATCGATCAGTCTCGGGTGGACAAGGGCGTCGCCTACGTCCACACCGAGGTTGACAAGCTGCTCGGCAAGGCTCGGATCAGCCCTGACCGCGCCAACCGCCTCAAGTCTCTGGTCAGTGGTTCCACGAGCAAGGATGGCTTTGCCGACGCCGACTTCGTCATCGAGGCGGTGTTCGAGCAGATGGACGTCAAGAAGCAGGTGTTCGCCCAGGTTGAGGCCGTCGTGGGCGCCAGCTGCGTGTTGGCGACCAACACCTCCTCGCTGTCGATAAGTGAGATGGGCGCGGATCTGAAGCACCCCGAGCGGGTCGTCGGCTTTCACTTCTTCAACCCGGTGGCGGTGATGCCGTTACTCGAGGTGATCCGGGGCTCGGCCACCGACGAGGCCACGTTGGCCACCGCCTTCGCCACCGGCAAAGCGCTGAAGAAGACAACAATCCTGGCCAAGGACTCTCCGTCGTTTATCGCCAACCGGATGCTGGGACGATTCCTGGGCGAGGTTGGCAGGATCGTGGATGAAGGCACCCCGATGCAGGTCGCTGACCGCGCCTTCGCCGGAGTGGCGCCGATGCCCCCCTTCGAGCTCCTGGCCATGGTCGGTCCCGCAGTCGCACTTCACAACAACGAGACGCTGCACGACGCCTTCCCTGCCCGCTTCTACGTGCCGGAGGTGCTACGACGACTGGTCGCAGCAGGCAAGGCCGGTTTCTACGTCTATCCCGAGGGCAAACCGGTCCCCGACCCCGAGGTTGCCGCCCTGATGACGGCCCCGGCCAATCCGGTGGTCCTGGATTCCGGCCAGGTTCGCGAGCAGGTGCTCTCGGCGATGGCCCAAGAGGCGCACCTGATGCTTGACGAGGGTGTTGTCGCGGCTCCGATGGACATTGACCTCGCTCTGATCACCGGCGCGGGGTTCGCCTTCTGGAACGGCGGGCTCACCCCTTTGCTGGATCGCCTCGGCATCTCCGAGAAGGTCAATGGGACCCGCTTCCTGCCCCTAGGCGTGGCCAGCGTTGGGGCCTGATCCGGGCTATAGCACGGCGGTACTGGGCGAGCTCGCCCGGTACCGCCGGCGACGCGCCGGGACGCCATCTCTGGGTCGAAACGTGCAGGTGATCTATGGTTGCAGGCATGCGTGACGACTATCCGGCCCGAATCGGCACCCTGATTCGGGACGCCCGACGTCACCAGGGGCTGTCCCAGAGCGATCTCGCCGAGCTGCTGGGCACCAGTCAGAGCGCCATTGCGCGCATCGAGCAGGGCAAGCAGAACCTGAGCCTGGAGATGCTGGCCCGCATCGGCGCGAGCCTGGACTCGGAGTTCGTCTCTTTGGGTCACTCGGGTGCCCAGCACCTGCGCATCGTCGGCGGGACCAAGCTGTCCGGGGCCATCGACGTCAAGACCAGTAAGAACGCCGCGGTCGCACTGTTGTGCGCATCGCTGCTCAACCACGGGCGCACCACCTTCCGAAGCCTGGCNCGTATCGAGGAGGTCAACCGGATCGTCGAGGTGCTCGTCAGCATCGGGGTCAAGGCCCGGTGGCTGCCTGACAGCAATGACCTCGAGATCACCCCTCCCGCCCGCCTCAACCTGTCAGGAATGGATCTGGAGGCGGCGCGCCGCACCCGCACCGTCATCATGTTCCTGGGGCCCCTGCTGCATGAGCTCAACGAGTTCCGCCTGCCCTATGTCGGCGGATGTGATCTCGGCACCCGCACGGTCGACCCGCACCTGAACGCCCTGAGAGCCTTTGGCCTGAACGTCAACGCCAAGACCGGCTTCTACGACGTCAAGGTCGACCGCTCCGTGCGCCCCAGCTCGGCAATCGTGCTGACCGAGCGTGGCGACACGGTGACCCAGAACGCGATCATGGCGGCGGCCAGGCACGACGGGGTCACCGTTATCCGCAACGCCAGCCCCAACTACATGGTCCAGGATGTCTGCTTCTTCCTGGGAAAGCTGGGCGTGCGGATCGACGGAATTGGCAGTACCACGCTGACTATTCACGGCCGGCCCACGATCAACGAAGACGTCGAGTTCTATCCGTCGGAGGACCCGATCGAGGCGATGAGCCTGCTGGCGGCGGCGGTCGTCACGGAGTCCGCCATCACCATCCGCCGGGTGCCCATCGAGTTCATGGAGATCGAGCTCGCGCTGCTCGAGGGCATGGGCATGAAGTACCTGATAACCCCCGAGTACCGCTCCGCCAACGGGCTGACCCGGCTGGTGGACCTGACCACCATCGCCGGACCGCTAGTGGCCCCCGTCGACAAGATCCACCCGATGCCGTTCCCGGGTCTGAACATCGACAACCTGCCCTTCTTCGCCATCATCGCGGCCATCGCGACCGGCACCACGATGATCCACGACTGGGTCTATGACAATCGGGCGATCTATCTCACCGAGCTCACCAAGGTCGGCGTCAACGTCCAGCTGCTGGACCCCCATCGGGTGCTGATCACCGGACCGACCCGGTGGCGGGCAGCCGAGGTCATCTGCCCGCCGGCACTGCGCCCGGCAGTGGTCATCCTGGTGGCCATGCTCGCGGCCCCCGGGACCTCGGTCCTGCGCAACGTCTACGTCATCAACCGCGGTTACGAGGACCTGGCCACTCGTCTGAACGCGCTCGGCGCCACCATTGAGACCTTCCGCGACATCTGAGCCGGGGTGTCGTCGCTCACCGGCTGCGGGTGAGCGCAGCGCCGAGCGAGGTCGCAATGGCGTCCGGGGTCAGCCCGATCTGGTCCAGCACCTGGCTGCGCGACGCGTGGCGCAGGAACTCTTTGGGTATGCCGAAGCAGTGGACCGGCGCGTTGCACCCGGCCTGGCTCAGAGCCAAGGTCACCGCTGACCCGATGCCACCGGAGACCAGGTTGTCCTCGATGACCCCAACAGCCCTGACCTCGCCTGCCGCCGCGACCAGGTCGGGACTGACCGGGAGCACCCAACGGGGGTCCACCACACGCACCGAATGTCCCTGCGCCTCGAGCTTCTCGGCCACGCTGACTGCGGTGGAAGCCATGGCGCCGACGCCCACGATCAGCAGATCCACCGCGTGCGGACTGGTTTCGCGCAGGACGTCGAGGCTGCCGAGCTGGCGCACCCGGGCCACCGGTTCGCCGACGTTTCCCTTGGGGAAGCGCAACACCGTGGGCCCGTCCGAGACCTCGACCGCCTCGCGCAGTTGCTGGCGCAGCTGGGAACCGTCGCGAGGTGCGGCCAGCCGAAGGCCGGGTACCACCGAACAGATTGTCATGTCCCACATGCCGTTGTGGGAGGCACCATCTGTGCCGGTGACCCCTGCTCGGTCCAGCACCAGGGTGATGCCCGCCTTGTGCAGCCCGGCATCCATCAGCAGCTGGTCAAAGGCCCGGTTGAGGAACGTGGCGTAGACGGCGACCACCGGATGCATGCCAGCGAAGGCGAGCCCAGATGCCATCGTGACGGCATGCTGTTCGGCGATCCCGACATCGAAGACCCGGCCGGGGAAACGAGCCGCGAACTTGTCCAGGCCGACCGGGATCATCATCGCCGCGGTCACCCCGACGACATCAGGGCGCCTGGCGCCGATCGCGCACATCTCGTCGCTGAACTCGTCGGTCCAGATCCGGCCGCCTTCGGCGAAGGACAGGCCGGTCTCGGGGTTGATGACACCGACTGCGTGGAACCGGTCGGCCTCGTCCTGTCGGGCCGGCGCATAGCCGCGGCCCTTCTGGGTGATCACATGGACCAGGACCGGGCCGCCGAAGGCGCGAGCCTTGCGGAACGCCGACTCGAGAGCCTGCTCGTCGTGGCCGTCGACCGGTCCGAGGTACTTCAGCCCCAGATCCTCGAACATGCCCTGGGGCGCAACGATGTCCTTCAGGCCCTTCTTCATCCCGTGCAGCGTCTCGTACATCGCCGAGCCCACCACAGGGGTGCGCGTCAGCGTGTTTCTGCCCCAGTCCAGGAAACGTTCGTAACCGCGGGTCACCCGCAGGGTCGTGAGGTAGTCGGCCAGGCCGCCGGTCGTGACGGCGTAGGAGCGCTCGTTGTCGTTGACCACGATGACCAGAGGCAGGTCCTTGTCGGCCGAGATGTTGTTGATGGCTTCCCAGGCCATCCCGCCGGTGAGGGCACCGTCGCCGATGACGGCAACGGTGTGGCGCTCACGCTGGCCCTGCAGACGGCGCGCCTTGGCGATCCCGTCGGCCCAGGACAGCGCCGTGGAGGCGTGGGAGTTCTCCACGATGTCATGCTCGGACTCGGCCCGGCTCTCGTACCCCGAGAGCCCGCCCTTCTTACGTAGCTGTGCGAAGCTGCCTCGGCGGCCGGTGAGCATCTTGTGGACGTAGGACTGGTGGCCGGTGTCGAAGACGATCGAGTCTTGCGGGGAGTCAAAGACCCGGTGCAGGGCGATGGTCAGCTCGACCACTCCAAGGTTGGGCCCCAGGTGTCCCCCAGTCTTGGAGACCGAGTCAACCAGGAACGCCCGGATCTCCTCGGCCAGCAACGGCATCTGATCCGCCGGCATCGCCTTGAGATCTTCCGGACCATCGATCGATTCCAACAGCTTCACGCGGGTGGTCTTCCTTCCTACAGGCTCGGACCCTCGATTCTATGACCTGCCCCCATCACGAGATCACAATCTCGACGTCGTCGGGCGCGTCAAGCAGCTCTGTGCTGCCATCGGGCGCACATCGCACCCCGAAGGACCGGCCGGCAAAACGCAGTCCGCGCACCGTCATCTGCCCGAATGCCGCCGGTCGCGCAGGCCGCAGGGTCAGCCTGCCTGCGGGGGCGTCGGGCTCGAACCCGAGCGCNACCGAGATCAGGACCGCCGCGGACGCCGCGGACCAGGCCTGCGGGCGGCACTCCACTTGGGTTGAACGTTCAAATCGAGCGCGATAACCCAGCCGAAAGGACCACATAGCGGCAGGGCGGCAACGACCACAGCGGGCCACGCTGGTCGACGTCGCCGTCGCTGCGGAGGTCTCCAGGCAGACCGTCAGCAACGTCCTGAACAACCCTGGCAAGGTCTCCCCGGCGACGATGGCCAAGGTCCTGTTCGAGATCAACCGGCTGAACGTTCTGCCCAACCTTGCGGCACGTTCGCTGCGTCAGCGCAAGGCGAACGCTCTGGGCATCGAGCTGAACGCCACCGGGGGCCGCAGGCTCGGCAACATCCAGGACTCCTTTCTGGTGGAGCTGACCATCGCCGCCCGCGCCCGGAATGCCCACATCATCACCTTCGCCGTCGAGGACTACCGCCAGCCCATTGCCGAGTACCAACGCCTGCTCGCCACCCAGATGGTCAGTGGCTTCGTGCTGACCAACACCCGCCGCGACAACCCTCGGCCGGGCTGGCTGCGTGAGCACGATGTGCCGTTTGTGTCCTTCGGCCAGGTGTGGGATGACCCGGGATTCACCGCCTGGGCCGACGTAGACGGCCGCGCTGGTTCAAGGGCATTGGTGCGATGACCATCGAGGGCAACTGGATCAAGGGTTTCCCTGAGCAAGGACTACCCGAACATCAAGGCCAAGTTCGTCGAGCTTCCTGCCGGCCCCGCTGGTAAGGGCACGCTGATGTTCAGCAACTGCTGGGCATCGCGGCCAAGAGCACCCACCACAAGCAGGCCGTCGACCTGGTCAAGTTCCTCATCAGCGTTGACCAGCAGCCCGCCTTCACCAAGGCCTTCGGCCCCATGCGGTCCACCCTGGCAGGCATCGCCACGTTCAAGACGCTCTACCCCACCGACGCGGCCTTCGCCGCCGGCGGCGCCTACGGCCAGGGACCGGTCAACCTGCCCGGGTTCGACCCGGTGATGGCCGCGTTCAACTCCACGCTGGCCACGCTCGGCAAGGGCGCTGACCCCAAGGCGATGCTGGCCGACCTGCAGAAGAACGGCACCGCGGCAATCGCCGCCGGCTGACCCCCCGGCAGGCACCGGACCGCCCAACGCCCGGTCGGCACACACGCACCTGATGGCTGTGTGCCGACCGCCACAAGGAGAACGTCATGGCCAAGAGAACGACCGGTATCCACGGCCGGGAAGGGATCGCAGGCTGGGTCTTCACGGCGCCGGCCATCGCCATCTTGGGGGTCTTCCTGTTTGCGCCCATCGTCATGGCGCTGTGGGTCAGCGTGACCAACTGGACCGGCAACGTGGATCCCTTCGGCGGCGGGCCCAATGCGGCCTTCGTCGGAGCCAAGAACTACACGGCACTGTTCACCCAAGATGGTCTGGCCCGATCCAACTTCATGCAGTCACCGGGCAACACGTTCTACTACGTGATCCTGGTGGTCCCGCTACAGACCGGGGCCGCGTTGTTGCTGGCTCTGATCGTCAACGACAGGTTCCTGCGAGGCAAGAGCTTCTTCCGCACGGCGTTCTACTTCCCCTCGGTGACCAGCTCCATCGCGATCTCGACGGCGTTCCTGTTCCTGTTCTCCAACACCGGCTCGGTCAACGGGCTTCTCAAGCTCGTGGGCATCAATGGTCCTCAGTGGTTCAGCGACCCGCGTGGTCTGCTCCACCTGCTCACGGGTCTGTTCGGCGCCGGTGACAACCCTGCTTGGGGGCGGGGGAGATCTTCGGACGCTCCGTGTGGGACTGGCTGTCCGGCCCCTCGGTGGCCATGTGCGTCATCATCTTGCTCGCCGTCTGGACCACCACGGGCACGTTCATGCTGATGTTCCTGGCAGCGTTACAGGTCCTGCCGGTCGAGGTTGACGAGGCCGCGATGATGGACGGCGTCTCGCCCTGGCAGAAGCTTCGCCTGGTCACTATTCCGATGCTGCGCCCGGCACTCTTCCTGGTCATTACTCTCGGCGTGATTGGCACCTGGCAGGTCTTCGACCAGACTACGTGATGGGCAAGAGCGCTCCCGCGGGCACAACGATGACGCCGGCCTTCGTGTCGTACAACACCAGCTTCCGCTCCAACGGCTGGGGGTCCGGTGCCGCAATGGCCTCTATTCTCTTCCTGATCATCGTCGTCTT
>JGI24140J50213_10000560_pt1 | contig 17146 bp, 17 predicted proteins | sample BarGraIncu00222A_FD_50213 | JGI IMG/M metagenome (IMG submission 50213)
CGGGTCTTGCGCGGCGCATCCTTGCCGCCAAAGGGATTCTGGTTCGATGCCGCGGCCTTGAGCGCCGGCATGATGCGCCGGACCGTGTCCTGCCCGAACCCCGTGCCAACGATCCCGACAAACGCCAGATGACCGTCACGATGAACACCGGCCATCAGCGAACGGAATTTGCCGTTGGTGGTTTTCCACCCGCCCAGCACGACCTCCTGTCCGGCGCGGGTCTTGGCCTTGGTCCAGTTCTCGGATCGGCCCGAATGATAGCGCGAGCTGAGTTTTTTCGAGACGATGCCTTCCAGCCCCAGCTTTGAGGCGGATTGCAAAACGCTATCGCCGTCGTCTTCGAAATGATCGACGTAGCGGATCAATCCGGCTTTGCCTTTGGATCGTGCTTCCAGCAATCGTTTCAATTGCTGCTTGCGTTCAGCGAGCGGCAGCGGGCGAAGATCCATCCCGCCCGCGAACAACAGATCGAACGCAAAGAAGGTGAGCTGAGCGGTCTTGCCGTCGGCGATGGCTGCCTGCAACGTTGAAAAATCCGGCACATCATTTTGATCGAGCGCGACGATCTCGCCATCGATCAAACAATCGGGCAACGCGCTTGCTTGTTTGGCGATGGCCGGAAATTTGTCGGTCCAGTCGAGCCCCTTGCGGGTCTTCAGCACGGCGTCGCCATCCTCGACGCGCAGTTGCACGCGGTAGCCGTCGAACTTGATCTCATGGCACCAGCCCGGCCCGCTGCGCGGGCGGTCAACCGAAATGCAGAGCTGCGGCGCGACGAAATCCGGCATCACGGCGGCCTTGCTGGCCTTCGGCGCGCGCCGCGACGCGCTGGTCTTGTTGGTCGCGCGCGGCGCGTTGGCTGCGCGCGCCTCGGCGGCATCGCCGCGGTTCGAATCCCAGACCGCGTCGGCCTTGGCGCGGCTTGACTTCGCCGTCATGAACGGCTTCGGCGCCTTGCCTTTGCCCGCGGCGATCTGATTCATCGTCCGTCCCGAGGCGACGGATTTATCGGCGTCGAGAATGGTATTGGCTTTGCCCTCTTTGGCGAAATCGTCGCGATGCTTGATCAGCAGCCAATTGGTTCGCTTGCCGCCATTGCGGTCGTGACGCATCCGCACCAGCACCCAACTGCCGCCGAGCTTTTCGCCNTGCAATGTGAATTTCAGATCGCCCTTCTCGAATCCCCGCTCCGGATTGTCGGAGTCCCAATAGCCGCGATCCCAGAGCTGCACGGTGCCGCCGCCATACTGGCCTTTCGGAATGGTGCCTTCGAAATCGCCGTAATCGAGCGGATGATCCTCTACTTCGACCGCCAGTCGCTTGTCGTGCGGATCAAGCGAGGGGCCGCGCGCGACCGCCCAGGATTTGAAGACACCGTCGAATTCCAGCCGCAGATCGTAGTGCAGCTGCTTGGCAGCATGCTTCTGGATCACGAAGCGCCGCCGCTTCGAAGGCGTGACCTCAGACTCGCCGCTGGGCTCCGCGGTCTTTTCGAAATCCCGTTTCTTTCGATAAGTCGAGAGGCTTTTTGGAGTCACGGATCAATCCCAAAAAATGAACAAAGCATCCTGTGGCACGGCAGCAACGGCCCGGAACCAAAACCCTCCATATCGGTTGAAGTTCCCGTATTCATTTAACGCACAACCGCCGGAGATTGTAATGGCCGTTCGCGCCTATTGGAAAGGCTCCCTGAAGCTTTCCCTCGTGTCATGTCCGGTGTTGCTGTATCCGGCTTCAACATCGGTCGACAAAACCCGCTTCCACATGATCAACCGGGAAACCGGCAACCGGCTGAAGCAGCAGATGGTCGATTCCGAGACCGGCGATGTCGTCGAAGCCGATCAGAAAGGCCGCGGCTATGAGCTGAAAAAGGGTGAATATGTCGAGGTCGAAAAGCAGGAACTGGAAGCCGTCCAGATCGAAAGCAACCATACCATCGATATCGACAGCTTCGTGCCGAAGGATGAAATCGACAAGCGCTACCTCAATCATCCCTATTACATCGCGCCCGACGGCAAAGCTGGAGCCGACGCCTTTGCGGTGATCCGCGACGCCATGAAGAATCAGGACCGCGTCGCGCTGGCGCGCATCGTTCTGACCAACCGCGAGCATGTGATCGCGATCGAACCGCTCGGCAAGGGCCTGCTCGGCACCACGCTGCGATATCCATACGAATTGCGCGACGAAGACGAGTATTTCGACGACATCAAGAACCCCAAAATATCAAAGGACATGATCGAACTGGCGAGCCATATCCTCGACACCAAGGCCGCGCATTTCGATCCGTCGAAGTTCAAGGACGAATACGAGAGCGCCCTGAAAACGCTGGTGCGGCGCAAGGCCGCCGGCAAGCCGGTCAGGATAGAGCAGCGCGCGGAAAAACCCGGCAACGTGATCAGCCTGATGGATGCGTTGAAGCAGAGTCTGAAAAGCAACGCAGGAAAACACCGGGTTCATTCTCCGACACGGCGGGTGAGGCATCGCCCCGCAAAGAAGGCGCATCGCTCGGCAGCCCGGGCGCGCAAGGCGAGTTGAAACGGATTCGATTTTCAAACAGCCACGCTTCACATGAAGCCGTCATACTCCGCCACCGGGTCTCGCCTTCGGCGAGCCCGATGACAGGCTCCAACGGAGCATCCAGTACGCCGCAGCTTCTCGGTATGATTATTGCCGTCTCGGAATACTGGGTTGCCCGCTTTCGCCGATGATGACGGCCGGCAGCCTTCCCGCGGCGCGGATAGCGCCCGAGTTGTGCATGAACGATCCGCCCAAAGAGGGCGTGGGGAATGCCGGGTGCCCGTTGCACCCGCAGCCGCGTGCGCAGAAATAGAAAGCACACGCGTTAGTCACCACGGTCGCACCGGGATCACCCGGCATTCCCGCACGCGATGGTTTTAACGGTTTCCTCCGCGCTCTCCTTGGTGACCGGGCTTGTTTGCCACCATCGCCGGCGAAATCTCTTTCGCCAACTTGACGCCAGCGTCGGGGCGTCAGGACCACACGACTTCGCCGTCCGCAAGTAAGCACGCTCGTCAGTTGAGCCACCGCGTCCATCGCATCCCAACCCTACGTTCGTGACGATCGCGAAACGCCCCTTGTGTGTGGGCCGGGATAGCAAAAGATGTAGAGGTGATTTGGCTCAGAAGTGAACCGAAATATTTTTGCGAAGGGGGCTGGACAGGCCAGTCGCTGATTTGCCCGACGGGCGCGCTCCCTCATCATTCCGGGATGCGCCACTTGGCGCAGGCCCGGACTCCATACTCCCTGCGGGGGTTATGGATTCCGGGCTCGCGCTTCGCGCGCCCCGGAATGACAAAAGAGATTCGGATCGAACGACATCGCTGCAGTGAGTGGATTGGCGGGTTACGCTGGAGCCTGTCATCGAGCCGCGCTTTGCGCGGACCCGTTGGGCCAACCCGTCCTACGTGCTGCAGCGATGTTAATCGTGACTTGTCAATCGCCAGACCGCGTCGTCACATCGGCGGCTTGATGCCTTCAGCGCCGATCACGACCGCGGCGGCTTCCGGAACGTCCTTCTTCATCACGACGAAGACCTTGCGCCCGACTGCGAGCTGGTCGGCCGGCGCCTTGACAAACGAGACAACCGTCGCGTCCGTCGGGATGGTGATCGTCTGTTCTCCGCCTTTGTAGTCAACCTTTACCACCCGGTCCGCTCCGACCTCCTCGATCTTGGAGATATTGGCGTTGGTCATCATGTTCGGCTTGGCTTCAAGATCCCATGGATAGTGCCCCTCGGCCAGACCGCGCAGGGATTCATCAAACACGTGAACCTCGCGTGCGACGCGCTTGCCGTCCACCTCGAAAGACGTGATGCCGACGAACTTGCCAGACTGGATGGCGCTCATGTCGGCCTTTGTCACCAGGAAAAGGCCAGCGTCGCTGGCGAGTTTGATCGATATCGTTTCGCCCTTGGCGTTTTGAACGCCGATCGTTCCGTCCTTGACGTCGGTCAGCGTGCCGCGGATATGCGCCTGAGCGAAGGCCGGCGCGGAAAGCAGCACTCCAACAAGAACCGCTGCGACTGCAATCGGTAACCTTAGAGTTCGAGACATCAGCATTTGGTCGTCCTCCCTTTGACGCTCCGCACACAAGATTTTGGCGCAGATTGGCGTAACAACGTGCCGGCGGTTAAGCAAAATGGCCCCCGCCAACGGCGCTGCATCCCACGCTCTCGCCCCGATTTAGTCAATCACTCCCGTGCGAAAGATAGGGGATTGACTCGTTGAGCAGCGGGAGCCGGCCAAACTGCTATTTGCAATCACGGCGCCGTTACTTTTTCGCCTTGCGCTTCTTGGCCGTCTTTCTTTTCTTTGCCGCCTTCTTCGGGACCTTCGCCCCTTCGGCTCGGGCCTCGGAAAGACCGATGGCGATCGCCTGTTTGCGGCTCTTGACCGTCGTGCCGGATCGGCCGCTCTTCAATGTCCCGGCCTTGCGCTTTTTCATCGCGCGCTCGACGTCGACCGATGCCTTCTTCGAATACTTCCGTGCCATGGTCTTTCTCCCGGTTACGGGAAAACAATCGTGGCAGCTTGGGAAAGTTCCGTGGCGCAGCGGGAGCCCTAATCCGCCGCCCGCAGTCGATATCCGATTCCGGTTTCGGTCAGGACGAATTGCGGGCGCTCCGGATCGGTTTCGATCTTCTGTCGGAGCTGGCGCACATAGACCCGCAGATATTGCGCGTCGGTCAGTTCATCCCACAGCTCCTTCAGGAGAAACCGATGGGTCAATACTTTTCCGGCATGCTGCACCAGGACGCGCAGCAATTCGTATTCCTTCGGCGACAGCCTGACATCCTTGTCGCCGACCTTGACGATGCGCCGCACCAGGTCGACCGACAGATCGCCCGATCGAAACACCGGACGCTCGCCATGGACCTGCAATTGGTGCCGCAACGCCGCGCGCATCCGGGCCAGCAATTCGTCCATCCCGAACGGCTTGGTGAGGTAATCGTCGGCGCCGAGATCGAGCGCCTGGACCTTGCCGGCCTCGTCGCCGCGGCTGGACAGCACCACGATCGGCACGCTGTCGTTGCGGCCGCGGATCATGCGCAGCAATTCATGGCCCTGGATATCCGGCAGGCCGAGATCGAGAATGATCAATGCCGGATCCTGAGCCAGCAATTCGAGTGCGATCTTGCCGTTGGAGGCTTCCAGAATCTCATAGCCTTGCGTGCTGAGCCCCATCCGCAGCAGTTTTCGGATCGGCGGCTCATCGTCGATGACCAGGACCTTGATCGGCGTGGCATTCATGCGGCGGTGTCCACTTCGCTCGAAAACGCCGTGTTGTCAGCCGGAATCGGCAACCGGATGGTCAGCACGGCGCCGCTGCGATCAGTGCGGTTGGCGGCTGAGATGGTGCCGTGCATCGCCTCGACAAAGCCGCGGGAAATCGCCAGCCCGAGGCCGGTGCCGGGGCGAACATGGTCGCCTTTCTGCACCCGATAGAATTTGTCGAATATGCTCTCAAGCTCCGCCGGCGGAATGCCGTCGCCCTCATCGATAATCTGCAGCAATATCGAATCCCGGTCGCGCACGGTTCGGACCGATATCGTGGTGCCCGCAGGCGCATATTTCGCCGCATTGTCCAGCAGATTGAACAGCACCTGCTCGAACAGCACCGCGTCAAGCTCCAGCATCGGCAGATCGGCGGCGAGATCAAGCGAGACCTTGTGATTCACCAATATTTTGCTGGCGCGCCGTAACGCGCTGCCGATGATCTCGCCGATATCCTGCCGGGTGGTGTTCGGCACCACGGCGCCGGATTCCAGCTTGGTCATGTCGAGCAGGTTGGCGATAAAACGATTAAGCCGCTCGGACTCGTCGATCACGGTGGCGAGCAGATCGCGCTTTTCGGCGTCGGAAAGACCGCTGGAGAGATCCCGCATCGTAGAAGCGGCGCCGAGCACCGAGGCCAGCGGCGTCTTGAGGTCATGCGAGATCGAGGTCAGGAGCGCGGCGCGTAAGCGGTCCGACTCCACGGTGCGCTTGACGCGATCCATGTCCTCGACCAGTTGCACCCGTTCGATCGCCAGCGCCCCCTGGTCCACCAGCGCATCGAGCAGGCGGCGCTGGTCCGGGGTCAATAGCGGACCTGTCCTGTCGTCGTCGATGCCGATGACGCCGATCGGTCCGCGCCCGGTTCGCATCGGCAGGAACAGCCGCTTGGCGCCCGGCAGCGTATCGGCGCCGCGCCCTGCCGTGCGGTCGTTGCTCCACGCCCAGTTCGCGGCGGCAAGATCAGCCTTGTCCAGCTGGTCTTCCGGTGGATATCCGGCCTTGACGGTCAGAACCCCATCCTCGGGTAGCAGCAGCACCACCCGCACCTTCAGCATCAGCGCGGTCTGGTAGGCGGTCGCCCACAACACATCGTCCAGTGTCGCGGTGCCCGCGAGCTTGCGGCTGAAGGCGTAAAGCGATTCGGTGGTGCGTACCCTGCCGATCGCCGACACCGCCTGAGTACGCACCCGTGATCCGACATTGGAAACCAGCAACGCAATCAGCATGAAAAAGAAAAAGGCCGCGACATTGGTCGGATCGGTGATGGTGAAGGTATAGACCGGCGGCAGAAAGAAGAAATTGTAGCACAGCGACGCCGCGACGCTGGCCAGCAGCGACGGCCACAGGCCGTAGCGAACCGCCACGCTCACCACCGCCGTGAGGAACACCAGATCGACATTCTCGATGCCGAATGGGCGCTGGATCAGTTCGGCTGTGGCAAGGCCGATCGCCACGATCACCAGCGCCATCAGATAGGGCTTTGGGTCGAACGGCTCGGGCCGCGCCGCGGTCTGTACCGCGGACTTGGGGGTGGCCCCGGCCGGCAGTTCGTCACCGGCGATGACGCTGACGCTGATATTGCCGGCGCGCCGCACCAGATCATGCACCACCGAGCCGCGCATGATCTCGAACCACCACGAGCGGGTCGCCTTGCCGATGATGATCTGGGTGACGTTGTTGGCTTGCGCGAAGCTGATGATGTCATCGGCAATGCGGCGTCCCACGCCCGGAATGGTGAGCGCTTCACCGCCCAGCGCCTCGGCCAGCCGCAAGGTGTCGGCGAGCCGGTCGCGCTGCTCGTCGGTCAATTGCAGGCTCCGCCGGGTCTCGATGCTGACGGCGGTCCACGGCGCATGCAGGCGATCCGCCAGCCGCTTGGTGTAGCGCACAAGGCCGGCCGCCCGCGGATCCTCGCTGAGGCAAACCAGGATGCGCTCGCCGGCGGCCCAGGGGCCGGCGATGGCATTGGCCTGCATGTGGGTCAGGAGCTGTTCGTCGACCCGTTCGGCGGTGCGCCGCAACGCCAGCTCGCGCAACGCCGTCAGATTGCCCGGCGAGAAATAATGCTCCAGCGCGCGCTCGGCCTGCTTGGGGACATAGACCTTGCCTTCCTTGAGCCGCTGAATCAGGTCGTCCGGCGTGAGGTCGATCAGTTCGATCGCGTCGGCGCGGTCGAACACCGAATCCGGCACGGTCTCGCGCACCCGCACATGGGTGATCTGCGCGACCACGTCGTTGAGGCTCTCGATGTGCTGGATATTGACCGCGGTATAGACATCGATGCCGTACGACAGCAGTTCCTCGACGTCGAGATAGCGCTTCGGATGGCGGCTGCCGGGCGCGTTGGTGTGGGCGAGTTCGTCGACCAGCGCGAGCTGCGGACGGCGCGCGATCAACGCGTCGAGGTCCATCTCGCCGAGTATCTGGTCCTTGTACTCCAGCTGCTTGCGCGGCAGGACTTCAAGGCCTTCCAGCAGCGCCTCGGTCTCCGCCCGGCCGTGGGTTTCAACCACGCCGACGACAACATCGATGCCGGCTTTCAGCTTGGCATGCGCGCTCTGCAGCATCTCATAGGTCTTGCCGACCCCGGGGGCGGCGCCGACAAAGATCTTGAGCCGGCCGGCCTGATCGTGATCACGCCGCGCCGCCTCCAGCAGCGCATCCGGCGAGGGTCTCTTTTCAGGGTCGAGGCGCTGATTTGCCATAAGGCATTATAGTCCTGACGCCTGACGCGGCCTAGCTCGGCTATTTCGCCGCCGCGTCCAGCGCCAGATTCAGCGCCAATACGTTAACGCGGGGTTCGCCGAGCAATCCGGCGAGGCGGCCTTTCGTATTCTCCGTGACCATGGCTCGGACGCGATCTTCGGGCATATTGCGCGCCTTGGCGACACGCGGTACCTGGAATTGCGCGGCTTGCGGCGAGATATCGGGATCGAGACCGCTGGCCGAGGTAGTGACGAGATCGACCGGAACAGTGGCCGAGGAATTTTCGGCTTTCAGCTTGTCAACGTCCTCCTTGACCCGGTCATTCAGCGCCTTGCTGGTCGGGCCGAGGTTGGAGCCGCCGGAATTGGCCGCGTTGTAGGGCGCAGGCACCGTCTTGGTGGAATCGGCCGGGTCCGGCGCGGTCGTGGCCGAGGGGCGGCCATGGAAATATTTGTCGTCTTTGAACTCCTGCCCGATCAGGGCGGAGCCGACCACCTTGCGGTCCCGCTCGATCAGGCTGCCTTGCGCCTGCTTCGGGAAGAGCACGCCCGCGATCGCGGTCATGGCCAGCGGATAGGCAAGCCCCGTGATCAGCGTCAGCACGACGAGCACCAGGATGGCGGGGCGAATTTCTTTCAACATGGGAAGTCTCCTCAGGCCAAGTGCAAGGCATTGACGATAAGGTCGATGGCCTTGATGCCGATAAACGGAATGATGATGCCGCCGACGCCGTAGACCATCAGGTTACGGCGCAGCAGCGCGCCGGCGCCGATGGCGCGATACGCCACGCCTTTCAGGGCCAGCGGAATCAGCGCGATGATGATCAGCGCGTTGAAGATGATCGCCGACAGGATGGCGCTCTGCGGGCTCGCCAAGTGCATGACGTTGAGCACGGCAAGCTGCGGATAGAAGGCGAGGAACATCGCGGGAATGATGGCGAAATACTTCGCCACATCGTTGGCGATCGAGAACGTCGTCAGCGCGCCGCGGGTCATCAAGAGCTGCTTGCCAATCTCCACCACCTCGATCAGCTTGGTCGGGTTGGAGTCGAGATCGACCATGTTGCCGGCCTCGCGCGCCGCCTGGGTGCCGGTGTTCATGGCGACGCCAACGTCGGCCTGCGCGAGCGCCGGCGCGTCGTTGGTGCCGTCGCCGCACATCGCCACCAGCTTGCCCTTGGCCTGCTCGTCGCGAATGAGCTTCAATTTGTCCTCCGGCGTCGCCTGCGCGAGGAAATCATCGACGCCGGCTTCCGCCGCGATCGCCGCCGCCGTCATCGGATTGTCGCCGGTGATCATCACGGTGCGGATGCCCATGCGGCGCAATTCGGCGAAGCGTTCGCGGATGCCGCCCTTGACGATGTCTTTCAGATGGACGACGCCGAGCAGGCGACCGTCCTTGGCGACCGCCAGCGGCGTGCCGCCTGACTTGGCGATTTCGTCCGAAATCGTCTTGATCTCGCGGGCGACGTCGGAGTTGAGCAACGGCTGCACCGCGCGGACGGTATTTCCCGATGCCATAGCGCGCGTGTCGCCGCTGACATAGTTCAGGATCGCATCGACCGCGCCCTTGCGGACCGACGATGCGCCGGCATCGACGCCGCTCATGCGGGTTTGCGCCGTGAACGGAATGAAGGTCGCGGCCAGTTCAGCCATGTCGCGGCTGCGGATGCCGTATTTTTCCTTCGCCAGCACCACGATCGAACGCCCCTCGGGGGTCTCGTCGGCCAATGAGGCGAGCTGCGCCGCATCGGCCAGCTCCTGCTCGGTCACGCCACGCACCGGCCGGAATGCCGTCGCCTGGCGGTTGCCGAGCGTGATGGTGCCGGTCTTGTCCAACAACAGCGTATCGACGTCGCCGGCGGCCTCGACCGCGCGGCCCGACATCGCCAGCACATTGAAGCGCACCAGCCGGTCCATGCCGGCAATGCCGATCGCCGACAATAGCGCACCGATCGTGGTCGGAATTAGCGTCACGAACAGCGCCACCAGAATGACGACCGAAATCTGGCCGCCGGCATAAGCCGCATAGCTCGGGATGGTGACGGTGGCGAACACGAAGATGATGGTGAGGCCCGCCAGCAGGATGTTCAGCGCGATCTCGTTCGGCGTCTTCTGCCGCTCGGCACCCTCGACCAGTTTGATCATGCGGTCGATGAAGGTCGATCCCTGTGCTGCGGTGATGCGGACCCGGATCCAGTCGGACAATACCTGCGTGCCGCCGGTGACCGCCGAGCGGTCGCCGCCGGATTCGCGGATCACGGGCGCGGACTCGCCGGTGATCGCCGCTTCGTTGACGGACGCCACACCTTCGATCACTTCGCCATCGGAGGGAATGTTATCGCCGGCTTCGACCAGAACGATGTCGCCAACCTTGAGGCTGGTGCCGGACACCAGCCGATAGGCCTTGTCCGATCCCGTCAGCAGCTTGGCCTGGCTCTCGGTCCGGGTCTTCTTGAGCGATTCGGCCTGTGCCTTGCCGCGGCCTTCCGCGACCGCTTCGGCGAAGTTGGCGAACAGCACCGTGAACCACAGCCACAGGATGATCTGGAACGTGAAGCCGAGGTTGGCTCCGCCGGTCACGACGTCGCGCAGGAAGATCACCGTCGTCAGCGCGGCCACGACCTCGACCACGAACATCACCGGGCTCTTGATCATCACCCGTGGATCGAGCTTGACGAAGGCCGAACCGATCGCTGGAAATACGATCTTCGGGTCAAGCATCGCCGAAACCGGCATCCGCTTATTCAACTTTTGGACGACTTCCATGGAGGTAACTCCGAATGAGATCGATCAGAACAGGGTGTTGGCGTTGCCGGCGAGATGTTCGACGATCGGGCCGAGCGCCAGCGCCGGGAAGAAGGTGAGACCGCCGATGATCAGGATCACGCCGACGACGAGGCCGACGAACAGGCCGCCGGTGGTCGGCAGCGTGCCGGCAGACGGCGGAATCGATTTTTTGCCAGCCAACGAACCCGCCATGGCCATGGCCGGCACGATCATGAAGAAGCGGCCGACAAACATCGCGATAGCGCCCGTCACGTTGTAAAAGAAGATATTTCCAGTCAGGCCCGCGAAGGCCGAGCCGTTATTGCCGGTCTGCGAGGTGTAGGCATACAGCACCTCGGTGAAGCCGTGCGGGCCGGCATTGGCCATTGACGCCACCGCTGTCGGATAGACAACGGCGACAGCCGTCCAGCCGAGATACATCAATGGCAGCACCAGAATGGCCAGCATCGCCATCTTGACCTCACGCGCCTCGATCTTCTTGCCGACATATTCCGGGGTGCGGCCGACCATCAGGCCGGCGACGAAGATCGCCAGCACCACGAACAGCAGCATGCCGTAAAGGCCGGCGCCGACGCCGCCGACGATGATTTCGCCGAGCTGCATATTGATCAGCGGGATCATGCCGCCGAGCGCGGTAAATGAGTCATGCATGGCGTTGACCGCGCCGCAGGACGCCGCGGTCGTGATGACGGCGAATAGCGAGGAGGCGACGATGCCGAACCGGACTTCCTTGCCTTCCATATTGCCGCCGGTCAGGCCGAGCGCGTCCAGCGCCGTGGTGCCATTGGCTTCCGCCCAGTAGGCGACGGTGACGCCGGCGATGAACAAGACGCCCATGATTCCCAGGATCGCCCAGCCCTGACGCTGGTTGCCGACCATGCGGCCGAACACGTTGGTGAGTGCTGCGCCAAGCGCGAAGATCGAGAGCATCTGCACGAAGTTCGACAGCGCGGTCGGATTCTCGAACGGATGCGCGGCATTGGCGTTGAAGAAGCCGCCGCCATTGGTGCCGAGCATCTTGATCGCGACCTGCGATGCCACCGGGCCGACCGCGATGGTCTGCTTGGCGCCTTCCAGCGTGGTGGCGTCGACATAGGCGCCGAGCGTTTGCGGCATGCCCTGCCAGACCAGGAACAGCGTGTAGACGACGCAGATCGGCAGCAGCACATAGAGCGTGCAGCGGGTCACGTCGACCCAGAAATTGCCGATGGTGCGCATCGAGGAACGGGAGAAGCCGCGGATCAGCGCCACCGCGAGCGCGATGCCGGTGGCCGCCGACAGGAAGTTCTGGTGCGTCAGGCCCAGCATCTGCACCAGATAGGACAGCGTGCTTTCGCCGCCGTAGTTCTGCCAGTTGGTGTTGGTGATGAAGCTGATGGCAGTATTGAAAGAAAGATCTTCCGCGACCGCGGATTGTTCCGCCGGGTTGAACGGCAACAATGCCTGGAACCGCATAAGCCCATAGATGATAAGAACGCCCCCGACGTGAAACAGCAGCATCGCGACGGTATAGGTCAGCCAGTGCTGCTCGCGTTTCTCGTCGACGCCACCGATCCAGTAGATCCCGGCCTCGACCGGCCGCAGGATCGGAGTCAGGAAGGTGCGCTCGCCATTGAAGACGCGCGTCATGTACCCGCCCAGCGGCTTGGCCAGCGCAACAATGATGGCGCAGTACAGAATGATTTGAATCCAGCCAATGACGGTCATCGGGATGTGCCTTTGAATTTGCGCGGGAGGGGTGACGAAACGGTCAGAACCGCTCGGGCCGCAGCAGGGCGTAGGTCAGGTAAAACAGCAGGCCCGCGGAGACGAGACCGGCGAGTGTATAATCGAAGATCATGATCGTTCTCCTCAAAGCCGTTCGCAGGCGTAGGCATAGCTTATTCCCGCCGCGAACAAGCCGAGGGCAAGGGCCAGCATGACGATATCCCACATGAAAATGCTCCTTGTCGGGCTTGTTTCGGTGCGCAACTTCTGCGGCGTTTGCGGGAAGACATGTTGCGATGGATCAATCCGGCGACCGGACTGCGACCCTGGCCCTGCCCGCATCTCACTGGCGGTGAAGTGCCACCCGGCGCATAGGTTTTCGAGACGGGAGCGGCGGCAACGTTATAGGAATCTCATAAAGGCGCGGCCGCCTGGATCCATTGTTCCGGCCAACCCAGCCCATAACCCCCTGACTTTCCTATAACTCCTTTGATGGTTGCCGGCAGAATGCGTCAGCCGCGCTGTGTCATCGGCGGTCCACGCGCCGGGGCGCTTGTCATCGGGCCGACCGGCCGGCATCCATCCGTCGCCAAGCCGTCGGGGGGAAATGAGCGTAGCCGCCCGCGTGCATTTATGCGGCCCTTATATCTTGCCGGTCTGTCCACCCTCGTTTTCAAATGGCGTTTTGACCATCTTGCGGGCCACGGCCCTGCTTGATGTGAGATGACGCCATGCTGCCCCTTTCAAACCATCACGATTTCGACGCGCTCAACGATCGGCTCCGCGACGCCGATGTTGTGACGGCAAAGCTCATGTCGGAGCTCGCCGCCGCGACATGCCGCCGCTATCCGTCGATCGGACAGGCCGGAAAAACCGCGCGGATCGAACGCTTGATCGGCTCGCAAGCCTGGACNGACGCCGCACTGGCGCTGATCGACCTCGAACTGCCGCAATGGCAGGTTCGCCGGATCGCCTATGATGAGGGCGAATGGCATTGCGCGCTGTCCCGCGCACGCGAAATTCCCGAATGGCTCGATCAATCGATCGAAACCCGACACGCGAATTTGCCGCTGGCTATTTTGAGCGCGTATCTCGACGCCCAGTACATCAGCGCACCGTCGCGGCGGACCAGCGTCCCCACCGTACCGCGCGACGCCAACGTTTTCTACACGCCGTTCTGTTGCGACAATTTCGCGTAACGCGGCGAACGAACGTCGAACCACTTCGGAGTTTCGAGCCTTGTGGAGTGTCAAGCCTTGGCGCAGTTTCACGGTCTACCGCAAGATATGAGATCGACCCAGGTGATGGTTCGCTTTGGTCTGCGAATGATCATCCTCGTCATTTTCGCGAGCTTTGGCGGCATCGGCTTCGGCAGAAGTCTGGCGGCATTGTTGTGGATGTCCACCGTCCTCAGCGCCGTGGTCGGCGCCATCCGGCGCGAGGCGCCGTTCGGCGTCGTCCTCAACCACTGGGATGAGACGGTCGCCTACGCGGCGCTGTTTGCGCTGGTCCGCAGTTTCGATCATTTCGTCCCGGTCTGAGGCGGCCCGGCGATCCTATACGGTTCTTATGAGATCGCCGCCTTGTCGCCCTCGAATTCATATCCGGCCCGGAAGATATTGGGCGCATGAGTCAAGCCGTCTCCCGACCGCCAAAATCATCCGAACCTTCGCGCATCAACGCAGCCACGGATGAGTCGGCGGAGCCGGAAGCACGCGCTGCTCGCCACTAGAAGGATACCTAACGTGAAGCTCGTCGAACCTCCCTCGTGCAGCTCGCCATCTGCCATCGTCTTCATCGGCAAGGATAGCCGCGGAAACTGGGTCGCCCAGGAACAGAATGGTCTCTACGGCGGCCTGTTCGTCAACCGGGCGCAAGCCGTCAAATACGCGCTGTTCGAGAACGGCCATCGCCCCGAAACCATCGTCGAACTGTCGCGCGAAATCGAACTCGACATGGGCAGCAGGCTCCCCTTCCCCGCCGCCGCTACACGCCGCGTCGCATGACAAATCGAGCGCCAGCCATTCAGGAGAGCCAGATGGACCAGCCGCATTCCGCTGCCAACCGCGAGCAGGTCGCCGATACCATGATCGGGCTCACGCGCCTGTCCCATTCGCATCGCGTCATTGTTGCCGGCAGCGATAGCCTGGAACTGTATCTTTGCCTGCGGCGGCGCGGTCTGGTTCACGTGACCACCACCACGACTTGCCGGATTCCGCGGCGGCAGCACACGGTCGGCCTGATCACAGGTCAAGGCTCGCTTCTCGCCATCGAAGCGGCCCTCACCCAGATATCGCAATTCCTCTCCGCCAGTGCTGCGATCGCCGTCCTGATCGACTCCCGCGAAAGCGGCTTCAGCCTGAAAGTCCGCACCAGGCTGCAGCAGATGGGCTTCCAGATCGAAGCCGGTGTCAGATGCCAGCAGGGTCTGGTGCTGTCAGCGTATCGGCAAGGCTTCGTCGAAATGGAAAACGCAGCGTGAAATCCGATGACCGCAGTTGCAAGTCCCGCCATCTGGCTCGCGGGCTACATCGCCGATCTTCCCACCCCGTTCGATGATGACGGCCGCATCGATCTGGCGGCATTGGCCAGGCTTTGCGAACGGCAAATCGAGGCGGGTGTTTCCGCGATCGTGGTCGGCGAAACCGCCGGCGAGGCTGCAACCCTGACGCCAGCCGAGCACGACCGCATCATCCGCGCCGCGGTCGAAACCGCGCGTGGCCGGATTCGGGTCATTGCAGGAGCGGGATCGAATTCGACCCGGCAGGCCATCGAATTGACTGGGCATGCCGAGGCGGCGGGCGCCGACGCGGTGCTTTCGGTCGTGCCTTATTACAACAAGCCGATGCAGGCCGGCATATACGCGCACTTTCAAGCGATCGCCGGCTCGACCGCCCTTCCCATTATCCTGCACGACATTCCCTCCCGGACCATCCGCGAATTGTCCGACGACACGCTGGCGCGGCTGGCGAAATCTGGGCAGTTCATCGGATTGAGGGATGCAACCTGCGATATTACCCGCCCCATGCGCCTGCGGCCGCAGCTGCCGCCTGGGTTCCGGCTACTGTCCGGAGACGACGCCACCGCGCTTGCCTTTGTCAGCCTTGGCGGGGATGGCTGCATATCGACGATATCGAATGTCGCGCCGGGATTGTGCCAGGCCATTTTCTCGAGCTGCCGGCAGGGACGGTTGCAGTCCGCACGATATTTGCAAAACCGGCTGGCGCGGCTGACGGTTGCACTTGCCAAGGAAAGCCCGGCTGCCTTGAAATATGCATTGAGCCTGCTGGGCTTGATACGCCCGACCACGCGCTTGCCGATCGTTGAACTGGCCGAACCTGCGAAAGCCGAGGTGGCGCGCGCCATCGCCGAGATCGGCGACGAGGATCTGGCCTGTCCAAGCGAGAGCTGGCGCAGCCGACACCTTGGCACGGATTTGGCCGCTACCTCGTAGAGGCATTTCCAATGAGTGCAAGCGTTCCCGGGAATGACTGGCACGCTAGAACGCTGCGCACTTGGCAATTGGCTCTTCTGCGCTTCGCCGTGACGTTGAACAATGCCGATAGACTGGCGGTAATGGCCATCGCAAGCGAGATCGACAGGCTTGATCCACGGCATGATGGCAAACCGGATTTCAGCTTTTTTTGCCGGACCAGTGCGGCGCTATGCGCCGCCATTCTGCAGCCGAATGAATTCACTTCCACCGTCTTGCGTCAATACCTCGCGCGGATTGACGATGACCGTCTCAAGCGCGCCTTCGCCGCAACAATTCAAGCTGACCAACCGAGGCCGTCTGCGGTCGGCAAACCCGTTAAACACGACAACCGCCTGTGGAAGGGACTTCCTTCCCGCGGCAACCATCAACTCTAACAGGTGTTTCAGTTGATGCGCGGGCTCACGTGCCGCCGGCGGATGGGCGATCGAGAAGGTGCTTTTCGCGCCATTTTGGTCCGGGACCGCGCATGTAGTGATCGTGAGGCCGGTATTTCCTGCGCGACCCATCCCAGGATGGGCCGAGAAACGTCAGCACGGCGTTGACAACTTTGCGCAGCAGGGAAGCCAGAACCGATGCGGTGAACGAAAACTGTCGCATGTGACTCTCCGCATAAAGAGGTAAATGCGAAAAAGCGGGACGGATGGCCCGCTTTCTCATCGTTGGCGCTCGGTTGGGCGGGATTTACCCTCTACCGGGCTCTCTTTCGACCGGTCGAAGCGAATGCCGCGGAGCTCGAGTTCGCGCTCCGTGCGGCGCAGCTTCGCATTGGCGATCGCCTCGATCACGCTCGCGAAATAACCATTGACGCGCCTTAAGGCGCTACGCGCGTGGACGCGAACGTGATTTCCCTGCGTCCGACCAAACCGGTAATTGCCGGGCGCTACTCTTTGCGCCATGAGATACGATCGATAATCATCGTCGTAGATCAGGTCGCGATGTTTTTCATCGCCTGTAAGAAGGTGAGCCATCCTGCATCTCCACCGTCATATCGGATTGCGAGCCACTGGTGCGAAGATGCGCATCGCGGCATAGGAAATCGAGGCGGCGCCCCGCACCTTTTCATAGTCGCGATGTAAAGGCTTGGCGCGAAGGAGCGCGACGTCTTCCCCGTTCCCAGCATTCCTATATTTCTCTTATGAAACATAACGGCA
>JGI24140J50213_10000562_pt1 | contig 17135 bp, 11 predicted proteins | sample BarGraIncu00222A_FD_50213 | JGI IMG/M metagenome (IMG submission 50213)
GAAGGTTTGGTTGAATGCCGGTAGCCGTTTGGATTATAATCTTGAATTTGGAAGGAAAACAAGGATCGTAAAGCTTACCGGTGAGGCTTTCTTCGATGTGAAAACTGATTCTACAAAACCGTTTATTGTTAGAGTCGGGAAACTTGCCATCAAGGCTTACGGTACGGCCTTTAATGTGAAGGCTTATCCTGAAGAAAACGCGATTACAACAACCTTGGTTAGGGGTAAAGTTGTCATTGCTGGTAAGGATAATGCCGATAAAGATTTCATAGTACATATGAAACCCAATGATAAGATTGCCTTCTTCAATGACAAGTCACAAAATATCAATGAACTGAATAAACTTCATGCTGCTTCTAACCATGTGCAAAAGTCGGCTCCTATTGTTCTGGATGAGATCAACGCGATCAAAGAGGCTGAGATCAAAACAGAATTATACACATCCTGGAAAGATGACAGGTGGGTCATTGAAAAGCGGGATATTGAAAGCCTGGTGAATGACTTTGAAAGAAGATATAATATTAAGATTCAGCTGGAGTCGGATGAGGTGAAAAAATATCATTTTACAGGGACTTTACAAAACGAAACGATCGAACAGGTGCTTGTTATCCTGCGACATACGATTCCGTTGAAGTATAAAATCGACAAAGGGCTGATCACGATCTCGGAAGACGAAAGACTCATGAAAGAGTTCAAGTCGGCAAACATCAATGTTGAGAATTAACGTATTGAATTTTAACCCAAAAAAGTATGATGGTGAAAAATCTACACTTAAAATAAAAACGGATCAGGGAATGACCCCCAATCCGTTAGTTCAGGATTTGTTTAAAATTACCCCTTGCCGAGGGTAACTCGCTCAATTATAAAATAATTAAACACATACAAAGGTATAAAAAATTAATGTTTGTGTTAATTTATCTGCCAATTGTCGACAACATTTTTACTGAACCAGGATTGCAACCTTCCTACTCTTTTGAATCATAAAGAATTTATTCTATCAATTTGTAATTCACATTATTAATCACTAAAAAAAATAAACCTATGGGAAAAGTTTCCTTTGTTACTTAAAAACTAAAGAAGGCTTAGAGCCTCAATCTGTTAGTTCAGGATTTGTTTAAAATTACCTCTTGCCGGAGGTGATTCATTCAAGAAATTAAAACAACTAAACACATGAAAGATTATGAAAATAAATCGTAATTGGAACCCTGTCTATTTCCCACAGCAGTTCAAACCTTTACTATTAGCCATGAAATTAACTCTACTATTAACCCTGTTATTGTCCCTTAATGTTTCGGCCAACGTTTTCTCGCAAAACTCGAAACTGGACTTAACCATTAATAATCTGGCAGTCAGAGATGTTCTAAAAATTGTGGAAAGTAAAACAAACTATCGTTTTTTCTATTCCGACGATTTCAATGCATTAGATAAAACAGTTTCCGTTGACCTCCATCAGGCTACTCTGGAGACGATATTAATGAGTGTTTTCCACAATACACAAGCAACCTATACTAAGCTGGAAAATAACGTCATCGTTATTTCTCCTTTTCAGAATCAGCAGAATAAACTGTCAGGAACTGTAACTGATGCAATATCCAACGAACCTATTGTGGGTGCTATCATTTCAATCGAAGGAACTACAGTTGGCGTCCAGACTGATGACAATGGCAGGTTCACGCTGAATTTGCCCAAAGCCACATCAACCATCAAGGTCACATTCATGGGATATCTTCCACAGATTATTAAAATGAATGGACAGACCAAAATTGATATCAAACTCGTTTCTGATGTAAAACGTCTGGATGAGGTGATCGTAGTTGGTTATGGTACTGTCAGAAAGAAAGATTTAACCGGTACGGTTACTTCTGTCAAATCAGAAGAGCTTGTCAAATCTCCATCTGGAAATGCTATCGAAGCTGTAGAAGGAAAAGTTGCAGGTGTTGATATTGTCAAAACAAGTGGCGCTGCAGGTGCCAATGTTAGTATCACAGTTCGTGGTACCCGTTCTATCAATGCAGGAAATAATCCTTTGTACATTGTTGACGGGATCCAGTATTCGACTATTCAGGACATCAATCCTTCGGATATCGCTAGTATGGAAGTTTTAAAAGATGCTTCAACAACCGCTATTTATGGATCACGCGGTGCAAATGGTGTAATCATCATTACTACCAAACGTGGTTCAGAAGGAAAAGTAAAGGTTACAGCCGGCACCTATTATGGCGTTTCTGAAGTTGCAGGTTATCCTGTTCCTATGAACGGAACACAATTTGCAAATCTGAAAAGAGAAGCATACAGAACCAATGGAATCTGGTCAACAGTTGCCGATGATCCTAAAGTCTTTACGAGCGCAACAGAAATTGCTGCCATTAATGCTGGAACTACTACATACTGGCCGGGATATCTCCTGAATAAAGGATCACAACAGGATTATGTTGTTGGTGTCTCGGGTGGTACAGATAAAACCAAAGTCTATTTCTCATTTGATTATTACAAAGAAAAAGGGTTGTTGAACAATGACTTTTCAAACAGATACACCCTCAGATTAAATATTGATCAAACTATCTTTGATAATTTCAAAGTAGGTCTCGAAAGTCAATTGGCTTATTATAATCAGAATTTAAGGGCTGATGGTATTTTGACTGTTGCAAATAAGGTTCTGCCTTATTTCACTCCTTACAATACAGATGGTACGCTGGCAAAATATCCGGGAAATGGAGCTCAGTTGAATCCATTACTTGAAGAAATTCCGGGGTCTTATGTGAATCAGAACAATATCACCCGTCTGCTTTCTACAGCTTATGCTGAATGGAAACCATTCAAGGGAATGACGATCAGATCTAACCTTGGTGTTGTGAATGCCAGTACACGTAACGGCCATTTCGAAGATGCTAATACTATTTCAAGAGCCCTTTCAACGGGTTCAATTTCTTCAGTAACCAATACGACTCAAACCGATCTAACCTGGGAAAATATCATTACCTACCAGACGAAAATAAACAATCATTCATTGACACTTACAGGGGTTACTTCTTATTTGTCAAACCGTACCGATAATTCATCTGCTTCTGGAACAGGACAACTCTTGGCAAACCAGTCATTCTATGCTTTGCAAAACAATCCTAACATCCTGACTCCATCCAGTAATTATGTAGGCAGTAACCTGCAATCAGGCGCTTTGCGTATCAACTATTCTTTCAAGGAAAAATATCTCTTTACCTTTACAGGTCGTGAGGACGGTGCATCCGTATTGTCAGCTGCAAACCGTTGGTCATTCTTCCCATCAGCAGCTGTTGCCTGGAGGGTTATCGACGAAAAGTTCATGAAGAATATTTCGGTTATCAGCGACTTCAAAGTTAGGGGAAGTTATGGTATTGCCGGTAACTCAGCTGTTAAACCTTATCAGACACAAAGTGGACTGTTGCTGATTCCTTTCTCATGGAATGATGTAGCTGCATTGGCTTATGGATTACAACCACAAATCGGTAACAAGAATTTGAACTGGGAGTTAACAACTACCCAGAATATCGGTGTTGATTTTGGTATCCTGAAAAACAGAATTACAGGTAGTGTCGATATTTACGATTCAAAGACAGATAAACTATTGTATCTGCGAAATTTACCTGCAACAACAGGTGGTTTAACGATGTTGGACAATGTTGGTAAAACTGAGAATTCAGGCGTTGAGATTTCTTTAAGAACTGTAAATGTTCAGTCGAAAGATTTCTCATGGATCTCTAACATCACATATACCCGCAACAGAGAGAGAATCGTTTATCTGCCAAACGGTAGTGATATTGCCAATAGTTTGATTATCGGAAGTCCGGTAAACTCATTCTATGATTACAAGAAAATTGGAATCTGGCAAACCGCAGATGCAACATTGGCTGCCACTTATGGCTACAAACCAGGCGATATACGTGTATTGGATGTTTCGGGCCCAGCCGGTGTTCCTGACAGTAAAATCACAGCTGCCAATGACCGTATGGTTGTAGGATCAGCAGTACCACTCTACAGTGCCGGTTTCAGTAACGATTTTAAATACAAGAATTTTGATTTAAATATCTTTATGAATGCCCGTGTTGGCCAGACTTTTGTATCCAGTTATGCACTTAAATTCGAACCAAATGCTGTTGAAAACGGCGCTGTGGTTGATTACTGGACACCTGAAAACCCAACAAACGCTTATCCAAGACCCGATTCAAAAATTTCAAGAGCTGCTCTTCCTTTTGCAACTACCCTTGGATATGAAGATGGTTCGTTCCTGAAGATCAGAACTATCACGTTGGGTTATACACTTCCGGCTTCTTTGGCTAAGGTGCTTCATCTTTCAACCCTTCGTTGGTATGTAAGTGCCAAAAACTACTTTACCTTCTCGAAAGTGAAAAACTACGATCCTGAAGGAAGCGGTTCATTCGAAAGCCCTCTTACTAAACTTATTGTCACAGGACTAAACATTGAATTTTAATCTTTAAAAGACTTAAAAACATGAAAAAATTAATATATACCTGGATTTTGGGCTTGTTTGGATTAATGGTCCTGATCACATCGTGCAATAAAAAGCTTGAGGAGTTTAATCCAAGTGGATTGACTGCTTCAACTGTTGTTACCAAGGCTGCCGGTTTTGAGACACTCGTGGATGCTGCTTATTCGTATGACAGATTTTGGTATGGCAAAGAAGAAGGCGTCAGTCTTTCAGAGATGGGTACTGACATTTGGACTAGTGGTTCGGGAGATGTTTATCCTCAATTAACACAGTATAACAACCTTCAGGGTGCCAATACAGCATCTCTTAATCTGGAATGGAATAACTTTTATGCGGCTATCAATCTTTGCAATACTGGTATTGCAGGTATATCAAGTGTAACGGATTACACCCCAGCTCAGAAAGCGATCCGTCTGGCCGAATTAAGATTTTTAAGGGCCTTTTATTACTGGCACATAGTTGAAACCTGGGGAGGTGTTAACTTTTCGACACAACCAACTACAGGCGTTGTCACTACAGCCAACAAAACTCCTGTTGACACTATTTACACGCAGATCTTTTCCGACCTGAAATTTGCTGTGGCCAATCTACCTAATACTACTACAGATTATGGCAGGGTTACCGTTCCGGTTGCAAAAGCATTTTTAGCCCGTATGGATCTGACACGTGGAAAGTATGCTGAAGCTTGTACACTTGCTGAAGATGTCATCAAGAATTATGGTTACTTTTTGCAACCTAAATTTTCTGATCTGTGGCTCATGTCGAACTTAAGAAGCAAAGAGGTTGTCTGGGCGATACATTATTCTTCAAACCTTGCTTTAAATGACCTTACCACAACGACGTATCCTTATGGCCATTCGCGTGGTTCTAATAATGCACATCTTCTTTACCTTCCTGTTTATGATCAGGTAAATACTGCCACACTGATCAGGGATATTCCATATGGTCGTCCTTTCAATCGTTACATGCCAACAAAGGCATTGTTAGATCTGTTCGACGCCACCAATGACTCAAGGTATGCAGGTTCTTTCCAATCAGTATGGTTAGCCAACAAGGCATCGGGAACTGTTAAAATTGGCGATACCGTATGTTATTGTCCAAAAGGAACGATAACATCATACAGCCCGAAATACACTACTTATGATTATTCTAAAGTGTATTCACCAACAACCAGTGCTCCGATCCAGAATAAATTTTATGTAGCGCTTTCCAAGTTCATGGATCCTACAAGAACAAGTGTAGCTGAAGCACAAAGTGCACGTGACGTTTTTGTTATCCGTCTTGCTGAAATGTATCTGATTGCTGCTGAATCGAAATTCAATCAGGCAAGTTCAGATAGTGCTGCATATTTCATCAACCAAATCCGGTCAAGAGCTGCCATTACAGGCCATACTGCACAAATGCAGATTACGCCTGCTCAGGTAACGATTGATTTTATTCTTGATGAAAGAGCAAGAGAACTTTGTGGAGAACAACTTCGCTGGTTTGACTTAAAGAGAACAGGAAAACTGATCAGCCGTATCAATACAATGAATCCTGATGCTGCTAAATATGTTCAGTCCTATCATTTGTTAAGGCCAATACCTCAGTCACAAATCGATGCTGTCACCAATAAAGATGTATTTAAACAAAATCCAGGATACAATTAACCAATAGTATCTGTTAAATAAAAAGGGTTAGTCTGTTTGACTAACCCTTTTTATTTTAAATCAATTTTTCTTTTTCAGCATCCCATTTGACAACCCGATTCTCTTTGTAAGAGATCTCAGACATATGCGCTGTGATTGCTTCCTGGAATCCCTGATCGATATTACAGCTTGGAACACCCTTATAACGGATACAGTCGATCCATTCCTTGATATGCAAAAAGGTAGTATCGGTCAGTTTTCCATTCTGCATGGTGTACATCAATCCACGGGATGCAAAATATTTTTGTGTTGGCGAGGTCATAGCGTCAATCTGAGAACTACCCGGCTGCCAGTTTACAAAAGGCAGTTCGGGTTTTATCTTTCCGGCATCAACATATTTGGCATACCGTTTTGATCCAGGCTCAACATACATCACGACATCGCCGCCCAGTTCCATTACAGCATCATTGCCCATCAACAGTCTCTTCCGCTCACGCGAACTTCCCAAAGTAGCTGAATACATCAAAGAAAGTGAACGTTTTGGATATTCCATCAACACATTGAATACATCAGGAACATTCCTGCCGTCTTTCCAATAATAGATACCTCCCGAAGCCGTAACCTTTTCAGGAATCCCCAAATGCATAACCTGGTTCATACAATCGAATTCATGGGTAAGCATGTCGCCCGAAAGCCCTGTCCCATAATCCCACCAGCAACGCCATCTGAAGAAATGTTCCTTACTGAAAGGAAGATCCATTCCGGGTTTTAGGAACTGTTTCCAATCTACATTCTTTTCGGAAGCCTCAGGTGGTATATCATAAACCCAGGCACCACCCGGAGTATTACGATTCGTACTGGTCTCTATCAGACTGACATCACCCAATACATTATTTTCCATCAGTTGACTTGCTTTGATGTAGCTTGCAGACTGCCTGTTTTGATGACCAAGTTGAAATACAATACCTGCTTCTTTAACCGTTTTCCGTACTTCGTAAACTTCGTCCAATGTATGCGTCAAGCATTTCTCGCAATAGACATGTTTCCCTGCCTTGGCAGCTTCTATGATCATGGGTGCATGCCAAAAATCAGGTGTCGCAATGATCACAGCATCAATGTCAGGACTGTTGATAAGGTCCTTGTAATTAACAAAACGTTTTACAGGCGAGCCTTTAAACTCGGTCTTTGTTTTCCGTTCTTTATTGGCCAGTGCGATGGATCCTTTTTCTGAATAGGGTTCATATAGATCACAAATTCCATTGAATACAATGTTCATGTCCTCCTGCTTCATGATCGTTTCGTAACGCTTATCATTTTTATCCTTCTCGGCAGCCAATTTGTACTCTTCTATCCTGTCAGGAAATACAAACCCGGCTGATTTGGCCAGCATTGAACCTCTGATACCATAGCCGATCAGACCTAGTCTGATAACTTTTTTATTGTCACCTGAAGGTGATTTCTCAGGGATAATCTTCTTTTCAATCAAAGGATGTTCTTTTTCAAATTCTTTCAAAAAATCAAAGAAATTTCGCTCAGTTTCCTGTTGTTTCTCATATACAGAAAACAAATATGTGCCTAATATTGGGACGGCTGCAAGACCTTTTAGAGTATCACGTCGGTTTATTTTCATATCAGTAAATGATTTAAAATTTGAACTGCTTTTATTGATTATCTCACTTTAAATTTTGAAGGAGCAATGAGTCGTTGTAACCCTACGACATGACTGGTGGGCATTGTATACAATAACAACATCATCACCAACTCGATCAGGTTCTTATCAACGAACAAATAGTTCCCTTCGCTTGGCATTGCATACTGCATTCCAATCAAAGGAGGGTGAGATAAAAAATAAAAAGCAAGCAAAATGACTCCACCTATCAGGGCCTGACGTTCGAACAAGCCGATGATCAACAACAAGCCAATGGCTGTTAAGCCAACAACATTCATCCAGTCGGCCACATTGACCATTGTCGTATTCTTTGCAATAGCGTGAAATGCAAAAGAAAACGGTCCCTGGGAATCGACCAGATAGCCCAGACATGTCCAGCCTGGCTGTAAAATCTTACTAACACCCTCATGAAGGAAATGCCAGCCAATTAATATTCTCAAAATGACAAGGATTCTGAGAGAAGATTGTTTAATTGCCATATTAACTCCTGATTTTTATGAATAAAAGAAAATGATGATAATAATAAAAGTAAGGATTAGAGTTTCCTGATTTTAATATTCCGGAAATAAACAGGGCTTCCATGGTTCTGAAGTCCTATAAAACCTGTTTTAGCTTTTCCGTAACCGGGCATATCTTTGAATTTACATGCCTGAACTTTATTCTTCCAATCTGCAGTCCAGGCCTGGAATTCCACAATCTTCTTTCCATTGAGCCAATGTTCGACATGACCTTTGTTGAAGACGATTCTTGATGTGTTCCACTCCCCTACCGGATTAAGAACTTTATTGGCTTTATTGGCAGGATGCAATGCATAATCAGCACCAGTTTGTTGCCATTCTGCCAGTTTATCAGGCCATCCCAGATCATCAATAACCTGATATTCTGGTCCGGTTTCATAAGGATTGGTATATTGCGGACCTTCTACAACATGATAAAATATGCCGCTGTTGCTTCCCTTTGAAATTTTCCATTCTACAACAAGATCAAAATTATCGTATTTATCGGCAGTCAGGATATCACCTCCCATATCGCCTCCGTGACCATAACAGGTCATTACATCGTTTTCGACAGACCAATTGGAAGGAACCTTGGCGCTATTGAAACCTTTCCAACCGGTTAGGCTCTTACCATCGAAAAGAAGATGCCAGCCTTGTGAGGTTTCCTTTGGAGAAAGCGTGTTGATTGGTTGGGTGTTTTGTTTTTGAGTGTGCCCTGTGGTGAGGCAAAACATGAAGACAATGAGTAGAATCTTTTTCATTTTAATAATCATTGTAAGGTTTATAACTAATTTATTTCCCTGTTTGAAAATACAAAAACATTTTCGGTATGAAATTACAAAAACTTTCGAATAATTATTAAAAATAGTGTTTTTACTATTAATGAATAATTTATATATTGGGGTTGATTTAATTTTCACGTTATATTGTTTTAACATACTCAATAGCAATTAATTATGAATGAAATCATTACAAAAGATGGTGTATCGCGACGAGAATTCCTGACAAGTGCAGGGATAGTTGCGGCAGGAATTACGATTGTACCGGGTAATGTCATGGCCGGTTTTGGTCACAGAGCACCCAGTGACAAGCTAAATATCGCCGTTGTGGGAATCGGTGGTATGGGCAATTCAAATCTTAAAGCCGTTAAAGGCACAGAAAACATTGTCGCTCTCTGCGATGTAGACTGGAATTATGCAGCCCAGGTTTTCAAAGATAACCCACAAGCAAAACAGTACAAAGACTGGCGGGTCATGTTCGATGAAATGGGCAAAGACATTGATGCCGTCATAGTCGCTACAGCCGATCATACACATTGCCTGGTTGCTGCTACAGCAATTGCCATGGGCAAACATGTCTATGTTCAAAAACCACTTACCCATTCAGTTTATGAATCACGCCTGTTAACCAATCTGGCTGCCAAATATAAAGTGGCTACCCAAATGGGAAACCAGGGCAGTTCAGGAGAAGGTATCCGAAAAACCTGTGCCTGGTTATGGAACAATGAAATTGGTGAAGTCACCAAAGTAGAAGCTTTTACAGACAGACCAATCTGGCCACAGGGCTTAAACCGTCCCGATCGTGGTGACTGGGTTCCTGATACACTGGCATGGGATCTCTTTATTGGTCCTGCACAGATGCGTCCCTACAATCAGATCTATACTCCATGGAATTGGCGTGGATGGTGGGATTTTGGTACAGGAGCATTGGGTGACATGGCTTGCCATATTCTTCATCCCGTTTTCAAAGGATTAAGACTCAACTATCCTATTGCAGCTCAGGGGCATTCAACATTGCTATTAACCGACTGTGCTCCAACTGCTCAAACGGTAAAACTTACTTTTCCCGAAAGAAAGACTGAAAAATCTACCAAATTTAAATTGCCACAGGTTGAAGTTATCTGGACAGATGGCGGCATAAGACCGATGTTACCAGGTGGATGGCCTGCCGGAAAAGACATGAATGATAATGGTGGTGGAGTCATATTCCATGGCACAAAAGACAAACTCATTTGTGGCTGTTATGGAAAAGATCCATGGTTATTATCAGGAAGAGTTCCAACTGTTGAACCAGCAGGACGCCAGATCACAGTCAGTCATGAAATGGATTGGGTACGTGCATGTAAAGAAACCCCTGAAAACAGAGTCGAAGTCGCATCTCCGTTTAAAGAAGCAGGTCCTTTCAATGAAATGGTTGTTATGGGTGTCATGGCAGTTCGTCTACAAGACCTGAACAAAGAATTGCTTTGGGATGGTCCGAATATGCAATTCACCAATATTACTGACAGCGAACAAATCAAGATCTGTACACTGGATAAATTCTCAATCAAAGACGGCCATCCAACTTTTGACAGACAATACACAAAACCTGTTGGTGCTGTTCAATATGCAAATGAACTGATTAAGCATTCTTACAGATCAGGTTGGAATTTACCACCAATGCCCTAACAGAGAAAAAATAATTTTATTTTAAACAAAAGGTCTAATTTCAATACACACATTTTTAAAAATATCGGAATGAAAAAAGCACAAATAATTATCACATCATTACTGGTTTGTTTTTGTTTAATCGCTTTTGGTCAGAATGCAAAACAAACTGAAAAGAAAACAGCTCCGGCTGCTAAAAAAACAACAATGAGTTATACTCCCCTGAATGTACTTTCTGCCAAAGAAAAGAAAGAGGGATTTGTTCTCCTTTTTGACGGGAAATCTATTTCAAACTGGCATGGATATGGTATGACCGGAATGCCTCCAAAAGGTTGGGAAGCCAAAGACGGGTTGATGCATTGCATTGGTTCAGGCAATGGCGAAGCCGGTGGTGGCGGAGATATTGTCAGCAACGAAAAGTTTAAAGACTTCGAATTAAAACTCGACTGGAAAATCTCAGAAGGTGGCAATAGTGGTATATTTATCCTGGCCCAGGAAAAAGCAGGTCAGCCTATTTATTACTCTTCACCCGAAATGCAGATTCTCGATAACGACAGGCATCCTGATGCCAAATTAGGCAAAGATGGAAACCGCAAAGCCGGTTCATTGTATGATCTGATTCCTGCAAAACCACAAAACACCAAACCTGCCGGTCAGTGGAATACAGTTTCAATTATTTGTTATCAGGGAACAGTTGTTTACAATCAAAACGGCGTTAATGTTGTTGAATATCACCTCTGGACCGATGCATGGAAAAACATGGTAAAGGATAGTAAATTCAAAGACTGGGCTGACTTTGTCAACATAGCTCACGAAGGTTTGCTTGGTTTGCAGGATCATGGCAATGATGTTTGGTTTAGAAACATCAGAATCAAAAAGATGTAACCATGAGAAAGCTAAAAACATTATTAATCTTCTCAATTATGGTTGCCGCAAGTTCATCAACTTTTGGACAGAAACAATTGAAACTCTCTTTGGCAGAATGGTCACTTCACAGGGCTCTCAATGCCAAAGAGATAACAAACATGGATTTCCCACGTATCGCCAAAACCAAGTACAATCTCGATGCTGTTGAATATGTGAGCACATTTTTCGATGGTAAAGGAGAAGATCAGACTTATCTTACAAACCTGAAAAATGAATGCAAAAAAAATGGTGTAAAGAGTCTGCTGATCATGGTTGATAACGAAGGCGACCTTGGAGATACCGTTACGGCTAACAGGCATAAGTCTGTCGAGAACCATTACAAATGGGTGAAAGCGGCTAAGTTTCTGGGTTGCCATTCTATCCGTGTGAATGCACGTGGAGTGGGTACCAAAGAACAAGTTGCAAAAGCAGCCATTGATGGACTGTCCAGATTGTGTGAGTATGCAGCCAAAGAAAATATCAATGTCATAGTTGAAAATCATGGTGGCTATTCCTCAGATGGAAAATGGCTATCAGGTGTCATAAAAGCTGTCAACAAACCCAATTGTGGTACGCTTCCTGATTTCGGAAACTTCTATGAATATGATCGTTATCAGGGTGTTACCGACATGATGCCTTTTGCAAAAGGAGCAAGTGGCAAGACCTATGATTTCGACGCACAGGGCAACGAAACCAAAATTGATTATGCCAGAATGATTAAGATCGTGAGAGATTCAGGCTTTAAAGGATACATCGACATCGAATATGAAGGCACACGCCTGAGTGAAGATGAGGGTATCAAAGCTTCAAAGCTGCTTCTTGACCGGTTAATTGCACAGAAATAAACAAATCCTAAATTTCCATCCATGACAAAGGAACTTCGCATAGGCATTATCGGAACAAAATTTATGGGAAAAGCACATTCGCATGCTTTTATTGATGCACCGCTTTTCTTTAATCTCCCGCTAAAACCTGTTTTGCAGGCTGCCTGTGGTACCGATGCCACTTCATTGGTCGAATTCGCCCTGCGTTATGGATGGAAATCATGGGATACAGCTGTCGATAAAGTCATCAACAGCGATGATGTTGATTTAATCGATATTTGTACGCCCAATCATTTACATATGGCAACAGCCATTGCTGCAGCGAAAGCCGGAAAGCATATCCTTTGCGAGAAGCCCATGGCCAATAATGTCGCTGATGCGAGAAAGATGCTTGAAGCCGTAGAGAATGCCGGAGTAAAACACATGATGGTATTCAATTATCGACGGGTACCGGCACTGGCATTGGCAAAGAAAATGATTGAAGAGGGTAAACTGGGCCGGATCTTTCATTTCAATGCAGTTTATTTTCAGGACTGGTTGGTCGATCCTGACTTTCCATATACCTGGCGACACAACAAAGAACTTGCTGGTTCCGGAGCACATGGCGACCTGAGTGCGCATATCATTGATCTTGCCCGTTTCCTCACAGGCGAGTTTGAATCTGTTTGTGGAGCAGAACAGACTTTTATCAAAGAGCGGACTGTAATTCATACCGGGCAGAAAGAAAAAGTAACAGTAGATGATGCGGTTACTTTCCTGGCTCATTTTCAAAACGGAGCTTTAGGATCTTTTACCGCTACCCGTTTTGCTACCGGGAGGAAGAATTTTCAACGAATAGAGATCTTCGGAAGCGAAGGTAGTTTGTCATTTAACCTTGAGCGTTTAAACGAGCTTGAATATTTCAATCGCAATGATGCGCAAAATGAACAGGGTTTCAAAAGGATTTTAGTTACAGAATCCGATCACCCTTATATGAAAGCATGGTGGCCCAGTGGACATGTCATTGGTTGGGAACATACTTTTGTTCATCAGTTTGCGGATCTGGTTACGGCCATTGCAGAAAACAAACCTGCTTCTCCCGACTTTTATGATGGGTTGAAATGTCAGTTGGTTCTTGATGCCGTTTCTGATTCCATCAACACCAAAAAATGGATTTCAGTTCCTGAGGTCTGATAAACAGTTATTTCTATTAGTTTGCAAAGTCATATTATAGTTGATAAGCATTAAACAATGTCGTATTACATTATTTGTTTACACTGTGTTCGTGTCTGAAGAATAAGGGTTTCGGGATTGAAGAAAATGCCGAAGGCATGAAATGATTATAGAATAGAACATCAATCTACCTCCTGAACCCCGAAGGGGTGAAATAATTGATATATAACACATTATAATCATTTCATCCCTTCGGGATTCAAAATAAATATCGTTCCAGTGCTATAATCATTTCATCCCTTCGGGATTCAAAATCAGTGAATGCATTAAGAAAAGATTAGACACAAAGAATAAGACATTAAATTATTTCTCCTACTTAGTTGATTTCTATCCTTATATCATCACTTCAGTTTTTTTCTTCAACACCGAATTGAATCAGGTCATACTATTATCATATATCTACGATCTGATTGAGGGTTGAGGAGCAGGTCAGGGGATGGTGAAGGGATGATACTTCGGTCGCTGCAACTGAAGGTGGGTAGAAAGTGAGTACCTTCAGCTACCAATAAGCCCCGGGAGTGACCATAGATTTATCATAATATTCGATTCACCTTTTAAGAAATTTGCATACACTGATCAATTAATCTCGCCCCGGATTTTCCAAATGATCATTAAAAACAGTACATTTATTCCTTAATAGAATTTTACATTTTTACCAAATGAATGCAATACCTGTCAGGGAACGTAATTTTGAAAATGAATTCATTATCAGCGCCTCCAGAAGCAGTGGTCCGGGTGGACAGAATGTGAATAAGGTCAGTTCTAAAATTGATTTAAGATTTAATGTTTCAGCATCTTCATTATTGGATGAAGAGGAAAAAGAACGCATTATTCAAAAACTTTCAGCAAGAATCAATAACGAAGGTGAGCTTATCATTGTATCGCAAAGTGAACGTTCTCAACTACAAAACAAAGAACTGGCAATTGAAAAGTTCTATGATTTGATCGAAGCAGCCCTTAAACCGGTCAGAAAACGAAAACCCACGAAACCATCTTATGCCTCAAAAATGCTCAGACTCGAGCATAAAAAGTTACTTTCTAAAAAGAAAGCTAACCGGAAAAACTTAGGATTTGAATAATGCCAACAAAGAAATAAATTGGAATGAATGCAATGATATTTGCCGCCGGACTCGGTACCCGTCTAAGGCCTCTTACAGATGATAAACCCAAAGCGCTGGTCGAATTTAATGGCCAGACATTGCTACAATGGAACATAAACCGACTCAAAGAGGCAGGTTTTGATCGCATTGTTGTCAATGTACACCATTTTGCGCCTCTTGTTATTAAATATTTGGAAGAGAACAATGGCTTCGGAGCTGAAATCATCATTTCGGATGAAAGCGATCTGTTGCTTGATACAGGAGGCGGCCTTAAAAAGGCTCAGCGCTATTTTAAAGAGGGCCAACCCATTCTGATACACAACGTTGATGTCATTTCAAACATCGATCTGAAGGCCTTAAATCAGTTCCATTTGAAATATCAGCCACTGGCCACTCTAGCTGTAAGAGTCCGAAATTCTTCGAGATTACTTATGTTTGATGATGAAGATTTACTCAGAGGATGGCGCAATATGTTAACAGGCGAAACAAAAATACCATCTCCTGAAAACCAGCCTGATGACACAATACTTTTGGCTTTCAGTGGCATACAGATGATTGATTACAATTTATTGGACTTAATCACTGAAACCGGAAAGTTTTCGATGATTGATGTTTATCTTCGTCTGTCCGTTTCACATAAGATCATGGCATACCAACACAATTCAGACTTCTGGACCGATGTTGGTAAGATCGAAGAACTGAAAAAAGCCGAAACAGCTGTAAGCTTGTATAAGTTTTGATCAGAAAGCAACAAATGAAGACCAAAAAACACAATAGATTTTTAAAGAAAAACAGCCGATGGAGAGCTTTTTAGAACAGACTGCAGCCTATATTTACTCAGCATATAAAGACAAGCTCGACAGGGTTTGTGTGGTTTCTCCCAACAGGCGTGCTTCACTCTATCTCAGAAAATACCTGGCCAGGCTGATAGACAAACCCATTTGGTTGCCTGAAATGCTTACAATCGAAGACTTTGCCGTAAAATATTCAGGCTATAAACTGGCTGACACGATGAGTCTTCTTTTCGAATTGCATGCAGTTCATACCAAAATTGAGGGTCCAAATGCCCAACCCTTTGAGAAATTCATGCAATGGGGTCAGATGCTTTTGGGCGACTTCAATGAAGTCGATCTCTATTTGGCCAATCCAAAACAATTGTATTCGTATCTAAGCGACGACAAAGCGCTTGAACTTTGGAATCCTTCGGGAGAACCATTGACGGAATTCGAGAAAAATTACCTTTCATTTTTTTCATCCATGCAGGTGTATTACACAGAGTTGCATGATTTCCTGAAGAACGAAAAGATGGCCTGGCAAGGCATGGCATATCGTAAACTCGCTGAAGATAAGGAATGGATGGACACCATCTCGTATGAAAAGATCTTCTTCATTGGTTTCAATGCGCTGACCAAAGCCGAAGAGAAAATAACAACACGACTTGAACGCAGTGGAAAAGCCGAAATGTTATGGGATGCCGACAGTTATTATGTTGACAATCATATTCATGAAGCAGGACGATTCCTTAATATGTATATGAAGCCTTCAAGCAAGGGTGAATTTCACTGGAAGGCCAATTATTTTAAAGACACTGATAAACATATCGTTATCCGGGGAGTCCCCAATAAAGTCACTCAGGCAAAAGAAGCCAGACGGCTTATTTCCAAATTGCTTCAGGAAAACAAAGACCTCACCGGAACGGCATTGGTTCTGGCAGATGAATCGATGTTATTGCCTGTTCTGAATGCTATTCCCGAAGCATCAGGCGATTTCAATGTCACCATGGGTTTCTCGCTTACCTACACTCCCCTTTTCAGCCTCATTGATTCCATATTTGGAATGCATGCGACTTCATTGCAGGTTTCAGGAGGCAAAGCAGCGCCTTTGTTTTATACAAAAGAATTACTGCGGTTATTGATGCATCCATATGTAGCAAGACTTGCAGGTGGTTATGGCGCAACGAATTCATTGGCAATCGAATTAAGGAATTCAAAATTACCTTTCCAAACTGCAAAAAATATCAATAAATCATATCAGGAATCGGGAAAAGAAACCGATCCCCGAATGATTAATTTTCTGGAATTATTACTCACGAAATCATGGCAGACAGCATTGGGAGCATTGGAAAACCTGACGCTACTGACAGATAGTCTGAAGCAGGCGTTTCCTCATCCTGCAGCTATTTCAGGAACCGGCGATATGCCCATAGAGCATGAATACTTTTTTGCCTTTGCCCGCCTTATCTATCGGCTTAAAAAAATGTACAGCCGATACGAAGCCATGAATAATATTGAAACGCTCAGGCAGATCATACTTCAGCTGATGCGTTTGGAGAAGATTCCGTTCTATGGAGAACCCCTGAAAGGAATTCAGATCATGGGAATGCTCGAAAC